>Ga0208277_1002153_pt1 | contig 11286 bp, 6 predicted proteins | sample ETNtaG_5_FD_185782 | JGI IMG/M metagenome (GOLD analysis project Ga0208277, IMG submission 185782) | Marine microbial and viral communities from oxygen minimum zone, Eastern Pacific Ocean - ETNP201406SV205 (SPAdes) (version 2) | ecosystem: Environmental > Aquatic > Marine > Oceanic ...
TTTTCTTCTTCCATACTAATGTTTATTTTTTCGTCAGAGATTGTAGAAAATCCTCCACTCAAATGATCTACCTCGTCTAGCAAAATAAGTGTCTTTCCTGTTTTTACCTTTCCTTTTTTAAAATTATCTAAGGAAATATGTTGTGAACTTCTTGTGGCAGTACTTCTGATTGCTGCAGCATTCCTTTCCGCAGAGGCATTTAATTCAATAATTGTCCAACCCTTTTCATTGGCCGCCGCTCTCGCTAATGTTGTTTTTCCTACTCCTGGTGGACCTGATAGTAAAATACCTCTTTTTTTAGGTATTTCACCTACTTCCCATTTTTCTAGCCATTTTCTAATTTTTTCTAGTTGATTCTGATTACCTTCCATGCCGTCTATATCCTTTGGACGATACTTTTCTGTCCAATCATAGACCTCCTCGCCCTCATTCACGACCTGTCGTTTAATCGGCAACACATCAAGATTGGTATTCTAGAAACATGTTTTCGATTGTTTTATCTGCTAAATTATGTAACATATCTTCTATTGTTGCTCTAATTTGGACTTGATCATCACGCCTCCTTATTGTTACTGTATTATCTTCTTTACTTATGTGATCAACAGTTATTGTCCATGGGACTCCAATTTCGTCGGCCCTTGCATATCTCCTCCCTATCGATTTACTAGTATCGATTTCGACCCTTACTCCTGAAATAGAATTTGCGTTGTTAGTAATCTCCATAGCAATTACACCCATTCCATCCTTTTCGAAAAGTGGTAAAATAATTGCATCGATGGGAGATACTCTATCATTTAATTTCATAATAGTGTAATTCTCACCACTCCTTTCTACTTCTTCGTATGAATGATCAAGCAAATGCCAAATAATTCTATCAATTCCGAATGCAGGTTCAATCACATGTGGGGTAAACCATTCTCCTGATAGAGTAGCTTCTATTTCTCTAATTTCTATCATTTCACTAGTTATTGTTACTATATTCCCATTGGATAATTCAATTTTCTTAGGCCAATCATTATCCACTTCTATGGCTTCTAATGCGGCAATTACTAGTCCAGCTTCTTGCTTAAAAATTGGCCCAATTACTGATGTTTTAGGGGATATGACTGTTTTATTTTCTACACGTGGTTCATCAAAAGACCTCCACGCTCTTAATGATTTAGAACCTGATTTATTTTCATGCGATTCTAAGTCATGACATGTTCTATTTGCAATTCCCACACATTCTATCCAACCATATTCTCCAAATATTTCACAGTCCCAGCAATCCGAAGCATAATGTGCCATTTCATTCAAAACGTGTTGTCTGAATCTTATCTTTCTTGTGTCAATACCTATTTTGACGAGAAAATCCCAAGTTTTCATTAGAGTAGATGCTACAGTAGGATGTTTAATTAGGCCTATATCAAATGCTTTTTCAAACGTAATATTATATTCCAAATCAAAGTCACTTTCGGGATCAGGAATTAGGTTAATTAGTGAATTACTACTTGATAAGTCATCTGAAGGTGGATTATCAGGGTCTATGAAATATTCTAACTCAGCCATATTAAATTCTCTCAATCTTATCATTCCTTGTCTTGGACTTATTTCATTCCTATATCCTCTGCCGATTTGTATCGCACCGAATGGTAATTTTTGCCTGAAATGACGATAAAGAGAAGGAAATAACATAAACATACCTTGGGCTGTTTCCGGCCTCATGTATGCCACTCTCTGCTCTTTCATAGCACCAATGCCTGTTTTAAACATCAAATTCATTGGTTTTGCCGGTGACCATTTATTTTCCTGACAATTAGGGCAAATAATTAATTCACTTTTTAATAATTCATTCATTTCCAAAGCATTAATTGTTTCTGGTTCTTCATGTATATTTATAACCAAATGATCTGCCCTATATGTGCTATTACAATTCATACATTCTGTCATTAAATCATTAAACTCACCTACATGGCCACTCGCAACTAATACTTGTTCTGGTGTTATGGTAGGTGAGTCAATTTCTACAATATCTCCTTGATTTAGCCAATGATTTATCCAACAATCTGTGACTTTTCGTTTTATCCTTGCCCCTACTGGGCCATAGTCAATAAGTCCTGAAACTCCTCCATATATTTCAAATGAAGGGAGTATAAATCCTCTCCTCTTCAATACTGAGGTTAGTCTATCTAACCTCTGCTCTTCAGACATATTCAATCTACTGTCTTAGCCTAAGGTCTTTCAAACCATCGTAAAAATTACATAATATATGTCATTATCTTCAACTGAAATTAATTTCTTTCTAAGCATTCTTACCTCTTTTTCAATCAAATCAGAGAAGCATTCATGTATGATTTCAACTCCCTTGACTTCTGTAAGGTGCGATAAAAAAAATGCCAATTATTGAATATATTGATAGTAAGATGGAAACATCAGAACTTCTTGAGCAATTATGCCCTCCAGTTCGTAATTGGTTTATGGACAAATTTCCTGATTTTACGGAACCACAAAAAACAGCAATACCTCAAATATTAAATGGTGAGCATTTACTTTTATGTTCTCCTACAGGGTCTGGAAAAACCCTTACTGCTTTTCTTTCTATTATTGATGACTTAGTAAGGCGATCTTTAGACGGTTCTCTTACGGATACTGTACAATGTGTATATATTTCTCCTATCAAAGCACTTGCTAATGATATTCAAAAAAATCTAATTGGCCCACTTACAGAAATTAAAGAACGTTTTTTACCAAATCGAGCTAAGGATATCAAAGTTGGTTTAAGGACAGGAGATACTCCTCAAAAGGAAAGGGAGAGGATGTTAAAAAAACCACCACATATACTAATCACTACTCCTGAATCTTTAGCCTTAGCTTTAGCATCAAAGAGATTTAGGCCAATTCTAAATGATCTAAGTTGGATGATTATCGATGAAATGCATTCGTTAGTTCCTACTAAAAGAGGAACGCATCTTTCATTAAGTTTGGCATTAATGGATTCTGTAATCGACTCTGATGTACAGAGAATTGGAATAAGTGCTACAATGGAGCCCTTGGAAGCGGTTGCTGAATTTTTGGTAGCTAGCGATTCTAGGGAAAGTGAAACAGCTCCACAAAAAGTTTCTATTGTGAAAATTTCTGGCTCAAGAGATTTGGATTTAGATATAATCCTCCCATCTCCTAGATTTTCTTCAATACCTGTTAAAGAAATACTTGAGAGGAATATTGAAGTAATTAAACAACTGGTTGAAGCACACACGACTACATTGGTTTTCGTTAACACTAGAAATATGACTGAAACAGTTGTACAGAAATTGAAAGTAGCCGGCCTTCAAGGTGTCGAAGGTCACCACGGTTCGATGGATAAGAATATCCGGTTAGATGTTGAACAGAAATTAAAACACGGAATGCTCAGGTGCGTTGTCTCTTCTTCGAGCTTAGAAATGGGAATAGACATAGGTTCTGTAGATTTAGTAATTCAAGTCAGTTCTCCTGGTTCTATAGCTACTGCTCTTCAGCGTATAGGGCGTGCTGGACATCAAGTAGGCGGACTCCCTCGTGCACGTTTTTTACCTAGTTCACCTCATGATTTGTTGGAACTAGTGGCATTACAGACTGGAATCCTTAGAGGTAACATGGATTTACTCAAGTTCCCTGAGAATTCTCTGGATGTTTTGGCCCAATTTTTAATAGGATTAACAATAATACGTGAGTGGGATATAGATGAAGGTTATGATTTAGTTTCTTCATCTTGGCCATATAGAAATCTTCCGTATGATGATTACATAGAAGTCCTCGATCTTCTTGAAGAAGAAAGACGTATATGGGTTGATTGGGAAGAGAATAGATTCGGCAAAAGAGGTTATGCTCAAATGATTTATTATACCAATATAGGAACAATTGCACCTGACAATAATTACATGGTTCTGACTGGTGACGGAACTCTTGTTGGACAATTGTCATCTTCGTTCGTCTCAAGTCTTAGGGGTGGTGATGTGTTTCTTCTTGGCGGTTCCACTTACCGTGTTTCAAGTATTAGGGGTTCTAGAGTAAATGTTGTTTCAGCAACTGGATATAGGCCAACTATACCTTCATGGACTGGAGAAACAGCCAGTCGTACTCATGAATTAAGTCAAGAAGTTTTAGATCTATTGAGTATAATTTCTATCCAATCACGGTTGGGTTTGGATAATAGAATATTCTTTAGAGATGCTCTTGGGTTGAATAAATCAGTAGTGAATGCTATTTCTCAGTTCTTAGATGAGCATGGTGCTACAACATTTCAAGTACCTTCAAGTGATAGGATTTTAGTTGAACAAGTCGAATCTCCATTGCCAACTTATGTAATAACTACTTGTCGAGGGAGGGCATTCAATCTTGCTCTAGGATATTTATTCGCAGGTATTGCAGCAAAGGATGATATCACTATTCATGAATTATCCTTTGATGAAAATGGATTTATGATAAAATTAAGTCATGAAGTAGAGATTTCCGTAATTCCTGATATTTTTAGAAATGATAATAGTGAGGAGATATTGCAAAGATATCTTATCGATTCTCAACTTTTTGCAAAAAGATTTCGAGAAATTTCTTCTAGAAGCATGTTGAATCCTAGAAGGATTGGTGCAGACGAAGTAAGCCCTAAACAATTTTTGCAAAAAGCAGATCAAATACTCCATAAGCATCGCCAAATGGATGATTCAGTTTTAGTCAGAGAAGCAATGAATGAGATTCTAAGTTCTGATTTAGATATGAATCAATTACGTGATTTTATCGCTAGAATGGACAGCGAAGATGTTAGAATAGTCCACCGACGTGTCAAAATGCCATCTCCTCTTGGAATGACTTTATTCATGTCTTCTTTTGAGGATTTATTGTCATTAAGAACACGAGCATATCTAATCAAAGATGTAGATCCAGAGATTCTCAGACGTCTTCTGGGAGCTAGATCTTTAGCAACAGATTTAGATAAATCAAGACTAGATGAATACTATCAATCAAAAGTTGCTGTACCTACTGATGCTGCAAGTTTATTACGTCTTATGGATATGGGAGGAGGTTTGGAAAAATCTCTTACTAACCCATTATATGGTGAAAAATTAAAAGAAATTGATATCGAAACAATTCGTAAGTGGGTTTATGAATTAGCAGAAAGGGGGCTAATAACCAAAATTAAATCGACCGGTGATGAAAAAATAGATAATAAATGGTTTTCAATGCGAATGGCCGAAGTTCATGGAACATTAGGGTGTTTATCTGTAGCCGGTGCTGCAGATATGGAGGACTTGAGATCTCTTTATACTGGCGGATTAAGTTTCGAGATGGGCGAGAATTTTACAAAAGGCAAGTCTTCTTCTTGGAAAAAAACACATCTCTCAGACCCGATGGATTGTCTCAGACTTAAGTTACTAGATATGTTAGGTTCCGAAGGTCCTCAAACAACTGAACAATTGAGTGCTAGATTACCTTTTCCTTTTGCTCAAGTAGAATCAATTCTACAAGAATTAGAGATTCAAAATCTTGTTTCTATAGGATTCTTTACTCAAACAAACGATGGTGAGTTCATACTCAGAGTCGACGAATATCGTATAACGGGCGGACAAGTAGATGTAGTTGATTACAGGACCTTGCAAACATTATTACTTCAAAAATCGTTTAAATTATATAATGAACCAAAAGATGCCATACGCTCTTTGATAATGGTTCAAAGAAGAGATGAATTATTACATAGAGTTGAGAATTATAGATTCAGAGATTGGACAGACATTAAACATGATACAGAGGTCTATAATGGAAGATTATTGCATAATAGAGTGGGATACACTCTCAAGGATCAACTGCCAATATTCTTAGGGTTAAGGGGCGAACCATGGATAGGTGATTTAGAGCAAGAACTTCTGGATAAAATACCTAAAGAAGGAATTTCTCGTACTGATTTATTTGCAGATTATCCAAAAGGAAAAGACAATATTCATATCCAAAGAACAATTAAAAACGCCTTAGGTAATTTAGAGCGACAACTTCTTGTCGCTAAACAATACGTGGCAGTACCCAATAGGAAGAGATCCTTGGCTATATTTAGGAAGTTACACGGTATAATCAAACCACTGTCATTTGAGGACTCTCTTAATAAATTAATTCAACAAATAGGTCCTGTTAGATTACATACTCTAAGATTCTTTGTAAGTCAACCTGTGGAAGAGTTAGCCGAAACACTAAGACATCTAGAAACTCAAAAGAAAATCGTACGTGTAGTCGCTTTACAGCCGGATCCGACTGATTATTATTCTTCAACTGAAGATGCTGAAATCCTACTTTCTCCTCTTGCTGAAGACAGAAATATGAGGATATTGGCCCAATCAGACCCCTTTTGCAGTAGGTTCATTCAAGAAATTAGGATGATGTTGAAACAGGGATGGTATCATCCTGTCCTCAAAGGAGTAGATCCAATAGGAAGAATTCTTATGTTTGTAGTTAATGATTATTTAGAAATTAAAGATATCAACATCCCACATTCTTATTTAGATGAATTTAAAGTAACATTCTCAGAATTACTTGAAAATTATAGAGATAGACTTGTTGATGTTTCTGTTATTTATGCATTCAATGGCGTTCCTGTACATGATTGTGATGAAAATATCCAAGATCTACTTTCTGGCTTGGGATTCTCCTCTATGGGAGATGGAGAGAGATACATTAGAGGGGGCGTAGTTGAACCTAGAAAACGAAGAGAAGTGAACAGACTTCTATTCCATCACCATTATTTACATCAAAAGACAAGATGGGAAAACGAAACTATTGCACTTGAGAATATCAATGAATTAAGGGATGACTTTTCTCTACGCGGCCGATGTGAAATGTTTCGTGTTGATTTAAAATCAATGGCTGCAGCACATCAGCTACATCAAGGCACTAATCTCAGAGGGCACCTTGTTTGGGCCCGATTGCCACATTTTAGAAGGCTTCTAGCAATAAGAAATATCTCTCCAGACGAAGAAGATGTGGATATATTACAATTTTTCACAGAACATCACGATCCGGATTTATTCATGGAAAGGAATGCTATGAAAAGAGCAGAATTTAGAAAATTGATTTCTCCATTAGTCCGTAGTGGACTTTTGATACAGGATTACAGGGGCGGTTTCAAAGCAGTAAATCACTCTGGAAAGTCAGATTTATGGGAAATCAAAAGAGATTATCTAAGGGAATTAGTAAGTGAATATCCAGTAATAACTCTAAAACAGGTAGAAAAACTTGCTGGGTCACCTTTTTCTGCAGAGGAAATTAGTGATGTAATGCGTGAATTTGAAGATGATGGAACATTAATCAAAGGCTTCTTAGTCGATGATTTACAAGATATTTGTTGGGGGAGACAGGACATGCTAGAGGGTTTAAGTGGCATCATTCGCACTAGGGATTTGGTCATCCCTCCTTCAGATCCACTAAATCATTACTTCAGTGGCGTATTAAGGGAAAAATTCGGTTTTGGCTCAGCATACATGGTATTCCATAAAGAAGAAGCAATAGCCGCTTTCAAAGCCAATACGCGTGATGGCAAAATAGAGATAACTGACTTTGTTGGAGATTCCAATCTTGAAAAAGAAGCTATAAGGGTGATGAAAGAATTTGCATGGGAACATGATATGCCACTAAGTGGTAAATTGTTCGAAAGAATACGTTCCAGGGCCTAATCTACTACTTAGAGAGTTTTGGAGTAAAGATATTTAGAAACCATTTTATCATATTTTCTGTTACATTCACTACTGGATTCATTATTTTCATAACATTTTTATGTAATTCAGGTAATAAATCAAACAAAACAATTGCCATTAGGAACATTGCAAATAAACTAATGAATTTAGCAGCATAACTATGAGTAAAATTAAACATATCAATTCCATATAGGGACCAATTCACATATGTATCTGTTAACCAGACAATTCCAACATTTCTGAAAACATTTAGTATGTATATGGTAGGGATGGAAATTATCAACGCACGCAAGCGTCTTTTCCATGAAACCGAACTCAATGCCACTATTGCTCCTACAAATATAATCATAGATTGTAAAGCAGAACAAGCTAATATGAATATTATGCTAACCGGAGTCCCATCTGCCCTTTCCATTGGGACGAAAAATCCCGCTTCTCCAAGAGGTTCTGACAATATCCATCGATTTCCTTCCCATTCTGAAACCGGTATATCTCCTCCTCCATATAAGTCAATTCTCATTGGCGAAGATTGATAATTACCTAATCCTACAAATTCTAGTACTATTTCTGTACTTAATGCAGTAGTATATACAAATGCCATATTCAATAAGGGAATACTATAAACTGCATAGTAAGGAATCATTGACCATACAACACAACCTTTCAGCCACACTAAAGATTCTGAAACATCATTTTTGGTACTAACTTCCCAAAATGCTACTGCAATGCCACAAGGTAATGCTGAAGCGGTCATTAATATCAGCACTGGATCCTCAATTTCTACATAATGTTCTGAATATAGGTAGAAGAACAATCCAACTAATATCCACCCTATTGCAGAAATTTCCGGCACATATTTACTTTCTTTCTTATGAAATCCTATTGCTAAGATAGATACACCAATGCCTCCAATTATCAATTGCATTGTTATATTTGCTATGCCTAATGATGACGCAATTGAGTATATTACTACTCCCACTGGGTCTCTCATATCCACTCTCAACTCATCAATCCGTAAATAGGATGCCCTCTTCCGTTAGGTCGGAGGCGCACATGTCATTCAATTTTTCAGACTTCTCAGAAGGATATATTTCTAGTCTTATTTCATCTCTTGAAGAATTATCAATTCCAACTTTAGAAGAAATTTGGTCGATAATTGAGGATGCACGTAATACTGGAAATACTATTCATCTAATTGGTAATGGTGGCAGTGCAGGTACTCCTTCACACAGCGCTGGAGATTGGTCAAAAGAATTGAAATTAAGGACGATTTCTCATACTGACAATGCATCTTCCTTAACAGCGTGGGCTAATGATACTGATTTTAACAATATTTTCGTTGGCCAATTATCTACTTTTATCATTGAGGGTGATGTAGTCATTGGTTACAGTGGTTCAGGAAATTCTGAGAACGTAATTAATGGAATATTATATGCCAAACAAAATGCATGCTCTACTATTGGTATTACTGGTAATTATAATGGAATGGGTGGCGGCAAGTTGGCTAAAATAGTAGATGTAGCTTTAGTAGTTCCTTCAGAATCTATGGAAAGAATCGAAGATACTCAATTAATTGTTAATCATATCATCAAAGAAGCCATTAAGTCTAATAATGGATTGTGATTATATTGCTCCCTCCTTTTAGAGATAATGCTGAACTCAATGATTATCTTGAACTTCCTGAAATGCCAAACATTCCTTGGGATGGTAGAATTGCCTTTTTAGACAGAGATGGAGTTATTAATGTAGGAAGTGATAATTATATTAATTCACCAGATGAAGTAATATTGTTACCAGATGCAGGAATAAGTGTTGGTAAATTACGTAGAGATGGATATAGGGTTTGTATTGTCACAAACCAGTCACCAGTTGGGCGTGGTTTGTGGGATCATAATAATCTCCATTTTATACATAAACGTGTTTCTAAATTATTACTTGAGGAAGATAAAGATGCTATTCTAGATTTAATTTTATACAGTCCATACGTCCCATGGGAAGGGTCATGGGCTAGAAAACCCAATCCAGGTATGTTGGAGGCTGGTCGTCAGATTATCAACAATGCTAATCAGAAAGTATCCGATCAGCAAAATGTTGTCTTATATGGTGATAAATGGGTAAATAAGCCTGATGAATCTGAATCAATAATGGTCGGCGATAGGGATGTAGACCAACTAGCAGCTGATAGTTATGGTGTTAAATTTTTTAGATGCGATCCAAATATTGGTCTATCTGAAGTAATAGATTCAATTCTGGGTGCAAATAATGAATAAAAAAATTAAATTTTTTATAGGCCTAGATGATACTGATCATCTTGATGTAGGGTGTACTACAGAAAAATTTAATCAATTATTAATTCATTTGGATGAGAATATAAATTGCGAGGTAGTCTCGAGAAGATTGGTAAGGCTATGGCCTTTTGCAAATAGGAGGACACGAGGAAATGCAGCATTATCTGCAATAATACTACTAAAAATTAATGAAGAACAGAAATTATATGACATCTGTGATCAGTGGTTTAAGATATTATTATCTGAAATTTCTACTCATCCTATATCTGATTGTCCCGCTTCGCCAGTATTATTAATATCAAAATCTAGTTTTTCTAACAAAATTTATTGGGAAACTGTGAAGAGCCATGTAGATTTAAACTCAAGACTAAGTGAAATAAAAGAATATGATTGTAAAGTTTTTTCAGGAGAATCAAATTGGGGAATAGTAGGTGCATCTGCAGCCATATCTTGGAATCCTGCGGCTAATTCTTCATACGAATTAATTGCATGGAGGCAAAAATCAATGATAGGTAAGAAAAGAATAATCAATATTCAGACAATTACTGAATTAGATAAAAAATTCCCTGAAACATTCATAAATAGGGATCCAACAAAAAATAGAGGTTTAATTGCTCCTCGGACACCTTGTCCTGTTCTATATGGAATTAGGGGGAAGTCGCCGGAGATACTGGAAGCAGCTCATAAATGGCTTCAATCAAGAAATGATGTAGAAAATGCTGCTGATTATGCTATTCATTGTACCAATCAACTTACTGATGACCACGTAACTCCCTCTCATGGAACAGTATTGTCTAAACCTTTAGTTTCCAAAGGTGCACATTCATCAATCCAAGTAATTGTAAATGGAAAATTGAATACATTAGTAGCATTCTCTCAAGGTGGTTCTGTCAACAGACTACTTCGCTCCTTGGAACCAGGAGATATAGTCTCATGGACTGGTCTCTATTCTCCTTCTGATTCATCAATACATTTGGAGAAATTATCTATTATTGACCCTGTCCCAAGAATTTCTTCTAGACCAATTTGTTGCGGCAATTCTATGAAAAGTGCTGGCAATACACAAGAATTAAGATGCACTAAATGTGGAACTTCTTCAGAAAAATATTGGGTTGGAATAATGCCTATTTTCTCAGATATCATGATGACAAATAATTGGACTGAACCTACTCCATCTAATAGAAGACATTTATCTAAGCCGTTAGATTTAGGAATACCTCTTTTGAATAATTTAATACCCTAACCTCTTTACCAAATTATATGGCTGGCCTATCAACTCCTCTAATAATGCTTATACTTACTGTTTCGGC
>Ga0208277_1002155_pt1 | contig 11278 bp, 10 predicted proteins | sample ETNtaG_5_FD_185782 | JGI IMG/M metagenome (GOLD analysis project Ga0208277, IMG submission 185782) | Marine microbial and viral communities from oxygen minimum zone, Eastern Pacific Ocean - ETNP201406SV205 (SPAdes) (version 2) | ecosystem: Environmental > Aquatic > Marine > Oceanic ...
TGAGAAACTCCTCATCATTCACAACACGCGCAAGAGACCGAGACACATCAACCTGAGGGGAAGAAGACAACCCTTCGACGGTGGAATCATCAATGTTGAGCCAACCGAATAAATGTGGATTTACCCGACTTAAGCGGATTCGAGATGATTATATTCGATATTGATGGTACTTTACTAGATATTGAAGGATTTCAAGAAGAATTAATCCCCCTAATCAGAATAATCGAGCGAGGAGGTATTACCATCTCACTTGCAAGTGGAAGGACTCTACCCAATGTGACCCCTATTCAGCAAAGCCTGGCTGTATCTGGATTTGTCGTTGGAGAAAATGGTGGCATGGTTTGGGACACACATGCTGGATTCCCAATTCGTTCTCTTGCAGATGGTCAGCGGACACGTGATGCAGCGAATTGGTTGGCTAGCCAAATAGATGGATTAGATCCTGCTGGAATTGAGTCAAACCGCTGGCGAGAAACCGAATGGTGTTTGAAAGACAATGGTGATTATGAGGTCATTCAAGATGCAATAGCAGGCTCTCAATACAGTGAATTGTCGGTTGTTCCAACCGGTTTTGCAATCCACCTTTGCACACCTGGACTAGACAAAAGGACGGGTGTTGAGTTTGCCTTGAAACAAAGAGGTATCGACCCGGCACGAGTTATCGCGGTAGGTGATGCGGCTAACGACATTCCAATGTTCGAATTGTGTGGTTTTGCAGTAGCGGTTAATGAAGAACATGAAGGAGTGGCCGAGGCTGCCGATGTCACTACGAAACAAAAAGGAACTTCTGGGACTATAGAATTCCTCAAGCAATTTATCCAAACCGTTGAAATACCCTGAGTGGACCGAAAGTCTGTGTTGCGTTGATTCTGATTTGATCATGGAACGAAAACACGACGACATACTAGACTTGCTAGTTAGGTGCCTTGAAGCATGGCTAACTTGGCTAGAAAAAGACAACAAGAACTTAGCAGCCGAAATGGAAGAGAAGAAGTGGCGTACAGAAAACGAGGCTTACTCTCTCAACGAATATGCCTACAACTGGGAGTTCACAGAGAAGTGGGAATGAGTTGGTGCAGGCGGCAGGATTCGAACCTGCGAAGCACTACGCAGAGGATCTTGAGCCCTCCCCCTTTGACCACTCGGGTACACCTGCACAATATCCGAGCCGCAATACCCTCTTGATTCCAGCGGCTCGAACTCCACTCTAGATAACCGTAGCAGGGAGTCTGACGGAATGGTTGATTTAGCGACTCTGCACGCTCCTACACGAACCGCTTAGGCAGTACGGAGGCAGAGGCTATGAGGTTAAACAAAAACCAACTACAGACGGTCGAAAAAGGCCTCTTTGAGGTAGCCCGAAAGCAGAAGTCATCCGCCGGCCCAGTAGAACTACCATTACCTGATTTTTGGGCTTCTGTAGCACAATTGACGGCGAGTTTGGAATCTGAACTCTCAGAGACGGTGCAATCCGAAGGTATGACCGCAAAGGCGCAATTGCAAACCCGTAGGCTCGGGAATGTGCGAACATTGGTAACTGACCTAACTCGAATTCGCTTGAACGCGTTTACTCAACACGCGGTATTAGTCAATCTGATGAAAGGTGGAGGTGCAGAGGCCGCAGCTGCCCTGCAACACCTGAGCGTCATCGATTGGGAAAGGCACGACCCCACGGAGAGGGCTTACTATCAAAGTCTAGGCCACTTGGTTGACAAATACAAGCACGATGTCACTTGGAAAGAACTGGTAAACGGAAGTAATGGAGGAAGTAACTCGACTCCACCACCGGTGCCAAGCCCTGATGCTTCGCTCACTGAGTACACTGAAACTACTCCAGAGTCAGAACTTCAATCCCCAGCTCCGACACCTGTGGCTGAACCTGAAGAAACTTGGGATGACCCAGAATTCGATGAAGAAGATAGGATTCGAGCAATGGATGAATTTCCTGATCGGGCAACAGGTGCTGACCCACATCCACCGGAAGAAATCAGTATATCAGAGACCATCGGTGGGGATTTAATGAGAATTAGAATTTTACAGGATTTGACCGACCCGATAATCGCCGAAGATGGTTCGGAGATTACACTGGTTGAAGGCGATGTAGAGTCTTGTCCAAGCCTGATTGCAGAGACTCTAATCGCCGCTGGATTGGCTGTTGCAGCACCACTCTGAACGCGCCAATGATTATCCAGCGCCTGTCAACGACGTCACACCTGCGGTGTATACTATGGGCAAGACGATTAGCAAAAAGAGAATCAAAGAATTACGCAAAACATTCGATGCTGATCCTTCAGCAAAATTAGCTCAAAACGCCGTCTCAAACAACGAATTGGTGGATGTGGCTTTGGATAGAAATTTGGTGCAAGAAATTGACTTTTCTTTCTCAATTAAGTTAGACAAATGGAAGGTAACTCATCAGAAGAGAAGTGGTCGTTGTTGGCTATTCGCCACACTAAACCTATTTCGACCAAGTACGATGAAGAAGATGAATGTTAAAAATTTCGAATTCAGTCAGGCACACATTCATTTTTGGGATAAATTTGAGCGGGCCAACCACTTCTATGAGGCGATTATTGAGACCGCCGAACGTCCTGTCGATGACCGTACAATCGGCTTCCTACTCGGCGACCCTATCGGCGATGGCGGACAATGGAACATGGCGATGAATCTGATTAGAAAGCACGGCCTCGTTCCCAAATCTGCATATCCTGAGTCTCAATCTTCTTCCAGTACTCGTTACATGAATGCGAATCTAAAGGATATTCTCAGAACAGGGGCCTGTGAGATTCGTGAGATTCTTAATTCTGGTGGTAGTTCTGCTGAGGCTCGCGTACACAAAGATTCGCGACTCGCTGACATCTGGAGAATTCTTTGCATCCACTTGGGGACTCCACCAGAAAAGTTCGATTGGCAGTGGGAAGACAAAGATGGAAAGTTGAACCGCAGGGGAATAATGACTCCTCATGAATTTGCCGAAGAATTCGTCGAAATCGATTGGGAAGACTATGTTTGCATTGTCAACGACCCAAGGAATGAATACTACCAAACCTACACTGTCGATTATTTACAAAATGTCGCAGGAGGACCGCCTGTGGTCTATCTTAATGTTCCAAGTGACGAGATGAAAGGTATCACTCAGAGCCTATTGGAGGACGGATTACCTGTTTGGATGGGGTGTGATGTAGGAAAGCAAATGCACAGAAAGCGTGGGCTTTGGGACGCCAAGTTATTCGATTTCGGAGCTTTATATGGTGCAGATTTTGGTATGAATAAAGCCGATCGTCTTAGATTTAGCCAGACTATGATGACTCACGCTATGCTCTTTACCGGTGTCGATGTAGTAGATGGAAAGCCACGAAGGTGGCGTGTAGAAAATTCATGGGGAGCCGAACAATCTGGCCGCAAGGGATTCTACACGATGAACGACTCATGGTACGATGAACACATGTTCGAAATCGCCTGCCCGAGCAAATATCTATCTGACAAGATGAAGGCTGGAATGGGGACTGAACCCGTAGTTCTTCCAGCTTGGGACCCAATGGGGAGTCTAGCAATAGACGAAGCATTCCAATGATGGATGGAATCAGCCTAGATGCCTTAGGGACAACTCGATTGTAACCGAGTCAGGATAGTCTAGACGAAGAACTCGTCGTAGTGCCTTCTCGTCCTTGGCTGCTGATGTCACAAGTTCCAGAAGTCGCTTGTGTATTCGCATTTCCCAATGATCCCATGTCTCAGCGCCTTCACCATCAGGGCTCTTACGGCATGGAACTACCAATTTACGAGTTGGTAGTGGTATTGGACCGCGTAGGTCAACACCAGTCTCGTCACAAATTGCCTTAATCTGTCCACAAACCATGTCAACATCTTCGTGGTTTTCACCAGTCAACTTGATTTTGGTGATAACGGCCATAGTACCCTCTCCGAGCTCTCAGCCTTTGTTACCAATTCACTTCTTATCGATCTTCAGACAAACGCCAGCAGCCACGGTCTTACCCATATCACGGATAGCGAATCTCGACAATTCTGGGAACGTGTCCATCTGCTCTATCGCCATTGGCTTAGTAGGTGCGAATCTTACTAGGGCGGCATCTCCAGTCTTCAGGAATGCAGGGTTTGCCTCTTTTGTCTTGGAATTCTCAAGAAGTTCCACGAATCTCACCGCAACCTGTGCAGTGTGAGCGTGGAAAACTGGGGTGTATCCAACGCCAATTGCCTTTGGAATCTCCATAAGTTGAATCTGACCAACGAATGTCTCGTCGTGTCTGACAAACATAGGCTCGCTATCACCGTAACCAGCTACGTCTCCTCTTCGGATGTCGTTAGCTGCGAGTCCACGAACGTTGAATCCAACGTTATCACCAGGCTCTGCCTTTGCGTGACTTGTGTGGTGCATTTCGATGTCCTTTACTTCAGCAGACTTCTGGCTTGGGTTGAAGACTACCGTCTTCCCTCTCTCGAGAACACCAGTCTCTACCTTACCGACTGGAACTGTTCCAATTCCGCTGATCTTGTAGACATCCTGGACAGGTAGCCTGAGTGGCCTGTCTGTCGGCTTGGGTGGCATTTGTATTCCATCAATTGCTTCGAATAGAGTAGGTCCCTTGTACCAAGGCATGTTGTCAGACTTGTTGAATAGATTCTCTCCATTGAAAGAGGAACAAGGAATCTTTGGTACATCAGCCGGATTAAATCCTGATAGCTTGAGTAGGTTATCTACCTCTGTCACTGTCTGATTGTACTTGTCCTCGGAGTAGTCTACACCACTGATGTCCATCTTGTTGACGTTAACAATCAGTTGCTTGACTCCCAGAACCTTTGCTAGGAAAGCGTGCTCACGAGTCTGCGCGTTAACACCGTCGTTAGCCGCACATAGTAGAACAGCGGCATCAGCCTGGCTGGTTCCTGTGATCATGTTCTTCACGAAGTCACGGTGCCCTGGAGCATCGATGATTGTGAAGTAATAGTTTGGAGTGAAAAGCTCCTTGTGCGCGACATCGATAGTGATACCACGCTCGCGCTCTTCCTTCAGACCATCCATAACGTAAGCAAGACCGAATCCAGCCTTACCTGCCTCAGCGGCGAGTTTTTCGTTCTTTTCGATAACGTGACCTTCGATGTGACCTGTATCTAGTAGTAAACGTCCTACGGTTGTTGACTTTCCATGATCTACGTGTCCAATAAACACGATGTTAAGGTGCGGTTTGCTTTTATCTTCCCACTGTGAGCCCATAATATCCACCTCTAAGTGTGGCCCGCCGACCGATGATGCCTATTTGAATCTCTCCCCCTAAGGGGGCCATCAGTTGGACTGAATTACTGGTATACTTCTTCGGCGCAGTTCATCGATATTGCAATTCGATAATCAAACTCTTGACCTCTGTGTTGTGTGTCTTCTCATTCTGCAGATCTACAGACCAGGTTCCAGGTTCGAATCCTCTTACGGTTGACCCACCAATTACCAGCCAAACACAGCGGTCATCCGACTGACAATCACCGGCGTTTCTGTTATCATCACCCACACCGGTGGTGTTGGCGACCTCTTCGTCAGTCTCATTGAAGATGAATAGGTCGAGTTTGTTCTCAGTATCAACCCCGCCAAATGGTTGGTCTCCATCCTCAGCGGGGTAGGTTAGTTTGGTCCTAAGATAACGAATCTTGTTCTGGCCATCTTTATCATAGGTCACTGGATAATCCCAAGTCATGATTACCGGATCCTGATATCTTCGGTCGATGACGAAGTCAGTCCAAGTCCCTCTGTAGTTGATGTAGAGAGTAGATTCGTCAGAGTCTGTAAGGCCATTGTTGTCAGTAACTTTTAACTTAATGTCCCATGAACCGGCAGGCATATCCTCGAGAGTAACGGTTTCTCCAGTTGCATCGACATCGTTCTCTGGATCTCCATCTTCATCAGAGTCGGTATCTAAGTCGAGATCCCATTCCCAAGACACTAGATACTCCTCAGCGTAGCAATTTGAATTATCTGGATCACAACCCGCCCAAGACTCAGAGCCATCTAGTGTGACTGTGGTTTCGACAGTTATGCTTCGATCATTTTCTTCCTTATCCTCACACACCCATACGAGGACAAAGGAGCCTGCAGGTGCATCTTCACCATCACAATCATCGTCCTTTGCCGTAGTTATCTCGGCTTTCGGTTCTCTGGCTGAGGAGTCAATTACAGAAATTGTATCACTAACGGAAGTATCGTAATTTCCATCACTTACGGTTAGAGTAACCGTATAATCTCCGGGTTGTGAATAGGAATGGCTTGTTGTCAAGCCTTCACCAAGGTTTCCATCGCCAAAATCCCAAGTGAAAGTTAGAGCATCTGCGTCTGGGTCAGAAGAGCCTACTGCGCTAAAGGTAATCGAGTCGCCAGCACGTACAGAACCGTCTGGATCAATACTCATTTTGGCACTCGGGGCTCCGTTCAAACTGAAGGTTTCCAAACAACCCGCAAAAGCCGCACTGAGCATTAGCAATACGACCACCGGGGCCAATCCACCCGCTCCTCTCATGGTCGAGGGTGTGAAGGTGGTCATCATCAACCCTACGGATTCCCGGAATCACTAGAAATCGAAGAGAGTTTGTTGTCTAGTGCCTTGCAGTAATTCTTTCTCGTTCCATCCAAAGGCTTCTGTAATTCTACCTAGTGCGGTTGCCAATCGTTTAGCATAGAACTCCGGATCGTACTGGGGAGGTTCGACACCTAACTCATCGACCATCCAAGCTTGGACCGTCATCGGGGAGGTTTTGCCATTGGTAACTATCCAACCTACCTTCATACCAGGTGTGAATCCAAGACCTGCTTCTATTCTTTGTTTGGCCGTGCGCACATAGGGGAGTGAATCTGGGTTCTTGTATGTCTTATGGAAATCTACAGTTCCGTCTCTCCTCAGGCTTCCTTTACATGAACGTGAAATCACAAGATCAACCGCTTCTACACGTTTTGCCCTAATATCATCAATGACCGATTTTGACATCTCCACCGCTGACCATTCTTCATCAGATAGGATCAATTCAAACATCTCGGTCATTGTGCTGGTTAGTAGACGAAATGAATCTGTACGTCGGACCTCATAACCTCGGATCAACATCTCTTCACGAGGCCAAACTACTCGTCCGACATAGCGCTTTTTTGCACCATGAGAAAAGAAGGCTGAGAGAGCGGTTTCGAATTCTAATTCTGCGCCTTCTTTGGTAAATCTATCAGCCAGCGTATTACCAAAATCTAAGGTCTCTTTCCTAGCATTTTTCCAATGTTCCAACACCAAGGAATTCTCTGGCGGACGATTAATTGGTGAATCGGGCTCAACTGGTGCTTTGACAAAAATTGAGTCTGTGTCAGAATATACCACATCGTGTCCATCGGTCTCGACATTATTGATTATGGTACGAATATTATGACGAGCCCATTCGGTAATACTTGCACCTAAATCTGGATGAGTGAAACGGTAGAAGGAAGAGGCGAAGACGCCATAGAATGAATTCATTAGAATCTTCACCGCATATTGCAATTGGTCATGAAGAAAAGCTGCTTCTTCTTCGCCATTTTCACGGGCCTTTTTCAACTCGGATTTGTGATAATCACGCTGTTCCATTAGTTCGCTCAATAAACGGGGTACTAGGCCTCGACGCTCATCTGAAGAGACGTATCTTGTCGAGGTTGTAGGAGATACATTATGAGATTCATCTTCGGCTCCATCTCTAACCAGAGTTGTCGAACAAATATTCTGTGAAATCATAATCGACGGATACATCGATTTGAAGTCGAGTACTGCCACCCATGGATGTATTCCTGGCTCAACTTCGTGAACGTAGCCACCGGCGATTTGATCGCGGCGGCGTGGACCGGATTGAGTCATTGGGACTGCGATATTTTCTCGGTCTGCTAAGCGGATAACAAGCGAGTCAATCCATTGACTGGTCGTGCCGGCTGCTGCGGTCTCAACCGTGGTTTTTGCAACCGCCGCTAGGGCTTCTTTACGCTCTACAGATTGTAAGTGACCCAGTATATCGAGAGGTAGGTGAGTATCTCTGACACAATATTCCATGACTTCATCGGGTCTAGCAGCCCATTCCTCGTCCATTTTGCTTGCATCAATATCGAGTTTCTGTTTATCCTCTGACTCCGGCCAGAGCATGTTTGCTACAAAGCGAAGAGATTCTCTCTCAGGCCGGAGGGTTTGACGAACCTGCCACCAAGCATCCATTGGTATTCTACCGGCTAATCGCCAAACTCGATTTATGGCTCGGTCTGGACTGAGCCTCTTTGACTCACTCTCAATCGCTGGAACTCTCCCCCAACCACACAATGCAGCCTGTTCGAATTTTGAGCTCCCTGCGTTTTCCTCAGCACGTTCAATGATTCTAGGTAAATCGAAATTATCGATATTATATCCCGTAATGAAATCAGGATCTTCATCTCGAACCAGTCTGGTCATCCCTTCCAGAATCTCCTTTTCAGAACCGCGGAACTCATGCTCCGTACGTTGCTCACCTCTGGCTACTACCACCGCTGCGCAGAGTATAGTATTGTGACGAACGCTAGTCTCAAGATCTAATGAAAGGGTTACGAATGGAGTTGGGAATGGATCTGTTCTAGATAGGTCAGCGATATCGCAGGATACCACCATATCGCATGGATATAACCCCGAGCCGCCGAAGTCGCGAATCATCTCTGCGGCTTCGACCCTCTTACCCTCAAACTCACTGGCTAATTCAGATGGTGCGCGAGGGCCTGCCCACAACACTTCTCCACCGCTTGCAATGTGAGGCCCTAAATCCAAGTCCAACAATAAACGTTGGACAAAGAGGATATCTGCGCTGGATACTTCCCATTCAGTCTGAAGTCGCTTTCTTAGCCTAGGTACAACATATGGCTGTTCAACTTCGACTCGGTAATGTGGCTTGACTCCATATGGAGTCCACTTGTCAACCGGCTCTCCAATTGATACAACTTCATCCATCTCCTGAACAAAATCTAGGCTGTCTTTCAAATCCCTATTTGCGCCTCCCTTACCTGTAGGCGCAATCTCTAGGAATGGACTGAGGCCACCAACTAGCAATACTACAGAATGGCCTTCTCGCGCACGGCACCATAACTCGACAACTGTGCGCGGCGGTGTCGAAGCCACCGCTTGATACGACCCTGAGACGATGCAAAGCTCTCCATCCCATCGCATTGCGACACCTTGCTCAGAGGGAAATAGAGTCAGCAATCAACCCTTGTGTGGAGGCTCGGAACTACAGTTTGAGGTGATTTCTTAGAAATTGTTGAAAGCCGAGTCGTTCCCCTCTGAAGTAATTGGTGGGCCAATGATGGAGGAGACCGAGTCTGACGGCGAGCCTTCCATTGATTGGGACACCCTTACTTTCAGCTTCACCGAAACAGACAGGATGTACATTGCAACCTGTAAGCAAGGAGAAGATTGGGGACCTGGCATTATGCAGGATTTCCAAGATCTCTCGCTATCGCCCGCGGCTGGAGTAATAAATTACGGACAGGGATTATTCGAAGGAATGAAGGCTCGAAGAGCTGAAGATGGTAGAGTTCTGCTATTTCGTCCAGAATTGAATGCAAGGCGCGCCCAAGATGGCTGTAAGCGACTAGGTATGTCTGTTGTGCCCGAGGAAATGTTCCTCGATGCGGTCAATCTAGTGGTACAGGAAAATATCAGATGGCTACCGCCTAATGGCCGAGGAGAATTATACATCAGACCTCTAATCTTTGGAAGCGGTTCAATCCTTGGAGTAGCGCCTGCACCCGAATACACATTCTTGGTTTACGTGGTACCTGTTGGACCATACTTCAAAGGAGGATTAAATCCGATTTCGCTCAAGGTGTCCGACGAATACCATAGAGCTGCACCAGGCGGATCTGGTGGCGTAAAGGCAATTGGAAACTATGCCCCAGGAATGATGCCTTCAAAGAACGCAAAAGCCGATGGATATGCTGAGATTATCTATCTTGATGCAGTGAACCATCGCTATGTCGAAGAAGTTGGTGCAGCCAACTTCTTTTGTATCAAAGACAAGGTCCTCTATACTCCGGAATTGACTGGAACAATCCTTCCGGGAATTACTCGCCTTTCGGTTATCGAATTGGCTCGAAGTCTAGGCTACCAAGTCCTTGAGACTAAGGTAGACATAGATTTTGCAATGGACGCAGATGAAGCATTTTGTGCTGGTACCGCTGCTGTAATCTCCCCGATTGGTTCAATTGAACATGGCGGCAATATCGCAACCTATTGCGATGGAGAAGTTGGTGCTATCACCAAGCAACTCTACGATGCTCTAACAGCAATTCAAGAAGGGCGAACAACAGATACCTTCGGTTGGACTCCTTCTGTATAGTTCCGGGGTCTAAATTTCTGAATCTGATAATCTCAAATACATACCTCGGGAGTTTGGGGTTGTTGGCTTGAAGCCCCATCTCTCGTAGAATCCATCCACATCAGCCATGAGATTGATGTAAGAATAGCCGGATGCTTCGCGGGTGATGTATTCCATTAGTGAATCCATAATCATAGAACCACCTCCTTGGCATTGCCATTCCTGCTCAACTGCCATATCACAGATGTGAAACACAGTCCCACCATCTCCTACAACTCTACCCATTCCGACAATATGATTCGATTCGTTATGTCGGAGTAGAACTGAGAACAATTCTGAGCCAAGTCCTTTGGTAGCTCCACTAATCGTTCTGGGTCTCATTCCTGCCTTCTCTCGTAAACGCAGGTATGTCTCGACGTCAGGTACTGCTACTTCTATGGAAAACAGTCGATCACTTCCGACCGAATTTCTTCTTTCTCTGGCCGCCCTTTTTCTTGAACGATTTTCTCTGAGCTCGCTGTTGGCGGTTGCCTTTAGCAGGTCCTTTTGCTGCACTTTGTGATTCGGCTGACTTCGCCTCCTTCATTTGATTCCTAAGGCGAAGTCCAATCGATTGTAAGACTCCTTCTTTTGATTCAGCGCCTGTCGAACTCAGGGCGTCCTTTGTTGAAATCTCTAGTCGTCCCTCTTGAGTAAAAGGACGTGAAGGGTGACTCGACTCGGGCTTTCTTCGCATACGGGTTATTCCAGAAGCGCGCGCTGCCCAAGCAACCGCGTCCAAAGTAGGAGTAGAAATTGCCGCTTCTTTTGGAACACGGCGGCCCTCAGAACGGGTTAATCTGGAGTCGAAATATCCCGTCCAAACCCACATCTCATCCTTGCGCGAAGACACGACTACCACTCCACTCGGGTAAATGGTGCGACTTGAGGGCTTCGTGAG
>Ga0208277_1002157_pt1 | contig 11270 bp, 9 predicted proteins | sample ETNtaG_5_FD_185782 | JGI IMG/M metagenome (GOLD analysis project Ga0208277, IMG submission 185782) | Marine microbial and viral communities from oxygen minimum zone, Eastern Pacific Ocean - ETNP201406SV205 (SPAdes) (version 2) | ecosystem: Environmental > Aquatic > Marine > Oceanic ...
AATTCCTCATCTTCAGAGTCAAATTGTACTTCTTTAGCCATATTTTCACACTCAATGAATTACTACTTGACCTCTATCAACTAAATCTGTACAATATAAATCTAGGTTTGACAATACCAATGGTGGTGTTTGGTCGGGCACATTTAGTATTACTGAAAGAACATCTTGTTGCCTGAAAGTGTTAATGAATGTATGCAAGTATTCTGCCAGCATTCTATCTTCATTGTAGATTGCCAGAGCATTTACACTATCAATAAAGACAAAATTTCGTTCTGACTGATTCGTTTTTAGAATGTAAAGAGTTCTAAGAAGGATTGATTCGAGCATAATCGGGCTATCGACAAAATGAACGTTGTTGTAAGGAATGTTAGTACCTCCTAAAATCCCAGAAGAAACTAAGTCAATAAATTGAATTTGAGAAACATCAATTCCAACCGCCTCAAAGCCTTGGATTACCTCGGCTGCACCTCGGCTTGCAGAGATGTAAACGCCTTTCATCTCAAACATTTGCAATAAAGGTATCAGCGTACTAGCAGTGACCATGAAAGAATTTGAGTTTCCGCACCTAACCTGAACTGAACTGTTTAGCGAAACTTCAGTCAACTGATCGGCAATTCCTTGATCTAATTCAAACATCTTACGAACCCCATCTATTCACATTGTCACTTATTGCGCCCCACTTGAGCATTGGAGTTAGCATAACACCTAGAGGTGTTAGTTCAATTGCATGTTTTGCCCTGCTATGAGAGGTACCACGCATTTTTACCACTTGTAAAAATCTCAATAAGTGACCCATACGTTCAATATCACCAAGAACGATTATTCCATCACATATTGCTTCTTCAACACCAAATGATGACCAATGAGCGTTTTCTGTGGCAGAAGTTATTTCGGCAATTAGGATTGTAGTGCAACCAAGTGTTGCGAGTTTCTTGCCGAGAGTGAACAGGAAATCTCTGATCAACTGTTCTGATTTAATTTTGTAACACAGTGTCGTGACTGAATCAATTACAAGCCTTGTGACACCGATAGTATTGACGATGTCGACAATTGATTTGATGAGTGAATGAACGTCGTCTAAATCAAAAGTTGACTTTTCTAAGCCAAGCCAAGAATACAATACATCCATATCGAAGACATTTATCAATCCAGTATCTACCATTTTCATGTCAAAAAAGCCGAATTGTCGTATGTTTTCTAGTAGCTTTACTGATGGCTCTGTCGCGGTAAAATGGGCACATGCCTCCCCAGCATTGGCACCTCTGACAAGAAATTCCATACCCAAAGTTGTTTTTCCTGAACCACAAGTTCCGGCAGCTAGAACTGTAGACCCGTAAGGGATTCCACCACGCAAAATCTCATCTAGCCCATGCACTCCTGTTACGCATCGGTCACGGGAGTACATACCAACTGGTTGCATGGGGAACGACACTCCTAACTCGCTGAGGTTCATGAAGCATCCGATTAATCAATCGGACTGCAACCTATAAAATCAAACCAAATTGACAATTCCAGGGGTTGGTGTTGATGAAATCTGCCAGTCGAGTTGTGTGGGTGGAAAGATTGGCGGTATATATTCCAATGACTGACTAGGGGTAAGGAAAAACCCAGAATCTCCACCCCATTCGACTCTCATTACTTCAAATGGTTGAAATTCGCTTAGTTGAGTATAGCTCAAAATTACAACCCCCCCACCATCATCAAGTAGATTCAATTGACCCACTCCTAAGAAACCTTCACCACCTAAATCAATTACATGGTCGGCTAAACCGACATCTTGCGAACTAGGGTCGCCGGTCATAATAGTTGTAGATAATCCCGAAATAACGCCCTCAGTCAACAACAAATTACTATTTAGATTTGGGGAGATATGAGATAAACTCCACCCCTTTAAATCAATGGCAAAGTCATTTGGATTATACATTTCAAGCCATTCAGGGGCGCCAGATACTGAGCGAGGGCTTATTTCAGTGAGCATTAAATCATTAGTACTTCTACCTCCATTGTGAACCTCTAGAATTATCAAAATCTTTTCTGACCCTGTTTGTAATTCTTTGAATGCTGTTGAAGATGCTGACGCAGTCCCTCTTTCCGTGCCTCCAGAGAACAATACTACGCCTTCTCTTAGAGAGTCATCACTTTCAGTAATTTTAATGCTTAAGTAAATGCTAAATGATTCACTCAAACCCAAACCTGCTAAAAGGCTGCCTTCAGTTATATTATGCAAAGCAGATACTCTATCAAAATCTACCGAATAGCCATTCATTAAACCTGCCATCACAACCCCAGAATTTAATTCTTCAAGCGATTTTTGATGCCATTGTGATGTTGAGTTTTGATAATCATAAGATCCATCCTCAAACACAGGAACATACCAACCTCCATCAGATGTTAAGCGATCTACCCCTTGTGCTGCTGAACGATCTAGTCGATCTACTGAGGTGTCATTGGAGCCCATTTCCAATTGCGCAAGTGACAAAAAAGCGGTCAATATCATCAAAAATAAGGTGAATGCTGAAAGAAATTCAATCACTGCCGTCATACCGGCATCATCTTTTCTAATTGATGAGTTTGGAGTCGACACCATGTATGTGCCAGCAGCAACAGATTCAATAGTTTGCCGGATGGGAATTTGATAAATACTTAATTTTAGGCATTTTCAAGCGTCTTGAAGCGATGAGTCTTTGAATGTCAATTGTGAGGAGGTCACATGGATGAGGTAGTTGCTAAACAGAATTTTGTACAAAAAATCTCTCTTAACACCGTACTTTTTATGATTTTTGTCGCATTTTTCTCGCCCAACTTGATTGTAGGAGTCCAAGCATCATCTAACGGAGATTTAGCAATAATTGGCTCAAATCCAGATGCAGATGACCTAATCCCTGCATATACATCTAGTACTTTTTCTGTAGATATTGAAAATTTAGACTCATTGCAATCAACACCTCGAATTGTAAATTGGTATGTTTGCGAGGGCGTCAAACTTGCAAATACTTGTATTAACACCGCCACTGAAAGTGGATATATTGACATAAACCCACTATTACCTGGAGAAAATGATACATTTTACTCTGGAACTGAATTCTATCCAAATGGATTTAATTCAACTCTGACTGTTCTGTTTCAATTCGACCAATTTGACTTCAACCCTGGCAATGATATCCTTTCAATACAAATTAATTCCACCAGAGAATTCACTGATTTGAGTGTTGAGGCTGGTGAAGATATTATTTCAGGATTAGATGAAACTTCAATCTATCAAGGAAATACAATTCTCAACAAGGACACTAATTACAGTTTACAATACACTGGAAGCGCAAACATCTGCGCTAGCTGCCAATTAAACGCTAGCATAGGGTGGCAATTATGGAACCTTAACAACTCAATGCTCCATGACGAAGAATATCTCAACGAAACCGAGTTCCCAAAGTTTAGTTTTTATCGAACTTATCAACAAATTTTACCGACGTTTTCTTTTGATACCGATGGCACTTACACTCTGAAATATGGAGTTTTTAATTCAACTGGAAATCCTTATTCGGACTTAATTGAAAGCAACAATGTAAACACTATCGTGATTACAATAAACACTGAATTAGATATAAAAATCGAAAATATGTATCCAAGCCACAACCCTATCGATTCAAATTACCTCTACGGAGAGAATATGTTAACCGGAGAAATTTCTAATCAGGGTAATAAGACTCTTTTTAATTTGACAATTACAATGACTATCGAAACTAATCAGAATCAACAATTAGATGAGTCTACCTGCTTGATTGGTCAATTAGCTCCAAGTCAGTCAATCAACTGTCTATTTGACATAATGGTACAAGGAAATAATCTAAACTTGAAAGTAACCGCTCCCAATTCATTAGGTGATCTCACTGATATCAATCCGATTAACAACGAGATTGTCGAAACTACAAATATTTTAATTTCGCAAATTAGCGCCTATTTAATCGTTGAAAACGAAAAATCATGGTACACCGATAATGAAAATATTACAGTTAATGGTTTCACTAATATATTGGCGCCTGGACCGATAAATTACACTTGGCTATACTCTGGATTAATCAACGTTGGATACAACAGTTCATTGGTAGTTGACACAAGTTATTATGGCTTAGGTTCACATCAATTCAAGCTCACAGCAAGAGACTTTTTTGGTAATTCAGAAAGCGTATACGTACAATTTACTATACTTAAACAGATAGACTTTTCAGAACCTCCATACTTTACCGCATCTGCTATAACAAATATCGAGAATATCGAGATTACACATGAAGCAAATCTGCCAACAATCGGCGATTCGTATGGAGTTGGTGGCGGAAAGTCTCCATTACTACTTTACAGTTTTAATCTAATAAATCAGCAAACAAATCAATCTGTCTTTGACGGCGTTAATGGTATAGAAATAGTACTAAATGTAGACCAAATATTGCCGACAAATATCCCATATGAAACCGTTGAAGTCCGAAAATTAGACTCAATAACAGACACTACTTGGGAATTATTCAGCGAGTACAATAACATATCTTACGATGATAATAAAATCACGTTAAATATTTACAACCCTACAACAGTATTACTAATTGGCGTTTTAGATTTCCCTGAAATCCAAGCTGAAAACTTCTCTGCATCCCCTGCTGCTGACGGAAAAATGAGTTTACAATGGACTGTGACTGGAGATTATGATTCAGATTATACTATTGGTTGGAATGTTTACAAGAGAATTGTACCCTCGTTTGGAGGAACAGTATTTCCCACAACCGATACTGAATATGACCAGAATATATGGGAATCGCTCACAGCCAATAACTTGGTTGATTTCATCGACATAGAAGACGCAAATTGGTTTGACCAATCTGTCACTCCTGAAGGATTCTGCTCATCCTATGCCATCACACCAGTAGATCGTATTGGCAATATATTTTACAACCTATCTTCAGTTACAACAGACGCCGATGGTAATGCTAATTTTGTATGTGGAGATTCAACACCACCAATATCAGTTGTTGGAGATTTCTCGCACCAATCCACCTTTAGTAACGACTCAGCATGTTATGACATCTTAAAGAATTGGAACATGTGTTATACAATTGAGTTACAGTGGTATTGGCTTGTTGGAGAAGAGAATGAAACTTGGAACCTTTACAGAATCGAGCAAAAGCCAGAATCGATTGATCTATACTTTATCGAACCTATACTGGAAAATATATCACCAGAAGAAGGTACACAATTTACCTTCAGCCAAGACGGACTTAATGATTCAGAGATACGCCCAGGTAAGGTTTTCTACTACATTTTGGCTCCAGTCGATAAATTCGGTAATGAAAGATCTATTGCTTTCTATCCGTCACCTACTGTTGAAAGAGTGCTAATTGAAGATGATTGGTGGGAGTTCAACCAGCATCTAATACCTGAACCTGAACCTGAACCTGAACCACCATTAGGTAACGAGTGGTTGGGTGATTTTTCTGATAATATGGAAGAAGGTGCATTCAAAGTTGCTGGATTAGTAACTCTAATTGTGCTCTGCATAGGAATTATCATGCTTGCATTAATCTCTAAACGCTTCAAGCGATTGAGAAAAGTCATCAGCGCTCGTAAAAGAAGACAAGTTGCTGAATCGATGGCAAATGAATTTGATGAATGGATAGAATGATGGCGCGGCAGGGGAGATTCGAACTCCCGAGGTGAGACACCACTGGATTAGCAATCCAGCGCAATGGCCAGGCTATGCGACTGCCGCAATTGTTCTTCCCAATTTAGAACTAGTCATGAATATGACGGTTGAGTAAATTGGTCTAGTTTTGTGACAAAGGACCAAGATATCCCAGAGAATCTGGGGGAATTGCACATATTATGACTAATAACAAAAACATCCATCCTAGATAGTATAGAGATCTAAAAAATGATTTTGCTGCTTTGGGCATTCTACCATTTACATCAAATGGCTCATCAGGGTCAATTGCCCAAACTGACATAGAATACCACAGAGTTAGCCCCCCAGCAACAAAGGCCCACAGTAAAGGCAATCCTGCCTCAGGCCAAAAACAAGGCACTGAGCCTAGCATAAGTAACAAGATACAATAAATTTTAGACTGCTTAATGGTATATTTTGCGCCTTTGACTTCATTCATCATTGGAACTTCGGCTTTAGCATATTCTCCTGAACGATAAAGAGCTAAAGCCCAGAAGTGAGGGGGAGTCCATAGGAAAATCAAGGCAAAAAGCATCCAAGGAATAGGCGATGCCAGGTCAAATGGATTCAGGTTGTTGGTATAATCTGCCGCCGCCACCGCCCATCCAATCAACGGAGGTGTTGAACCTGCAATACCTCCAATCACAATATTTTGTGGGGTTCTTCTCTTTAGCCACATTGTGTAAATTAAGACATAGAAAGCGACAGAAAAGAAGGACCAAAAAGCGGCTTTCCAACTAACGAGGAAGAAAATTGAAGAGCCGATAATTGCGGTAATAAGTCCGAATATTAGTGCCCCGTTGGGTGTAATATGCCCCTGTGGTACAGGCCGTTTCTGAGTTCTGCGCATATGTTGGTCAATATCTGAATCAAACCACATGTTAATCGAATTTGACCCTCCTGCAGAAAGTGTACCTCCAACGACCGTAATCATACAAGCATAGAGTGTGTCATACCAAGTCCTATCTACATCAATTAGACCGTGTCTTGCTAACATATCGTGCACTAATATGGCACAAATAGCGGTAATTTGTAACAAAACTATAACTCTTAATTTCATTAATTGAATGAAAACTGTAAACCATCCTGGATGAGGGGTGGGGGAATTTTTGTCATCTCCCATATAATCACTCATCGCAATCTACATCCTTGTAGTGTGTAAGCCTGAACATCATTGGCCCACTAGCGGCTACGAGGAATGTTGTGACGCCACCAAGCAAATGTAATAGAGATATCCATTCAGGGAATTCTCCAATTTCTGCCTTTATCAAATAAGAGGCCCCAATTAGCAAGTTGCTGAACCAAAATATCGTAGTGAATAGCATTGCTTTGTAGTAAGGCTCAGCATTATCGTAATCTTCTTTTTGTTGGTTTAATTTAAGTAATGACATTAACAAGATAATACCGACTAATAGAGCGCCAATCCTATGAACCATTTGAACTAATATTCCTGAATTATCCAAAGACGGGAGAACTTCACCGTTACATTGAGGCCAAGCATCTGGGAAACCAACTGAGCATGACTGATTGTATTGGCCACCCGCAGTTGATGATACCCAGGCTCCTAAAACTAACAAAATCAAAACAGATATGGCAATTAGATCAAACTTTTTCCGGTAAATATTTACGAACTTAGTTGAGGCTTTGGTGAAAGACCAACCCACTCCTTCCACAACTCTTGTTAATTTATATTGCCATAATATTGCGGCAGTAAAGATTGAAGCAAGTGAAAGGTGTAGTGCCACAGACCAGTCCGCATTGTCATAAAAAACGGTCACTGCTCCAGCAATTGCCTGTATGAGTAACATCACAGAGATAAACACAGAAGAATAAAAATTGTTCTTTCCGTACTTGTTAATACCCTTTTTCGAGACGTATAGATTAAGTAAGACTGGAATAGCAATAACTCCAACTAAGAATCTATGAAACCACTCGAGGAATATCTCGAAGACTGTATATCTATGTTCTATACCTCTAGAATCTATCTCATCTGGATTTTCTTCCCAATAAGCCTCCTGTTCTTCTTCTGAAATATCAAAGCCGTAGGTTCCAAAACACTTAGGCCAGTCTGGACAAGACTCTCCCGCATCGTGGATTCTTATGGCACCGCCAAACGAAATTATCAAGATAGCAAAAACCAACATCATCAACGGCAAGGTTGAAGGGCGTCGCCACCAAGCGGGTTGCATGATTCATTGGAGTAGAGTGCCCCTTTTGAACACATGCCTTGCACTCACTGGGTCAATAAGTCGTGATAAATCCATGTCCATTGTAGTACTTTTGATAATAGTAATAGGTAGTTTAAACAGCATAGTAACTGTTCAAGGACAAGAACAAGTAAATTCTACCCAAGCAACTGTATTAGGACACACCATAGACGTTATGGTAATTGATTCGGAGTGCTTAGAAGAGCAGGTGTGCCATGCATGGAGGCCATTGCAATTAATCGAGTACTACGGTGCTGATTGGTGTGAACCATGTATGGATGTTGAAATGTCTATAGAGAATATTGATACAACGAAATATGCAATCATCCAACATCATCCATCGGTACTTGATTATAGTTATTTGAATTTTTCAAATCAACGCTATGAAACTGATTTTAGATTAATTTTCATACCATCTCTAGTGATCGACGGGGAAGGGTTGCTAACAGGTACAAAACAAGCCACTGAATTGAATCAAAGTTTATCAAAGAATCAAACTGAATTTTTTGGAATAAATGAATTGAATATTACTAACTCAATGCTAAACTGGAATACTTCTACTAATTACACACTGAAGATTTGGAAAACTAAATCAACTTCACATGAGTTTGATAATCGAAATTTATCACATCTGGCAGTTGACTATATGGAAATAAACCATACTCAAAGTGAAGTAAATCTTACTAATTGGCTAAGTAATTGGTCAGGTCGGTTAATCTTCACATTAGAGTCTAATGGAATAAGAGTGCTGAACTCTCTATCACAAAGCCCTACAGGAGACATGGACTTCAATAGTGAAGACCAAACTACTAGCATTCTCTCAAAATCCAATGATTCACCGAAACTAGCAATTATGGTATTTATTGCGTTATTTGTTGCTCTACTACCTGCATTAATTATGTGGAAAGGTCTGCAAAACATGGATAATGACGAGAGCGAATAGAGATTCTTTACAGATATATGCTAGGGTTATATTCAAAAACACTCGCTCTCACGCTTAACCACGACTGCGTGTCGTTGTGATTAATATGGTTAAGCCAATTCGACTTCATACTAGATTTGAAAGAGCAAGAATTATTGGAGCAAGAGCCCTTCAAATTGGGATGGGTGCACCTCTTTATGCTGGCGAGGATGAGCTTAGAGAAGCATTCAAAGAAGAACTGATATCACTCTACGGATTTGAAGAAGCTTCGGTTAGATTCGTACTAGACCCTTTGAAAATTGCTTTGTTCGAATATGACCATGAGTTAATCCCAATTGATATTGACCCTCACGAATAATAATCATGATTGTGAGTTAAACTCATAATATGAGGGGAGTACCACATCAGGTAGTAAATCTCTCCTTACTAAAATAGTTCTAACTGTCCATAAATCAACAAATATTCGATACTTCAAAGTTGCATCTAAATAATCAACACCGCTTGAACCACCCGTGCCCATCCGGCGGCCAATCATACGTTCAACCATCCTAGCGTGAGAATTTCTGAATAACAACAACGCCTGTTCTAGTTCAACAAATGAATCAATTAACGTCCTTGGCCAAGATAATAGTGGCAAATCTCTGTATGATTCAATGAATAATAGCCCTGCTCTTGAGCGGTTAACCTTGCCGTCCTGGATCAAAAAATCTCTAGCACCAGAAATAGATTTTTCCATTCGTGACCTAATTGATGATTCGTCACCATGTCCGATTGATAAAAAATGTTCAATTACAGTTTCGCTATGCTTAGACATTGCTTCAAGGTGATTTTCTACATATTCAGTAATTACCTTTTCATCGGTTAATTCAGTTGATAAAGAACCGTTTATTGGAGTTCTAGACAACCATTTAGTTAGTAAATCACAAAGAGAAGGTGAATTAATTCTTGCCTGAAAATCAACCAAAACCTCCTTAGAAATTTTACCCTCTTTAGCTAACCTCTCCATATGTTTTAGAGGATCCATTCCTGCTTCTCTTTGTTGCTGTTCTAATCCAAGAATGGTTTCTATTTGCCGCAATTGCCATGATTCAAAACCAGAGGAAGTACCTAATCGGTCACGGAATGAAAGGAAATCTTGAGGAGTTAAGGTCTCCATAACTTTCCATTGTTGTGACATTAGGTTAAACACTGAGGATACACGTTTCAAGTGATGAACTATTTTTGGCATTGCCCCTTCTTCTATATGCTCTTTATTCATCAAATCATGAACCCCTTTTAATTCAGATAGAACCAGTTTAAACCATAACTCGAAAGCTTGGTGGACTATTATGAAATGGAGTTCATCATTACATGGCTTAGGAGAATAACCTAACGGCCCCTCTTGAAGAGATAGCATGTCATCAAGCCTGAGGTAATTACCATAAGTCATCCTATTGCTGTCTTCGTGGCCACTCATGTTATACGCATCTTAACTAAAGACTTGAACTTTGACCGTGAAATCTGATAATTATAACGAAATTAGAAAATCTACAAATATTCAAAATTTCTCTAAAACGATATAATAAATCCATAATACTCATAGAGGTAATACTTGACCCCTTGACATGGGCGTAGACAGTGACACACTCGCAAGTTGGCTTGCGGATTACGACCTAGACAATCTCACAATTGGAGTAGTTGCTTCTCACTCCTCGTTACAAATACTTCATGGAGCGCGAAAAGAAGGGTTCAGGACATTAGGAATCGCTGTGGGAGAGAACCGAAGAAAATTCTATCAAGCATTCCCTGGTGCAAATCCTGATGAATGGCTGATGCTAGAAGACTACCGAGAAATGTTAGATTATGCAGAATGGTTTCGAAAGAGAAATGTCATAATCATCCCACACGGATCATTGGTAGAATACCTAGGTTCAACTAACTTTAGAACTCTTCAAGTACCTACGTTTGGTAATCGAGGCATATTACACTGGGAAAGCAGTAGACAAAGACAACGCCAATGGCTTGAAGCTGGTGGCTGTGAAATGCCCCAAGTTCTTGAAGACCCTCATGACATTGACGGGCCAGTAATTGTCAAATATGCCGGAGCAAAAGGCGGCAGAGGGTATTTTATTGCCAGAGATTACCGTGATTTCAGAAGAAATGTCGATATTGAAGAAGAATTTACTATTCAAGAATATGTCTTAGGATGCAGATATTACTTACACTTTTTCTTTGACCCAATTGCCACTGATGGTTATCAAGTCCAAGGAAAAGGAAGCATGGCAGGTAAAAACCTAGGACGGTTAGAATTGCTATCAATGGATAGAAGAGATGAATCAAATGTTGATGAATTTTACAAACTTGGTTCATTGAGAGATTTGAGAGAAATGTCTCTTGAGCCTTCGTTTGTTGTCACTGGAAACCAACCTGTTGTAATTAGAGAGTCTTTATTGCC
>Ga0208277_1002158_pt1 | contig 11269 bp, 11 predicted proteins | sample ETNtaG_5_FD_185782 | JGI IMG/M metagenome (GOLD analysis project Ga0208277, IMG submission 185782) | Marine microbial and viral communities from oxygen minimum zone, Eastern Pacific Ocean - ETNP201406SV205 (SPAdes) (version 2) | ecosystem: Environmental > Aquatic > Marine > Oceanic ...
AGGAATTATATCTTATGATGTTAAGACTCAAATGCCAGTGGAAGATATTAATTATAATTTAATCAATATAGAAAAAGAATCTGAATCATCGCAAGATTTTATATTCGTTGACAACCCTAAACAATATTTCAGTAAAGTTTATAGCCATCCATATCAAAAATTCATAAATTCAGTTATCAAAGAATTTACAACATCTGATTATTCAAACCTTTTTAAAATAATTCTTGAGAACTCTAATGGGAATTTGTTGTGGATAAATGATAAGGGATGGGTGGCTTTAACCAGAAAATCTAACACAAGGAAAAAAGAAATAATTGACATTCTAAGCAAAAACAAATTTTCGAATTCAAACCTAGATTTTAAAAACAAGAATTTAGAAATTTGGTCTAAGATAAGTACAAATGACAATGAAAAATATGAGATAAAAGAAAATATTGAAGCAATTATCGAAGAAAATAAAGGGTCTTATATTTGGAGTCAAAGCCTATCGTCTCTTTCACTAATTGATCAGGTAAAGTACTTAGCAAATAATTTAGACTCTGAAAACAAAAAAGATAAAGTTAATGACTTCGATGATATCATTAGGATACATTTAGGAAAAGAAAAAACTAAGACAGTTTTAAATTCTTTCTATCCTTATATCTTATTTAAAACCTTGCTAGGAAATAAATTAAATGCCCCAAATAATATTGATATGTCTATTGCAGTTCCTACAATTAATTATCCAGATTTCATTAAATTTAAAATCACCTTAAAAACAAGTTAATAAAAAGTTTAAAGTACTATATTCAACAGCCGGCTTAGTTCTATATAATTGAGACTTCAAGTCGAAAATTATTTTTTCAATTGAAAAGAAAAATTATTTTGCAGGAGCTAAAGCCATAGATAACAAAGAGAAGACAACTAATTTGGTTCTAAAGCCAGGCTTGGAGGGCGTTCCAGTAACCAACTCAGGCATTTGCGAAATCAATGGGACAGAAGGAAAGCTCAACTATAGAGGTTATCCAATATCTGAGCTAGCCCAAAAAAGTAGTTTTCTAGAAACTGCCTTCCTCTTGATATGGGGAGAACTTCCTACTAAAAATGAGCTGAAAAAGTTTGAAGAGGACGTGCAAATGCATAGACGTGTGAGTTTTAGAATTAGAGATATGCTCAAGTGTTTTCCAGAATCGGGACATCCAATGGATGCTCTACAAGCGAGTGCTGCATCGCTAGGCCTCTTTTATTCTCGAAGAGCAATTGATGATCCAAAATATATCTACGACGCTGTAGTGAGGTTGATCGCGAAAATTCCAACTATGGTTGCTGCTTTTGAGCAAATAAGGAAAGGAGATGATCCAATTCAACCCCAGGATGATTTGCCTTATTCATCAAACTTCCTATACATGCTCACCGAGAGAGAACCAAATCCTCTTGCTGCTCGAGTTTTCGACAGATGCTTAATTCTTCATGCTGAGCATAGTCTTAATGCAAGTACGTTCAGCGCAAGAGTAACGGCAAGCACATTGACTGATCCATATGCAGTTGTGGCTTCTGCTGTGGGGACATTAGCTGGTCCTCTTCATGGAGGAGCGAATGAAGATGTGATAGCAATGTTGGAAGAAATTGGGACACCTGATCAAGCCTCTTCATTTTTAAATGAAGCAATTACAAAAAAAAGAAAGATAATGGGCTTTGGTCACAGGGAATATCGTGTTAAAGATCCTAGAGCAACAATTTTGCAAGATTTCGCAGAGGAACTTTTCTCAGAATTTGGTAAAGATGAAATGTATGAAGTAGCTCAAGCTCTTGAAGAAGAAGCTATTTCCAGGCTTGGGTCAAAAGGTATATTCCCAAATGTTGACTTTTATTCTGGACTCGTTTATCGAAAACTTGGTATACCTCGAGATCTTTTTACACCAGTTTTTGCAATTTCAAGAGTCGCTGGTTGGTTGGCTCACTGGAGAGAACAACTCGGAGCAAATAGAATTTTCCGTCCATCACAAATTTATGAAGGAGAAAAAGTGAGAAATTGGCAACCGCTTGCTAATAGATAATTTGAAATTTATTTTTTTCGAATTTAAATTAATTCAAAATTCAACTAACCTAATTAATAAATAAAGTATAAGAAGTGAATTCAGGTATAGATCTTGAAATGAGTTTTACCCAAGGTATTCAAAGCCTTGGTTTATCGCATGAGTTGGCTCATCTTTTATGGATCCCTCTACCAATGCTTTTAGTATTGGTAGCAGCTGTCATTGGTGTATTAGTAACAGTTTGGCTTGAAAGAAAAATTTCTGCCGCTGCTCAACAAAGAATTGGACCTGAATATGCAGGAGCACTGGGTATTCTTCAACCTATGGCAGATGGTTTAAAACTTTTAGTAAAAGAGGACATTATTCCAGCGAGGGCAGACAGTGTGCTTTTCACAGTTGGTCCAATATTAGTTTTAGTTCCTGTAATTCTCTCTTGGTTAATTGTTCCGTTTGGTCAAAATCTTTTAATTAGCAATGTTGGCATAGGAATCTTTTTATGGATTGCCCTTAGCAGTATTCAACCTATTGGCCTACTTATGAGTGGCTACTCTTCAAATAATAAATATTCTTTACTAGGCGGTCTGAGAGCAGCAGCGCAATCAATTAGTTATGAAATTCCATTAGCCCTAGCAGTTTTAGCAATAGTCATGATGAGTAATTCATTGAGTACTGTTGACATAGTTGAACAACAAAATACTGCTGGTTTTCTTAGTTGGAATATATGGCGACAACCTGTAGGTTTTATTATTTTTTGGATCTGTGCATTAGCAGAATGCGAAAGATTACCTTTTGATTTACCTGAGGCCGAAGAAGAACTTGTCGCTGGTTATCAAACTGAGTACGCAGGGATGAAATTTGCTTTATTTTACTTAGCTGGATACATAAATCTTGTTTTATCTGCTTTGCTTGTCTCCGTTCTTTATCTAGGAGGTTGGGGATTTCCCATTTCTATTGATTGGTTTGCATCCTTAATAGGGCTCTCAATTGATAATCCATTAGTTCAAATTTTTGCTGGATCCCTGGGAATTGTTATGACGGTCCTCAAGGCTTATTTATTAGTTTTTTTAGCAATCTTGTTGAGATGGACTACTCCTAGAGTTCGCATTGATCAACTATTGGATTTAGGTTGGAAGTTTCTTTTACCTATTTCATTGGTCAATTTGCTTGTAACAGCTTCACTAAAATTGGCATTCCCTATGACATTTGGCGGATAAAAGAAAAGCAACACAATAGCTTTTCTTTTTAAGTAAAATTACCTACATTCCGTTGAAAAAAAGTTTATAATGATTATTGTAATTAAAGGCCACCGGCAAGAAATTTAATATGCTTGGTTTCCTTGAAAAAGTTGCCGACTACACCAAAGAAGCTGTTAGTGCAGCTAAATATTTAGTTGAAGGACTCAGCGTTACCTTCGACCATATGCGACGTAGGCCAGTTACTGTTCAGTATCCATATGAAAAATTAATTCCCTCTGAGAGATATAGAGGCAGAATTCATTATGAATTTGATAAATGTATTGCTTGCGAGGTTTGCGTAAGGGTATGCCCAATTAATCTTCCAGTAGTTGATTGGGTAATGAATAAAGAAACCAAGAAAAAAGAATTGAGAAATTATTCTATTGATTTTGGTGCTTGTATTTTTTGTGGAAATTGCGTTGAATATTGCCCTACAAATTGCTTATCAATGACAGAAGAATATGAACTTGCTGCATTTGATCGGCATAGCCTCAATTACGATAATGTTGCTCTTGGAAGACTTCCAACAAGCGTAACTTCTGATCCTTCAGTTCGTCCTCTAAGAGAATTAGCTTACTTACCAGAAGGCATAATGGATCCTCACGAAGTACCTGCAAACCAAAAAAGAGCAGGTCGACTTCCAAGTGAAATTCTTAAGGACCTCCAAAATGAAGACTCTCAAGAAAATAAAAATAAGGCAGATAAAGTTATTAATAAATTAAATTCTACTAACTAATGAATATCGCTTATTCAACTGAATTAATTTGCTTTTTAATTCTTAGTTCTATAATAGTTTCTGGAAGTTTAGCAGTTGTATTACTAGAGAACATTGTTTACTCCGCATTTTTATTAGGCGGAGTATTTATGGCTGTAGCAGGTTTATATCTATTACTCAATGCTAGTTTTGTTGCTGCTGCACAAATTCTTGTATATGTAGGAGCTGTAAATGTTTTAATATTATTTGCAATTATGTTGGTTAATAATAAAGAAGCATTAAAACCAATTGAAGGTCTTAAAACAAGAAAATTAATATCTGGTGGCGTTTGTGGTGGACTATTAATACTTTTATTGAGAGTTAGCATTACCACTAAATGGAATGTACCAGGGCCAACATCTATTGGAGAAGAAGCTACTTATAGAATAGGAGAACATTTATTTACTGATTATTTATTACCCTTTGAACTTGCTTCTATTTTGTTGTTAATGGCTATGATTGGTGCAATTGTCTTAGCCAGAAGAGATGTTTCAATTCCATCCAATGAGGTAGATGATTTCAATAATCAAAAGTCCTTAAGTGATAAAAAAGTTCCTCTTCTTTCGAAAAATAGCTTAAGATGAATATAACCTTACGGTAATTATATGTTGGAAAATTCTACTGGGCCAGTACCTCTTCAGGCCTATCTCATAGTTGCTGCATTTCTTTTCTGTACAGGGGTGTGGGGATTAATAAATAGTCGCAATGCTGTTCGTGTATTAATGAGTATTGAATTAATGTTAAATGCAGTAAATATAAATCTTATGAGTTTTTCATCCTATATAGACGGATCAATAATTAGAGGACAAGTATTTTCTATTTTCGTTATTACTGTTGCAGCGGCAGAAGCTGCTGTTGGTTTGGCTATACTACTTTCACTATATAGAAATAGAGTTACTATTGATATGGAAAGTTTCAATCTACTAAAATGGTAGCTATTAGTTAATGACATCAAATCTGATCTGGATCTTATATAGATCAGATAGCAATTCTGCATATAAGGAAACATTAAATTGCAAGAAAATAATTGAAAGTTATGGCAAAAAAGTTTTAGTTTCCGAAATTAGCATAGAAAAAAATACTATCAATGAATTATTTTCCGCATCAGAGGATTTACCAGAGATCGCCATTGTGTTAGGAGGTGACGGAACAGTTTTAAGGGCAGCTAGATATTTATCTCCTAAGAATATACCTATTCTTAGTTTTAATGTTGGAGGTAATCTAGGATTCCTGACTCATGATCGTCATATCCTAAAACAAAAGAATTTATGGGAAAGGATTTCAACTAATAGCTTCAATATACAAAAAAGAATGATGCTGGAGGCGACAGTATTTGCTGAGAAAAATGCCAACGAAAGTAAACTAAAAAAATCATTTTTTGCTCTAAATGATTTCTACTTTCGATCTTGCACAGACGAAATCACACCTACTTGTAGCCTTGAACTTGAGATAGATGGTGAAGCTGTGGATAAATACAAAGGTGATGGACTCATCTTTTCCACTCCAACAGGTTCTACTGCTTACTCTATGGCCGCAGGAGGTCCCATAATCCATCCTTCATTGGATGCGATCATAGTCAGCTCAATATGCCCTATGAGCTTGGCCAGTAGGCCTATCGTGGTTCCTCCTACATCTAAATTACTTGTGAAACCCATAAGGGAGACGAAGCAAAAAATAAAGCTATGGCTAGACGGATCAAGTGGCTGTCAAATCGATTCTAACGACAAATGTTTGATAAGAAAATCGAATCATTCGACCTCGATAATTATTTTAGATGAAAATCTTTCTTATTACAGAACAATCACCCAAAAACTTCATTGGGCTAGTAGCCTTAATAATAAATAATGGGTATAGAAATTGAAAGAAGATTTTTAGTCAAAAATGAAGACTGGAGGTCTAAAGTAATATTAAGTGAAAATTTTAGTCAGGCCTATTTGAATTCAAATTCAGATAAATGGACTACTAGAATAAGATTAATAAATAACAAACAAGCTTTCATAACATTGAAATCTTCTATAAATGGATTGATAAACCATGAATTTGAATATCCAATTCCTACTAAAGATGCTATTGAATTATTGAAATTATCAAAATATAAAATATCTAAAACTCGTTATCATCTAAAAGTCAATGAAAAAAATTGGGTAGTTGATTCTTTTGACGGTTCAAACTCTTCTTTAATAATTGCTGAAATTGAATTAAGTTCTGAATCAGAACAGATTCAAATCCCAACATGGTGTGGTCAAGAGATAACTGGTATCAAATTATTAAGTAATTCTTCCTTAGCAAAAACATCTATTTCAAAGCTTTCGATCAAAGATCGGCTGAAAGCTAAAGATCATTAGCAAAAAGGCGATTCGTCCTTTAGATTGTCTTTATATTCATGGCTGGCGATAGCTAGCATCCTATGAATCTTTTGCAAGAGGTATGACTTGTATGGTCTTTATGACATAGAAGGGATTCTTCGCTTCACTTGTACTGACAAGGAAGCTTGCATTGCATATGCAAAGTTATTTGATTTGTCATCAATTGAATTTTCTCTAATGCCTCTATCAGAGATAGAGGAGGACGATAATAATTAGTTCTTCTACGAAGATGTTTCATCCGGCAATGAACAACAATTAAAACCATCTCGACATATCTTTCCATGATCCATTGCCCAATTCAATAAAGCCACTCTGTTTTTTGAACCTGTTTTTGTAAACATATTGCTTACATGATTATCTACCGTTCTTTTACTAATTGTAAGTTTTTCAGCAATCTCCTGGTTAGTAAGGCCATCTGCGACCAATCCAATAATCTCCATTTCCCTAGCAGAGAGTCCCATGTGGGACGAATTAGTGATCTCTCCTGTAAACATTCCCCTCACTCACAACTCTTTAATTAATACTACTTAGATTAGGGCCTTTCATCACCGATAGTAATTATCTAGTAAAAAAGACATGTGAAATCTAAACTTCAAAATCATCTTGAATCTGGCTTATCAGCTATTACTGCTGAAATAATGCCTCCTAGAGGTGGAGACACAGCTTTAGCTCTTTCAAAAGCCTTAACATTAAATAACCGTATACATGGAATTAATGTTACTGATGGAAGCAGGGCAATCATGAGAATGAGCAGCCTGGCCTTATGCAAGCTGCTTTTAGAGGCAAATCTGGAGCCCATCCTTCAATTATCATGTAGAGATAGAAATCGAATCGCATTACAAGCTGAATTACTAGGAGCGCATGCTTTAGGAATTAAAAATATCCTCTGTTTAACCGGTGATCCTGTACGAGTAGGAGACCAATCTCAAGCGAAGTCAGTTCATGACCTCAACTCAATAGACCTTATTGATCAAGTTACATCACTTAACAAAGGAATAGATCCAGTATCGGGTTTTTTACCTGATGGCCCAACTAATTTGTTTACTGGAGCCGCTGCAGATCCAAATTGCAAAGGATTTGATGGCCTAAGAAGAAGAATAGAACTCAAGAAAAAGGCAGGTGCAAAATTCCTTCAAACTCAAATGATTATGGACCCCAAAGCACTTGAAAGATTTTGCAAGGAAATAGCAGAGCCAATAAAGATACCTGTATTGGCTGGTGTTTTCTTGCTCAAATCGGCAAAAAATGCTCAATTCATTAATCGAGTAGTACCGGGAGCATCTATACCTGACTCAATTATTTCAAGACTTGAAAGTTCATCAAACTCTATTAATGAAGGCATATCAATTGCGGCTGAACAAGTAAAAACTTTTCTAGGCATTACTCAAGGAGTTCACATCATGGCGGTTAAATCAGAAGAAAAAATACCAATCATTTTAGACAAAGCAAATATTAATTAGCAGAACCAATTAAATCCGTTCCTAATAATTCAGCCATTGCTTTCTGTTGAGGTGAAGGCTCACCTAAATCCTGTCTTCGAGCATCAGTGATCAACCAATCTAAGGCGGCTTCCTGTAAATCAAAATGATCACCTTCCTTGCCAACACAATATCTACCAAAAACTAATTTCTCGACAAGTTGCACACCAGGTCCAATGCGTGAATAATCAAAAATTATTGAATTATCAATTGTTGCACCTTCACAGATACAACAACTTGGACCAATCATAGAAGGTCCAATAATAGTTACACCATCTTCAATCCTTGTCATTCCACCAACATATATAGGTCCTTTTACATTTATTTTGTCCCAATTGGCTGCAACATTTAAACCAGTATATATCCCATCCCTAATCTGTTTACCTGGGATTTCAACCTGTCTAACATCTCCTTTCAAAACATTTCTTATTGCTCTCCAATAATCAGGAACTTTTCCAATATCAACCCACTCAAAGTCCATTGGTAATGCAAAAAAAGGTGCTCCTTCTTCTACCAATTTTGGAAATAAATCTGATCCTATATCAAAGGGTTTTCCAGAAGGAATATAATCAAAAATTTCAGGTTCAAATAAATAAATACCAGTATTAATAGTATCGCCTAATGCATTATCTATAGACGGTTTTTCTTGAAAAGCTTTAACTCGATTTTCTTCATCAGTTACGACAACTCCATAACTACTTACTTGATCTTTTGAAACACGCTTAGTTATTAAACTCGCTAAAGCTCCTTTTTCTTTATGTCTTTTCACAGCCTCAGATAAATCTAAATCAATCAGGGCATCTCCACACAAGACTACAAAAGTATCATCAAAAAACTTTTGAAAATCTTGGATTTTTTTTAGTCCCCCTGCGGAGCCAAGCGCATCACCTATTAATTCTCCATCTTCAATCCTACCTTCAAAACTATATGCAATTTCAACTCCAAATCTTTGTCCATCACGAAAATAATTCTCTATTTCCTCAGCCAAGTGGGAAACATTGACCATAACCTCAGTAAAACCATGCTCCTTTAGAAGTTCCAACAGAAACTCCATAACAGGTTTCTGAAGGATAGGAATCATTGGCTTTGGAATCACATGTGTGATCGGCTGAACTCTGGTTCCCTTTCCAGCCGCCAGGATCATAGCCTTCATAGGCAGATTTAACCTAAGCTATTTAAGACAACATAGAATGCTAACTCCACAAAGGGCTAGGCAGCAGCCGGCGAGCCATCTGTCACGTCTAAAGATGCAAGTGGCATTTGAGCAACCATTCCTGGTGCTAAAAGCCTCTTTAAACATATTGGAGAAAACAAAGATCCTTGTTGATTAATCTCAACTTTACCCTGAGAACATAAAAACAATAAAGCCCAAAACACTCCGACTCTATCGGTATCCAAATCCTTTGAGGCAGAATTTTCTTTCCACTTATTAACTAATAATTCAAAATCAACCCAGTGCAAAGCTTGTTCCCAATTGTTTATAAAGATTGCCAAAGCAGCTGTAGTTTCAGGCAATTTTTCTCGGTGAGCAAGAGATGAAACTTGAGCAATAATTTCCCTATCAGTTAATTTTTTTTGCCTCAACCTTCTACGTTTTTGCAATTCATCATTTTTCAAAGATTCTGCAATTGTTTCAAGCTGGTTTATTAATTCTCCAAGCGTAACTGGCCTTCTAAAAGGAGGAGGTGCAACTGGTCTCCTTAATAAATGTCTCTCTGGGCGAAGAGGTAATTGAAAGCTGTCATCTAGCCATCCCTGCTCACCAAAATCAAAATTTGAATCTTCTTCAACTTCCATTTCAACAGAAAACATTTCAGACTCAAGAACTTCTGCCTTTAAACCAACTAATACAGAGGCAGCTAAGAAGGCCTCACTACTCTGAGCAAGATCAATCTCATAACTTCCTCCTCTTTGGCTGAAATGTTGTGAAATCTTCTTTGGAATTTCAATACGCTGTTTAAGTTCGTCTAAAAAACCATCTACAACTGGAATGACATCAACATCCCAAGGATCAATATCTCCTCTTTCAGCAGCATCTTGCAATAAACGAATTGCAAGTCTCGCACCAGAATCTGCAGTTTGATTTAAAAGGTCAACTGGCAATTAGAACTACGAATCTAAAAGCAAGTTATCTCTTTAATCAAATTAATGCCAGGTGATTTGATTTTATTTTGAATCGAAGAGAGGAGCTTTAAGAGTTCCTAGTGAAAAATGAGAATTACTTATTACTGTTGAATTATCACTTCTAACCCTTTCAACAGCTAACAAATCTCTTTTAACCAATCCTTCAATTGATGAAATATATGTATCAGTCATGATTTTTGGATAAAGACCAATTCCAATAATTGGAACTAATAAGCAAGCAATAATATAAATTTCTCTAGGTTCTGCATCTACCAACTTTGCTTTGGATATTAGCTTTGCATTTTCTTTACCAAAGAAAATTTCTCTAAGCATCGACAATAAATATATAGGTGTCAAAATCACTCCAATTGCTGCTAATGATGCAATAACAATCCTAAAGGGAAGTGTATAAACTTCATCAGTTACAAAGCCAACAAAGACCATTAATTCTGAAATGAATCCACTCATTCCAGGCAAAGCAAGAGAAGCGAAAGCACATGCTGTCCATAGAGCAAACATAATCCTCATGTTTTGACCAATACCCCCCATCTCATCTAATTGAAGGGTATGAGTCCTGTCGTAAGTGGCACCAACGAGGAAAAACAAACTAGCCCCTATTAAACCGTGACTAACCATTTGCAACATTGCACCACTAGTTCCTAACGAGCTAAAACTTCCAATACCTATCAAAACAAAACCCATATGACTTATTGAGCTATAAGCAATTTTCCTTTTTAAATTTCTTTGAGCAAATGAAGTTAAAGCCGCATAAATAATATTTACCACTCCAAGAACAATTAACAAAGGAGCAAATTGAGCATGAGCATCAGGTAATAATTGTGCGTTAAATCTAAGGAGAGCGTATCCACCCATCTTCAACAATATTCCTGCTAGGAGCATATGTACTGGAGCAGTAGCTTCTCCATGGGCGTCTGGCAACCAGGTATGAAGAGGAACGATAGGAAGTTTCACTCCAAAAGCTATTAGCAATCCTGAATAACAAAGTAATTGAAACCCCCTACCAAAATCTTGCTGAGCTAAATGGGTATACCCGAAATCTGGCATCCCTCCTCCTTGAAAGAAACCCATTGCCAGAGCAGCAAGGAGAATGAATAACGAACTCCCTGCTGTATAGATAATGAATTTTGTCGCTGCATATTGCCTCTTCTTTCCGCCCCAAATAGCAAGGAATAAATACACTGGGAACAACTCCAATTCCCAAGCCAGAAAGAAAAGCATCATATCTTGAACAGCAAATACAGCTATCTGTCCCCCGTCCATAGCGAGGATTAAAAAG
>Ga0208277_1002159_pt1 | contig 11260 bp, 12 predicted proteins | sample ETNtaG_5_FD_185782 | JGI IMG/M metagenome (GOLD analysis project Ga0208277, IMG submission 185782) | Marine microbial and viral communities from oxygen minimum zone, Eastern Pacific Ocean - ETNP201406SV205 (SPAdes) (version 2) | ecosystem: Environmental > Aquatic > Marine > Oceanic ...
ACCCATTCCATCACGGATAACTTTCCCACCGCCAAATTTAACCTCTTCACCATAGGTTGTTAAATCTTTTTCAACTTCAATGAAAAGGTCCGTGTCAGCCAACCTAATCTTATCCCCTTTTGTGGGTCCATACATTCCCGCGTAATCAAATCTTGTAATTTTTACTGCCATTAAAGATCACCCATTATTTTTCCGTTGAATCCATAGACTCTTTTTTGACCAGACAAGGGAATGAGATTTACTTCTCTAGATTGGCCAGGCTCAAAACGGACTGCTGTACCAGAGGCTATGTCTAACCTCATTCCTCGTGTAATTTCTCTATCGAAATTTAGAGCTTCGTTCGTTTCAAAGAAATGGTAATGGCTACCTACCTGAATGGGGCGATCACCAGAATTAGAAACCATTATGGATATGCTCTCACGGCCCTCATTCAAAGTTATAAAGCCCTCTAAAGTTATTATTTCACCTGGCTTCATGAGCTTCTCGCTTCTTTCACAAAAAACAATATTAAGAGAATAAAATATTTCATTTTGCGCCTATCTTATTGGATTGTGAACTGTAACAAGCTTCGTTCCATCAGGGAATGTAGCCTCAACCTGAACCTCTGGTATCATGTCTGGCACACCATCCATACAGTCAGTAGATTTAACTATTGTTGCACCATATTCCATCATTTCAGCCACACTTTTGCCATCACGAGCTCCCTCGACTACAGCATCGCAAATTAGAGAAATTGCTTCTGGATAATTAAGCTTAACACCGCGGCTTTTTCTTTTTCGAGCAACTTCCGCTGCCATTGCTATTAAAAGTTTATCTTTCTCACGAGGTGATAATTGCATTATAGCCTCCACGTTTTTGGTAGGTTTTCATCTGTGATTTTATTAATAACTGGTACAAGCATTTTCCTTAATTCAAATCCAGTTGGGGCAACAAATCTTGCCACCATAAAGTTTGTATTTATAAGGCTTACTCCTGATTGAGCGTTTACTTGCTCTCTTACAAAATTCAGAAATGACTTGGCTGTTTCTGATTTAAAAATTAAAATGGCTGTTGCCGTACTACCATTTGAAACTGCTGGTCTTTTCAAGGTTTTTGATATTTCACCAGTCAATCGGGTTTTATCTAAATAGGCGATCTTGCCATCAACATGTATTTCTATCTTATCTTCAAAATGTCCAGATATATTAGTCTCACCCATAGCCAATCTACCAAAAATTACTGGTTCAACAATTAGCGCCTCTGCTTCAGATGATAATTCAACCTTTAGATGTCGTTTTATTCTGCCCTGGTCAAAAATAATCGTTTCCTGAGGAAGCCAATAAACTCGCGAAGAATTTTTTACTGTCACTATATTTTCAACCACAGCAGCAGTTCCATCACCACTTTTATAAATTCTTTCACAGCCTTGTGTGGAAATAGTCAAATGTGAGTGACCTTCACAGATAATAGAATTCGAAAGTTTATCACCTCCCGTAAGCCCACCAGACGTATTAATCATTATGCATTCGAGACCTTTAGCCCGCCTAGGGAAGAGGGCCCTTGTAGATCCTTGCTGAAATAAGCTTTTAATTTTACTCTGGCCAGAGGTCGTCAGATGTAAAGCACCTTTAGCACGCGGAAGGCTATCCATTTTGTTTATTTGTTCTAAATACATTTGATTTCCAAAAATGGACAAAAAATTAAGCTGACCCATTAAATTTTGGACTAATTGCTGCGGGATTTGAATTTTTATGAGCTTGTTTAGAGAATTTTTTGCACAATTTTTACAAAACGATTAAAATTTGATCATAAAATGTCATGAGGCTGAAATACTTTTATGAAAAAACCAGTTACATTAGAGAATCTCAATCAAAAAATTAACTCTGAGGACCTAGTTCTCCGATACTTCAAAGGGGTTGATAAAGAGGATATCAACGCAATTCTTACAACCTTGACCGAAGACTGCGTTTTTTCGATAGAAACTCATAAAATTAAATTGGTTGGGCATGAGGAAATCACAAGTATGTTTAAAAGATTATGGAAAAACCATAAATCTGTTGAGCATAGAGAGTTTTATTTTGTAAAAGACCATATTAGCAATCGGATTGCTGTCAGGTTCCAAGTTAAAAACGTTCTTCACAATGATCAAATTGTATTAAAATCGAATTGCAATTTTTTCACTTTAAAAAATGGTATTTTTTCTGAAGTGCGCGTTTATATGGCCGGTGAAAACACACTGAATAAGGAAGGTTGACGATCTAGTGCTCAAATCCTGAAGCCGTCTTCAACATTGCTTTTAGCATACTACTTTTATCTACTGGAGAGTTAGGATAGGCTTTTCGGCTATGAGAGAGGCCAGAGCTCAAAAGTAGCTCTGCTTTTTTATAGGTTAGTGGTCCTGGATTAATTACGGGAACCGGCAAGCAGGACGATAAGAAACTATGTGCTTGGTGCATTGTTGTTGAACCCAAAATAATTACTTCCGCATTGTCCTCTTCTATAGCCTTTTTAGCTGCACTTTCTAAAAGAGGAAAAATTTCTTCTTCTTTTCCCTCTAACAATGCTTGATTATCAGGAGCCACGTCTATTGACCTGATCGATGCTAGAGAGCTTTTTATTCCAAGATCATTTATGGTCTTTTCATAGAGATGAAACCATTTTTTCCACATAGTTATTATTGAAAATTTAGAGCCGAGTGACATTGCTGTTAGCATAGACGTTCTACCAGGGCCAATAACGGGTATTGAAAGAATTGACCGGAGAGCTGAAACACCAGAGTCGCTCATTGTGTCTATGCATACTGCTGAAAAACCCTCTTCTTCTGCATCTAATCCAGCCTCTAATATACCAACATCTGCTAGCACCATGTCTGACTGACTGACATAATTTCTTGGAGCTGCTTTTACTGGTCTAAATACAAACTCAAAACCCTCACTAATGTCGACAGACTTTAACTGGGCTTGTCGCGATGAAAGGTTTTCCTGTGACATTGGAAAAGGAACAATAACGAGAATTTTCTTCATAAATATAATATATTGTTTAGAGTTAGAAATACTATCGTAAGGACGACACGAATGATTTCTCTTGTCAATAAAACTTTCTTTGTTACCGGTCTAGGAAGTGGAATAGGCTATGAAACTGGCAAGCTTATCAAAAACTTAGGGGGAAACCTAGCAGGTACAATTGAAAATGAAGATCAAAAGAAAAATGTAATAGCTCTTACCGAAGATATTTTCTCACTCGATTTAAAAGATAGCGAAAAGCTTCAGTATTGCATTCAGTCTTCTGCAAAAAAATATAAGGGACTAGATGGTTTAGTTGGTGCTGCTGGAATTATAAAATTAAAAACTTTTGAGGCAACAACCCCTCAAGAATTGGATCAAACCATTGAAGTGAACCTTAAAGCAAATTTTAGACTGGCCCAATTTGCCAATCCATTTTTGAAATCTGGCGCCAGTCTCATTTTCATTTCAAGCCAAATAGGTCTTGTTGGCCACGATAATGCAGCTGCATATGCAGCTTCGAAAGCTGGATTAAATGGTTTTGCAAAATCTATAGCCTTAGAGTTTGCCGATCGACAAATAAGAGTAAACACGGTTGCACCGGGTCCAATAATTACACCGATGACGGAAGCTGCAAGATCTGATCAAAACCGTTATGAGAAAATTAAAAGTAAAATTCCACTTGGGCGTTTCGGAGAAGCAAAAGAGGTTGCACAAGTTATAGGGTTTTTACTATCTGACTCAGCATCCTTTGTTACTGGGCAAGTAATTGTTGTGGATGGTGGTTTTACAGCAAATTAAAAATTAAAGCCCGAGATAAGATTTTTTCAGATCTGCATTTTTTAATAAGTCTTTTGATAAGCCAGAAATAGCAATCGATCCTTCCTCAACTACATAGGCTCGGTCAGCTATAGAAAGCGACTGGGTAACATTTTGTTCGACGAGCAGCACAGTCAGGCCGTCATCGCTAATTTTTTTTATTAATTCGAACATTTGCTCTACCAATAATGGGGAAAGTCCCAATGATGGTTCATCAAGTAATAAAAGGCGCGGATCACCCATAAGTCCGCGCCCAATAGCAACCATCTGCTGCTCACCACCCGAAAGTGTACCAGCTGTTTGACTTATTCTCTCAGAAAGCTTTGGAAAAATTTCTAAAACTTTTTCTAGATTGGTGGATCGATTATTCTTTCCCCGTCGATAGGAACCCAGTTCTAAGTTATCCCGAACAGTAAGATTGGGGAAAAGTTTTCTGCCTTCAGGAACATGAATTAAACCCATATCAACTATTTCTTCTGGTGACTTGTTCGAAATTACCTCTTCCTCAAAAAAAATTTTACCCCCGTTGGGCTTGATCAAGCCAGACATACAGTTGTTCAAAGTAGTTTTTCCAACTCCATTACTGCCCAGTACCGCTACAACCTCACCTTCTTCGATTTCCAACGAGATATCTCTTAAAACTTCAACCAGACCATAACCTGCGGCTAAATTTTCAATCTTTATAAGGCTCATGCACCCTCCGCCATAGCTTCAGCGGCACCATGTCCTAAGTAAGCTTCGATAACTTGTGGGTTTTCGGCGACAGAGGCGGGCGTACCACTAGCGATAAGTTTGCCATCATTGAGAACATAAGTACGATCAGATAAATTCATTACAGCTTTCATAACATGCTCAATAAGAAAAATTGTGACACCACGATCCCTTATCCCCTTAATAACCGTTACGATATCATCGATTTCTGCTGGATTTAATCCAGCCATTACTTCGTCAAGTAGAAGAAGCTTTGGATCTGTTGCAAGCGCTCGGGCTAACTCAAGACGCTTTCTTCCTGCCACCGTAAGCCCGTCAGCACCTTGATGTAACAGTGAGGTCATACCAACAACTTCAGCAACTTCTTCTGCTTTTGTTCGAGCGCGATCAGTTTCAGAGGTATTACTGTATGCACCAACCATAATGTTTTGCAGAGTAGTCAAACCCGCAAATGGTTGAGTTATTTGAAATGTCCTTACCATCCCAAGTTGACAAATTTGGTGAGGCCTCATTCCTAAGACAGAAGCGTTTTCAAAATCTACCCTTCCTTCATCTGCCTTCAAAAATCCTGCTACCATTGCAAATAAAGTTGTTTTACCTGCTCCGTTTGGTCCAATCAGTGAAACAATTTCTTTTTCATTGACCTCCAAATCCACTGAAGATACCGCTACTAAACCACCAAATCTCTTTGTTACATTACTGACATTCAGCACTTTAAGAATCTCCACGTGATGTTTTTTTATCAAGCGACGTGGAACCTGACTTTTTTTCTTTTTTCTTAAATGCTCCAATTAATCCATTAGGAAGATATCCAATGATAACTATCAATATCAGACCATAAACAATTAGACTTAACCCTGGTGTGTCTATGAAATGACGAGCTACTTCATTAACTGTATGCAGAACAAAAGCACCGACTAGTGGTCCAAAAATTGTACCCATACCCCCAACAATTGTTACCAAAAGCATCTCAACTGAAAGATGTATCGAATATGCTATGGGGGGATCCAGATATAGATACTTCTGAGAATAAAAAGTTCCAGCCGCTCCACCCATAGCGCCCATTATCATAATTGCGTAAATTTTGCACTTTAAGGTATTTATTCCTAATGCTTCAGCAGCATCTTCATTTTCGCGGATGGCGACAAGCTGAGCGCCAAAGCGCGAACTCTCTAGCCAATATACAATTGCTATCGAAATAAACATTAAAACTAAGGCAAAGTAGTAAAAACCAACTGGAGTTTCAAATTGCAAATTACTTAGGCCAGGAGCATAGGTGAGAAATAGACCAACTCCACCACCTGTGAATTCCACAGAGTTTGCCAGAACTCTCAATAACTCAGCAAAAGCCAATGTTATTAGAGCAAAGTAAGAACCTTTAAGACCAGACCTAAAAGACATATACCCAACGATCAGACCTAAAAGTGCGCCGCCCATTATAGCCAGAAAAATTCCAAATATAGGAGGAAAACCAAAGGTGGTTAATAGAATTGAAGAGACATAAGCGCCAGTACCAAAAAACATAACGCCGCCAAAGGAAAACTGGCCAGCATAGCCACCCAAAATATTCCACGACTGCCCTAAATAAGCGGTAAAAAAAATCAAAGTCAGCACATCAATATAAAACCTGCTACTTATAAAATAAGGTAAAATAATTAGAGCTATTGCTCCCAATAGTAAAAAATATAGATGACTGCGAAAGTTGGTCATTATACCTTACTCCCGAACAAACCAGTTGGCTTAAATATCAGTATAAGTATAAAGATTAACGATATCCCTATTTGGCCAAGGCTTTCTCCTAATAAAAGCCCCCCAACAGATTCGGTAATTCCTATTATAAAACCACCGACAAGGGCTCCCACCACACTACCCATACCTCCAAGAACAACAATAGTGAAAGCGACTAAAACGAAAATGTTACCCGTGTAAGGATCTACATAAAATATAGGAAGCATCATACAACCAGCAGCACCTAAACAAGCTATACCAATTCCAAAAGTCACAGCAAAAATACGCTCAACATTGATACCAACTAGTCTTGCGCCTTGTCTCTCTTTTGCAACAGCTCGAATAGCACGCCCCATATCAGTGAGGCTCATAGCGGCCCAAAGAATAGCACACATCAGTAAGGCAGCAAAAAATGAAATAACTTTTGGATATGAAAGGTACATAAAACCCAAATCAAAAGCTTCAAACCCGTACGATAGATTTACAGTTTGCTGATCACCACTAAAGAAAAATAGGGCCCCATTCTCTATAATAATTGATAAACCTAAAGTAATGAGAAGTATGTTTTGGTCTTTGCCTTTTGCGAGAGGCCCTATTCCATACCTATAAATCATGTAACCAAAGATACCCGCGCACGGCGTAACTATAAGTATCGAGAAATATGGATCGATATTAAATAAGTGAAATAAGAAAAATGCTGCGTACAAAGCCAGCATTAGCATAGCGCCATGTGCAAAGTTTATGATGTGTAAAACACCATAGATTAGGGTCAGACCTAAAGCTACAAGCGCATAAATGGCCCCATACATAAATCCATTTATAATAGCAGCAGGGAGCATAGAAAGAGAGGCTGAAATCATAGAAAATTTGCCTGTTAATAGAAGAAACAGGCAGTCTTTGGACTGCCTGTTTTTATAAAAATATCAGGTACGAGGAAAAACTGCCTTAGCTGATGCATAATCAGAAGGAGCTATGATTTGCACGTCACCTTTTTGTGCCTGAATAGCAACAGCTCTTGATCCCATATTTTGACCATTTACCATCTCAGTTTTTCCGTAAGGCATAAAATCAACATCAATTGTTGAGGCAGCAAGAGCAGCATTTACAGCTTCTTTATCTGTTGTACCCGCACGCTCAAAACCATCAGCTAAGAACATGACTGACATATATGCGCAATAGACTTCAAAAGTGAAATAATTACCATCAGCTTCTGTTCTGGCTCTCATTGCTTGCCCTGAAGCAGAGCTTGGATTGTACCAGTGGTTCACATCAATCATATTTTCAGCAATCTGAGGCAGATCATCAACAAATTTAAAGTTGAAGCCTCCACCCAATACTGAATAACTCGCCATGAAATCAACCCGCTGCTGGCGCAACGTTTTAGCTAATAATACATACTCACCAGGATAGTTGATTGGCATGACAATATCGGGCTTAGCAGATTTTATTCTTAAAGCCACGTTGTCAAAGTTACGTGTCGGGTTTGCGTGCTTAATAGTGTCAATGACCTCAATATTATGGTCTTTCAAAGCTGCAGTCATCAGTTTGGCTGTACCAGATCCAAATTCTGATTCCTCGTGAACGATGATAACTGTTTTAGCCGGGCTACCTGCTAGGCGGTTTATCTCACCCAAGTTAGTAGCCGCATCGCGAGCTATTCGGCCATAGCCATCAGCCATACGGAAAACATTTGGAAGTCCACGCTGAACAAGCTTATCAGAAACCCCAACATCTACTGAAAAAGGAATGTTGTACTTAGCAGCAGCGGCTGAAGCAGCAAGCCCAACTGCAGACTGATAGCAACCTTGAATTGCGTGAACGCCAGCTTCATTCATTTTTTCAACTTCTGCAGCACCAATCTCAGGTTTTGTCTGCGAGTCCCCTAAAAGCGCTTCTAACTGGGCTCCACCCATAGACTTAATCCCGCCAGCAGCATTTATATCAGCTATGGCCATTTGAGCTCCATACCGAAGCTGAGCAGCTGGATATGCAGCCCAACCAGTCGCTGGATGAATTAGGCCTATTTTTACATTGCTTGCCGCTTGAGCAATCCATGGAGTTCCAACACCAGCTGTTAAGGCAACAGTTGCAGCGGTACCACCCAAGAAATTACGACGCGAGGTATTCTTTTTAAAAATTGATTTATTCATACTTTTCTCCCTTCAATTTTATATTTTTTTAAGAACTGTTTCGTCTTTAATTAAAGTAAAGGCTATAATGTAAAGGTTAAGCAAGCTTTATTGTTTACAACTTGAACTTAAACAAACTCTATAAGGGACAAAAATGGAGAGCGTTGTTAAAGAATTTGCTAATTTCATTGAAAAATCAGCAGACATTGAAATCCCTAATGCAACACTGCACTCAGCAAAACTAATTGTCGCAGATTGCCTGGGTGCAATAGTTGGGGGTATGGCAGAGCCTGAAATTCGCATGCTTGCCGAATCTAAAGGTGATAACGTTTTTGAGATATTAGATGGGACTAAAAGAGTTGCCGATGAGACCATAAGCTTCCTATTTGGTACTGCCGGAACAGTTTTAGAAATGGATGAAGGGCATCAATTTGCAAAAGGCCACCCTGGCATGCATATTTTTCCTGCACTTTTGGCGGCAGCAAGAAACAGAGAATTTTCTGGAGAAGAATTTTTAAGAGCTTTTATTATTGGATACGATGTTGGTGCAAGAATAGGTTTAGCTTCCAACCTTAATCCAAATATGCATCCTCATGGAACTTGGGGTGGCTTAGGAGCTGCGGCTGGTCTGGCAGTAATGAATAAAATGAACGCTCAGGAAGCTAGCGAATATCTTAATATCGTTTCCAGCCTCACATTAGCAACCAGCAGGAAAACTATGTTGGAAGGCGCCACCGTTAGAAATTCATATACTGGGGTTTCAAATAAAATGGCACACGTCGGCCTGATGTTGCTGAAAGCTGGTTTCACTGGTGAGCAAGATGGTATTAAGTCGATCTTTGGTAGTGTTGTTTCTAATAAATTTGATGACAAAAGTGCAGTTGAATTACTTGGGAAAAGATTTGAGGTCAGTAGAAATTATTTCAAACTTCATGCCTGCTGCCGCTACAATCACGCTGCCTTAGATGCCTTATGGAAAATTATTGAGCAACACAGTGAAGTTAAAAACATAAATCAAATCGAAAAAATTGAAGTCCAAAGTTATAATCTTGCTGCAGAACTAAAAGACCAAAACCCACGCAACGTCCTAGCCTGTAAATTCTCGGTTCCATTTGCAATAGCAACAACTTTGGCAAATCTAGATTCTGGAGTTTTGAGTTTCACGGAAAATATGCGGACTAACAAAAATATTCAAAACCTCTGTCAAAAAGTCACTATAGTTGAAGATACAAATATGACAGGAAAGCTTCCAAACCTTAGACCAGCTGATGTATATATTCAGATGGCAAATGGATCCACTTTTAAAGCTCAGGTCACAACTAACAGAGGCGATTGGCAGGATCCATATTCTGAGGAAGAATTAAAACAAAAGTTTATCAGTCTTACAACACGGCTTTGGTCACAAAAAAAAGCACTTAATGTCTACTCAAAATCTATGAAGCTAGAAAAAATACCATTAGATGATCTTATAAATAGCATAATAAATTGAACTTAACCTGCTAACGCGCTTTAAATTAAACATGAAAGCTATAAATTTTTAAAATTTGGCTTTAAAAAACCGAAAATTGGAATGTTTTGAATGCCAGACCAAACTCTACTTTTAAAAAATGCTGACGTTTTATGTACTATGTCAGGGCCAGAAGAACATGAAAACAACATAGAAAGCGAAATTAAAGGTGGTGGTCTTTTTGCGCGTAATGGAATTATTGAGGCTGTTGGAGAAAGTAACTCTCTGCCCCAAATAGCAGATACAATTATTGACATGAAAGGACATGTTGTAATTCCAGGTATGGTTAACACCCACCATCATCTATTTCAAAACTTAACCCGTGCCGTACCAGAGGCGCAAAACTCAGAACTTTTTGGGTGGTTGAAAACTTTATATCCAATATGGAGTAATATTGGGCCAGAACATGTTTACTGGTCAACCGCACTTGGGCTTGCTGAACTTGCTTTGAGTGGGTGTACAACATCTTCTGACCATCTGTATATTTATCCCAATGGTGCTAAATTAGACGACTCTTTATCGGCAGCAGCAGACATTGGCGTTAGATTTCATGGAACAAGGGGATCGATGAGTATAGGGGAGTCGCAAGGTGGGCTGCCACCTGATACCCTCACAGAAAAAGAGTCTTTTATCTTATCTGAAAGTCAAAGACTTATTGAAACGTATAATGATAGCAGTCGCTATTCTATGCAACGTGTTGCTTTAGCGCCCTGCTCTCCTTTTTCGGTGAGTATAGATTTAATGCGGGAAAGCGCAGCGATGGCACGTTCCTATGGAGTGGGTTTGCACACTCATCTTGCGGAAAATGTTGAAGATATTGAGTATGGCCTACAGCAGTTTGGAATGCGGCCAGGTGAATATATTGAAGCTGTGGGGTGGACAGGAGATGACGTTTGGCATGCGCACTGCGTACAGCTGAATTCAGAAGAAATTAATTTGTTTGCAAAGACTGGAACGGGCATAGCTCATTGTCCCTGCTCCAATATGCGACTTGCGAGTGGAATAGCCCCCGTTAGGCAAATGTTGGATAGTGGCGTAAAAGTTGGCCTTGGTGTTGATGGCTCTGCCTCTAATGACAGCGGAAACATGTTGAATGAGGCCCGTCAAACTATGCTTTTACAAAGAGTAAATTCCAAAGCTAGCTCTATGACTGCTAGGGAGGCATTAAAGGTTGCCACCAGAGGTGGCGCATCCGTTTTGAATAGAGATGATATTGGTGTGCTCGCACCAGGTTATGCTGCTGACATAACAGCTTTCAAAAGAAATAATGTTGATTTCTCAGGAAGCGATTGGGATCCTGTTGCATCTTTAGTATTTTGCGGTCCAGGGAAGGCAAATTATACGATCATCAATGGAAAAATAATAGTTAGTGAAGGGCAATTGAC
>Ga0208277_1002160_pt1 | contig 11260 bp, 10 predicted proteins | sample ETNtaG_5_FD_185782 | JGI IMG/M metagenome (GOLD analysis project Ga0208277, IMG submission 185782) | Marine microbial and viral communities from oxygen minimum zone, Eastern Pacific Ocean - ETNP201406SV205 (SPAdes) (version 2) | ecosystem: Environmental > Aquatic > Marine > Oceanic ...
CAGTAAGGCTAATCCAGTATTTTGTAATTGAGTGCTTGCAAGGTCTGAAATTAAATCTGTAGGTACTGTCATTACTAACCAGTACGAATTCGGCGCTAGAAAAAACCAAAGACCATAAATAACGCCAACTGCAGGCGTAAAAAGCATCATTTTCTGTTGCATAGCTAATCTCCACTTTTTGATAAGAAGAAATTACCATAGTTTTTAGTTTTTCGTGCAAAAATAATCGTTTCTTAAGTTTGCTCACTATGCAGCTTCGCCTGGCTCCACCCAAAATGATATGTCCATTCTAATCTTATTCCCTATCAAAGTTGCCTTAATTGATCCGGGCAAACTGCTCAAAACGGCTTTTATCAGGTTGGTATGGGGTGCACCTGTCTCTAAGTTTAATTTACTTTCCATTACTTTATTAAAGCGCGCTAAGTTTAAATCTTCTAAATTCCCAGTTGCAGAGGCTAGTATTGTGAATTGAACTTCTCGCATAGTTTGCGATTGCCTTCCTTCACCAATCTCAAACTTAAGCTCTTGAGGCTGATATGTCTCTTGGCAGTAAGAAATCAAATGATGTAGCATTACTTTTAGGGAGCCTAGAGGAATACCATATTCAACTTCTGATACTGAGCTAGTTTCCACCTCTACTTTAATACCTTTCTCATCAGAAAAAAGTTCATAACTATATGCAAATTTTTCTAGGATGTGAGCCAAATCTTGAAGTGTCAAAGTTGCTGTGTCGTTCGAAATATAATTTCCAGTTTCACTAATTTTTGACAAATTAAAAGAAACATCAAGAATGCGATCTCGAATGTATTCAACTTGTGAGCGATTTTTCTCTTTATCTGTTGACTCCAACAAACCTTTGATTAAATCCATTTGTGAAGTTAAGCTATATGCCGCTATTTTTAATTTTGTTTTTTCAGCCTCAGAACGTTCCTGGGCTTCGGCGACCAGGTCATAAGAGGTTTTATTTTTTTCGATAAGAGATTTATTTTGTTCAATTTCTTTAAGGTAAACATTTTCATATTGCTCAACCACATTGCGAATGGCAAAAATGAGAACAAAAGACAGTGTTAGGCATGAAAGATGTACCCCAATAATGCTTGAATAGATTTCACCATCTGGAAGAAAGGTTTCTGGTACCGAAAATAGCAGAGCACTGGTGGCAATAATTCCAGATATAACAACCAGTAGGCCAGTAAACTTAAAAGCCATTAATCCACAGGCTAATATAAGAAAAACATCAACAAAAATGATCGAGCTATTTCTTAAGCCTGCCACAATGAACAATGCGAAAAAAATCAATACCAATGAATAAAAACGGATTTGATTGGATTTTATCTTACCAAATCCGAGAAAGACAAAAAGCCCGTAACAGATTGTCAAAAATAGCTGATGGTAGGGTACAAAATCGAGAAATATATTTCTATAACCAGCTATTATGATAGCCGGGAATGCAAAGATTGCGATGACCCGTGCTGCTATCTTGAGACTTTGATCGAGTATCCCATCTAAATTTTGAATATTTGATTTCATGATATTAGACTAATAGCTTCGCAAAGATAATAAAGTAAATTTATCCAATCAGGGTTTTATTTGTCTTTCAGCGTCATGGATAATTTTACAAACGTGGTCATTAAATGGTGTGGGGATCTTAGACTTTGCTGCAAGAGGAGGAATTGCGCCGTTAATAAAGTCTATTTCTGTTTTTTTCTTAGTTTCAAAGTCCTGTAGCATTGATGGTTTGGCAGATCCGACCCTTTTTGCAAAATCAGTGACATAATCAATAGGATCTTCAAATGAAAATGGGATACCTTTGGCTAACCCAACAGAATAAGCTTCTTGCATACAATTCAATGCGAATGCCCAATGTTCCTCATCATTTAATAGCTCTTTGACATTGCAGCCAAAAATAGAACATGGTCCAGACAAAGTAACATTGCAAAGCAATTTCTCCCAAATCAACTGTTCAATATTCTCATAGATTTCAGTTTTCAATCCGCCAGAACGCCAGGCGGAAACTACATTTTCAAGTTTTCTTACTTTCTGTTTTTGTGAAATTGAACCCAGCCTTATTTTTTTATTTGCTGTATGTGTAACATGACCCGGTGCTATCAAACTCGCTCCAAAACCTTCAGCCACTCCTAAAATAATGGTATTTTTAGACATATGTTTCAAGACGATATCGCCAGCACCCAACCCATTTTGAATCGTAATTATGGGAACACTAAGATCTATTTGATCTTTCAGGTTTTTAATACTTTCTTCTAAGCTCAAGGCTTTGGTAGCAATGACGCAGAAATTGCATCCTTCTAAATCTAAAATCTTAGTGCTTGCTCTTATATTTTTTGCGATAATTTTTCCGTCAGGACCTTCGATCAATAGACCATCTCTATTTATACAATCCACATGATCTTTCCAAATATCGATAGCAACAACTTCATGCCCCGCTTTGGAAAACCTTGCAGCGTAGATTGATCCCATTGCGCCGGTGCCAATAATAGCAATCTTCACGGGTCAGACCTTTTTAGGTCAAGGGGAAATTGGTTATTTAATTCATCAACTATTTTGGCAGGTAAGTGATTTGGCCAATAGTTCTTTAATATTTCCAAAGCCTCAGTCTCTGCTCTTTTTCCCATATCAAGTTTCTCACTATTTGCCCATTCTTCGATCGATTTGCGCTCAGCAATTTCTGGATAATAAAAATCACTTTTCATTCTAGCATAAGTTTCAGGTTGGCCGAGATAATGGCCTTCACTATTTACTACCTCTTTTATGCTGTCATGCATTAATGTTTCATCACTTATTTCTGGAATAATATTAGATCTGAATAAGATACCAATCAATTCATTGTCCGCCACCATTGCGCCATAATTAACGGCCATTAAACTGGCCTGAGAACCTGCTGCTTGGGTAATCAAATTAGCCCCAGTTTGTACTGCACTGTTGATGGTAAACGCTTTTTCGTAACCCGATTGAAAGTCGATTAATTTGCTATCTGTAGCTCCTGCTATAACAGAACAGGGCACTTTCCAGTATCGCATAACTTGAACTGCTGCTGCAGTCGCCATTAACTGCTCAGGGGCTCCCCCAGCCATCCCACCGGTTCTAAGGTCTGTTATCATTGGGCGCGGCCCGGCAATACTTGCTGCGTTTGGATCAAGGATGTGTACTGCCACTAAACCCGCCAAGTTTTCAGCTAAAGTTTGCGAAACCGAGCCAGCAAGTGTTACGGGGCTAGAAGCTCCCAGTTGGCCAAAGACATTACAGTGAACAGGGATGCCCAGCTTAACGGCTTCCATCATTACCTTAATACTTGCAGGATCAAATCTCAGAGGAGGTACCGCATGATTTACATGCAAAGAGAGAAATGGTCTTTTTCTAAAGTTCTCTTTCCCTCCCGCAATTTTGTAACAAAGCTCAGCTATTGCAATAACGTGAGACCAATGTGCAGCTTGCACCATCACATGTTTCGAAGTTCCAGCTAAACTTGCTGCTGCAGTAGAGAGGTCGAATTCTAACGGATCTTCAATATCGCCAGCAACCAAGGATCTCGAAAAAAAACTTATATTGGTTAACCTATCAGCTAATCGTGCTGCGTTATATAGGTCTTTCAATTTAGATGGGACATATTCATTTGTTTGAGGTTTTTGCAAATTTGGGGCGGCCCCACCCGTTCCTGCGTAGACATAATTACCCCCAACATGCAGGTCATTTTCAATAGTTTGACCGGCCAAAAGTACAATACGTTGATGCTGTTCTATTGTGTTTGTAATTAAGTCTGGAGGGTAAATTAATCTGTTTCCCTCTAACTTACCACCATGCTCTAAAACAAGCTCACATAATTCTTCTGGCGCATCTGACATTCCTATTTCTGTGAGAATTTCTATCGCAGCGTCAGCGAGTTTTTTTACACTGCCAGTTTCTATTGGTGAGAATATTTTGTCATTTACAAAGTTTGTTACCTTATAGTTTTTTAACTCAACTTCGCTTCGTGGCTTTCTTCTTTTCCGGCTCATGTTCAGCTCAATCTATATACAAATTATTTTTTATTATTTTTGTGCGATATAGTCTGAAATAATTTTTCTTCGTAATCCTTCTGAAGTGATTTCAACTCATATAATATGCTTTTTATATCAGCAGGCTGCTTAAGGATTATATCTACCACATCGCCCTCAAGTATTTCTGGTGACGTGGTTTTTTTCAAATCCACGTACTGGAATGGGACAACTGGTTTATTAAAACCTTTTAGTTCAACCGCTTCCTGGGCCTCAAATTTAAATTCTTTTTCCAATAGTGTTTTTGTTTCGGGAGCAACTAAAATTTCTCTTGGCTGGCAAATAGATTCTAAACGCGAGGCTAAATTTACAGTACTACCTAAAACAGTATAGTCTACACGCTGTACTGAGCCAAAATTTCCAACCGTGCAGTACCCCGTCGAAATTCCCATTCTTACTTTTAAACCTTCAATAATTCCACGATCTTCTCGCCAATTTCTGTCTAGTTCAGTCACTTTATTTTGCATAGCAATAGCCATACTAAGACACTTTGATGCATCTTTTTTTAAACCGTCACTTTCTGGGTCTCCAAAAAAAACTAAGATGGCATCACCAATGAATTTATCAATTGTTCCACCATGTTTCAAAGCAATGTCTGTCATCGCAGAAAGGTAATCATTTATAAGTTCCGCAAGAAGATCAGGGTCAAGTGAGTCCGAAAGATCAGTGAAACCTTTTATGTCCGAAAAAAATACAGTTATTTTTTTTCGTTTATAGTCGTTCGTCTGTTCAGACTCTGCTTCAAAAATATTTTTATAAATTTGTGGTGATAAATATTTTGCAAGCCTATTTGAAATTTTTTCAAGTTTCGTGTTTTTTTCTTTAAGGCTATCATAAGCTTCTTGGTTTAAGTTGATTAATTTTTCATTTTCTTGTTTTAAAATTGTCTCAGCAGTTCGATCAATTAACTGACCTTGGACACCATTTAAACTATTTGTTATCGCGCTTTTTGTCTTAGTTGAAAGTAATGAAAAATAGCGTACTTCATCATTGATTTCGATTTTGATTTGGGGAATTAAAACTTTCCCATCTTTATCTAAAGTTGTTCTGAAATCAGTGATGGTTTTTTGTTCAACTCCAAGGTTTGCCAAAAGCGTCAAAAGATTTTGAGACTTTGTTTCGATACCTTTACCAAATAAGCTTTCAAAATTTTTGTTGGCATTTAACAAATTAAGGTTTTGGTCTGTATAGAAAGCTGCAGTTATTGCATTTTCGAAATTGAAAAAACTAATTTGACGCAAAAAATCAGAATCTAAGATCTTTGCAATTTCCATAAAAATTTCAGCCTTTATCTTCGTTTCTGGATATCACGCAAACGCTCGGATAAGATGGCCATAACGCCACGAATAATCATATCAGAGTCTTCTAGTTTTTTTTCGAACTCCTTGGTTGATACAAAAATAATCACACTTTCCTCTAATGCTTTTGCAGTCGCCATCCTAGGTGCTATATCGATTACGCCCATCTCACCAAGTATTTCGTTTGCTTTTAAAACTATATCTGGCTTTTCCATCGTTTGGTTAGTAGGAAAATAAATTCCAACTGAACCCTTACCTACTATATATAGGCCATCAGCTGGATCACCTTTTTTAAAGATTGTGTTTCCAGCATTTAACTCCATTTTTTGCATTTCAGACCTCTATCTCTAATCCATCTCTGGCGAGCATGAACAATTCTGGTAAATCTTTTGCTATTTGGTCGAGTTCTTCGTCGTTTCTGTTTGGAGCGTGATGAGTAATGAGGATTTTTTTACAATTTGCTCCTTTGTTGAAATCAATGGCTTGTTCTATAGAGGAGTGGCCCCAGCCCTTTTTGTCGTCAATTTCTTCTTGAGTAAACATACCATCCCATATCAATAGATCCGCATTTTTTGAAAAATTGGCTAAGCCTCTTCTTTGATCCTCTTCAAATTCATTATCACAAAGATAAATAAATGAGCTATTTTTATCTACTAATTTGTAACCTGTACTACCTCCTGGATGCTTTAGAAGCACTGAATCTAAACTTATATCTTTCTTAAGTTTTTCCTGAACCGTATTAAATGGAAGAAACTTTATATTTGATAATGAAGATACTAAATCGATAGGAAAATATGGTGGTGAAAAGTACTTCTGTATGGTCTGTTTTACAATTTTGATATCGTGTAAATCACTTGAAATTATGATGTTGTTTTTTGGATCGAAAAGTTCTGGGTTAAATGGTAAGCCTTGGATGTGATCATGATGAAAATGGCTTAGAAGCAAAAAAGACGCTCTTGATTGTAAAAATTTAATATTCTTAAAACCAGAGCCGGCATCAAAAATAATCTGATGATTATCAGTTATAACTTCAAAACAGGATGTATTACCTCCGTACTTCTGTGTGGAATGCGAAGAGGTTGCTGTTGATCCCCTGCAACCGTGAATTGAAAGTTTCATTTCCGCTTCGAACCCTGTGTTTTCAAACTACTTTACAGTATTTTTATTTTCACGTCTAATTATATGATAAGGCAATATTTTCGTTATGGACTAAAGTGATTTAGAGTTGAAAAACGGGCAAAAAATGTTTTTTCGCTCAAAAACTCTCTAAAAGTTTCAGATTTCCAAACATTAAGTTCAATTTTAACATTATAGTTATTGACTTACGGCAAAGTTTTTTTGATGTTGTGTGAAAAGGAGATGTTCATGAAAACGTTTGTAGCTAGCCTTTTATTGGTGACTTTCCTGTCAGGATGTTCTACCTTGGGCGAGTATAATTTGAATCCACTGGATTGGTTTGCATCTGAAGAGGCAGCTAACTAAATCTTGTTTTAATAACTTTATATCTAAAAGGAAAACAGTGATATGAAAAAAATTGTAATTTTAATGGGCTTATTAGGTTTTCTAGCAGCTTGTGATGCGCCTGGAACATCTTCAACTATGGTGGCACCAGAAGCGAGTTCAAATAAACTTTAAACTTCTTTCATGATGCTTGCAGATGTGTAAGTACATGACTTTAAGATTTAAACAAAAGAGCGCTGAGCTATTTTAAGCGCTCTTTTTTTTAAAGATTTTACCATGGATATTTTTACTAAGGTTGCCAAAAGTTTTGAGAGCCAAGCATTTATGAAAACTATTGGAGCTAAGCTCGACTCAGTTGACGACGGAAGAGTTGTCATCTCTGTTGAACTAAAGCCCAGCATGATGCAGCAACATGGTTTTGGGCATGCAGGCGTTACTTTTTCAATAGGTGATAGCGCAGCCGGCTATGCAGCGCTTACAAAAATGGGAAAAAATCAAGAGGTTTTAACTTCTGAAATGAAAATTCATCTGATGTCACCGGCGGATGGTAAGATACTAAAAGCTGTTGGGTCTGTACTGAAAGCGGGGAGGAGGCTTCTTGTTGTTCAGTCAAATATATATTCAGGCAATGACAAAAACGAAAAACTTATAGCTACTATGCTGGGCACTATGGTGCCCAGCATAGTAGACATTTAGTTAAGGTTAGGACACCGTCCCTATTTTACCTCAAAGCGATCTGCATTCATAACTTTTGTCCAAGCGTTTACAAAATCTTTAATGAATTTCTCTTGATTATCTGACTGGGCATACACTTCGGCAAGAGCCCGAAGCTGCGAGTTTGAACCGAATGCTAAATCTACTCTGCTGGCAGACCAAATAACTTTATCATTAGTGCGATCTCTTCCCTCAAATTCAGTCTCCTCAGCGTTCGTTGCTTTCCATGAGTACTGCATATTTAATAGATTGATGAAAAAATCATTCGTAAGTTGCCCCGGCCGCTCCGTTAAAACTCCTAGTGATGAGCCGTCATGATTTGCACCAACTACACGCAGGCCACCAATAAGCGCAGTCATTTCCGGTGCTGTCAGTGTTAGCAAATGAGCCTTATCAATCAAAAGTTCCTCCGCAGATAATGAATACTGTTTTTTCTGATAATTTCTAAAACCATCTGCAATAGGCTCTAGTAGATCAAAAGACTCTACGTCTGTTTGTTCCTGAGAAGCGTCCATTCTTCCAGCAAGAAAAGGCACCGATACAGAGTTGCCACCTGCTTTTGCAGCCGCTTCAATACCTGCGTTCCCTGCGAGAACTATTAAGTCAGCCAAAGAAATTTTTGTTTTGCCCGACTTTTCGTTGAACTCTGATTGTATTGATCGAAGAGTATCTAGGACCTTTGCTAGTTGTTTTGGCTGATTGACTTTCCAGTTTTTTTGTGGAGATAGGGCAATCCTAGCACCATTAGCTCCCCCTCGCATATCCGATCCTCTATATGTAGATGCGGAAGCCCATGCCGTTTGAACACATTCAGATATTGAAAGCCCAGAATTTAAAATCTTGGCTTTTAAATTTTCTTCCTCGGAACTGTTAATTAGATCATGGTTCACAGCTGGAATTGGATCTTGCCAAATTAAATCTTCAGCGGGAACCTCATCTCCCAAATACCGAATTTTTGGTCCCATATCTCTATGAGTAAGCTTAAACCAAGCGCGAGCAAACGCGTCTGCAAATTCATCGGGGTTTGAGTGAAATCTACGTGATATTTTTTCATACGCTGGATCCATACGCATAGCCATATCAGCCGTAGTCATCATAACAGGAACTTTTGTACCTGAGCCATCGACTTCTGGGGCGTGATCTTTATCAGCTAGATCAACAGCATGCCAAATATTTGCTCCAGATGGACTTTTTGTGAGCTTCCAATCGTAACCAAATAATACATCAAAATAGCCCATATCCCATTGGGTTGGATTTGATGTCCATGGGCCTTCAATGCCACTAGTAGTTGTATGAACTCCTTTCCCAGATTTATACTTATTAATCCAACCAAATCCCATATCCTGAATGCTTGAGCCTTCAGGCTCTGGCCCAACGAGCTCAGGATCTCCAGCACCATGGGCTTTGCCAAACGTGTGACCACCTGCAACTAACGCTACAGTTTCTTCGTCATTCATCGCCATTCTGGCGAAAGTTTCACGTATATCGCGACCTGACGCCACTGGATCAGGTGTCCCGTTTGGGCCTTCAGGGTTAACGTATATCAAGCCCATTTGAACTGCTGCTAATGGATTTTCTAATTCACGATCACCAGTGTATCTACTGTCTCCAAGCCACTCTGTTTCAGTGCCCCAGTATACATCTTCTTCAGGCTCCCAAACGTCTGCACGCCCACCAGCAAAACCAAAAGTTTTGAATCCCATTGACTCCATCGCGCAGTTACCGGCTAAAATCATAAGGTCAGCCCAGGAAATCTTGTTGCCATATTTTTGTTTGATTGGCCAAAGAAGCCTTCTTGCCTTATCTAAATTACCGTTATCTGGCCAGCTATTTAATGGCGCAAAACGTTGCATGCCAGTGCCTGCACCACCTCTGCCATCTCCAGTACGATATGTTCCTGCACTATGCCACGCCATCCTTATAAAGAAACCACCGTAATGACCATAATCTGCTGGCCACCAATCTTGGCTGTCGGTCATCAAGGCATAAAGGTCCTTTTTTAATGCCTTCAAATCAAGTTTTTTAAATTCCTTTGAATAATTAAAATCTTTGCTCATCGGATCAGATTTTGACGAGTTCTGATACAATATTTTCACATTTAATTGATTTGGCCACCAATCGCTATTCGAACGAACGCCTGCTTTTGCATGCATAACTGGGCACATTGTGATGTTACTATGGTCATTCCCGTCCATTTGGTTCTCCAATCTTTTTTTAAAATTTTTATAAGACTTACAAAATTTTTATTATTTTTCTAGTGTAAGATAAACTTTCATTTTAATTACTTGCGTCTGATTAAATCATGGGCTAGCACGATTGCACTCTGTGGCGAGTTGGCGGAGTGGTGACGCAGCGGATTGCAAATCCGTGTACACCGGTTCGATTCCGGTACTCGCCTCCAGATTTACATCCCTTCAATAATCATAAGATCTGTATCAACTCCTTGCCAAATTTTTATTTTGAAAAGCCTAAAGTTTATAACTAAACCCTTGCTTGAAGAAGTAAGGATCTCACAATGGATGATAAAGATGACAGATCAACGCAGTATATAATTAAAGACTTAATAAGTTTCGGTACACAATTACTTTGAATTTTGAATTTGGCCTTCACCGATTGTTTTTGCCGAATTGAATGCTTCAAAAACGATCTCGATGACTTCTTTTTTAGAATACGTCTCCTTTGATACCTGATCATCTAGTTTTTTTGATACTTCATTCATTGAGGTCATATAAGCATCCATGATCGCTTGTGCGAATTTGCTGGAGTCAATGAAGGTATAAAACTTCCGTTTTTCGTCTTCTTGGGTTGGGTTTGACTTTTCAAGCCACTCCAAAAATTTTGTATCGTAATAGCTTTTGAATGCAGCTCCAGTTTCTTTTGAATAAGTTTGACATAATTTTTTAATCTGTTTTTGAATACATTTTTCATTCAAGGGCTGTATTCCTTTTTCAAATGCTACAAGACTTATGAGTCTTTGCTAATTTTATATTTCCTACAAAAGCCCGTTGTGTAAAGCTTCATGTAGACGCTGATTGCTTCTGAAGGTCCTACATTTGTCAGAACCAGTGTTCTTAAAATCAAATAAAACTGTAACTTTTACAACAACTTTTCATATTGTCCTTATCGGCACGAAACTTGCATTTGTGAAAACCTATGTATTTTAAACCTTCATATCTTCCATCAAATGGCGCAGCTAATATTTTAGTCAGATCATTAGCTGAAGAACTTGGCTTGTCGCTAAACAAAAAGTACGAAATCATTTTGGCATCCTTTCTTGCCGTTGCTAAAAAAGTAAACGGCCAGGCTTTTGATTGGTGGGAAGGCAGTGATAAAAAGAACCTGAAGTTCTGGAGTTTATTTCCTCACGTCAATAGCCAATCCGTATCTGAAGTTTACAAGCTTTTAAAAAAGAATGGATACATTGGAGCTATGGTGGATTTTAAAGCCTCTGTGATTGACAGTGCAGGCTTTGAAAAACCAAATTGGATAAAAGCCCAACGCCTGCCAAAACTCTTCATGGAAGAGGCTGCTTTTATCGAGTCAAATCTACCACCTGTTTTGGTAAACCAACCTGAAATATACGAAGATAAAATTTTCAGGAGAAACCAACACTTTTCGGTCCCAAAACTTGCAATAAAAAAAGTCCAGCGGGAATTTAGCGACGATTACAGGCTAGCTTGTGGATCAGTTGAGGATATGAATGCTTACTGGTCGGAGCACCCGCTTTATAATCCT
>Ga0208277_1002161_pt1 | contig 11257 bp, 7 predicted proteins | sample ETNtaG_5_FD_185782 | JGI IMG/M metagenome (GOLD analysis project Ga0208277, IMG submission 185782) | Marine microbial and viral communities from oxygen minimum zone, Eastern Pacific Ocean - ETNP201406SV205 (SPAdes) (version 2) | ecosystem: Environmental > Aquatic > Marine > Oceanic ...
AGTTATTAATTTATCGATTGAAGAAGATTTAGCGATAATATCTTTTAACAACCCTCCTGTTAATAGTCTAGGTTTGGCCGTTCGAAAAGGTTTGGTTGAAGCACTTAATGCTGCTGAAAACAATGTAAATGTCAGAGCTATAATTTTAATAGGAGAAGGATCTACTTTTCCCGCAGGGGCAGACATCAAAGAATTTGGACATCCACCTCAAGAGCCGCATTTACCTGCTATTTGTGATAAAATTGAAAAAACAAAAAAGCCTGTAATTTCTGCACTCCACGGGACTGCCTTAGGGGGCGGGTTAGAAATAGCTCTCTCATCACACTATAGAATTGCATCAGAAAAAACAAAAATAGGGCTACCCGAAGTACATCTTGGACTTCTGCCAGGAGCAGGTGGGACCCAGAGGTTGCCGAGATTGGCCGGAATTGTTCCAGCCCTAAAAATAATGACTTCCGGAAGCCCTATAAGTTCCACTGAAGCTTTAAAGATTGGGATTATTGATAAAATTGCTGAAGACTTATTATCAAATGCGAAATCTTTTGCTCGTGAAAATATGGGGAAGAACAATTATCCAATCACGAGCAATATTCAAGATAAAATAATAGATTCAGAAGAAAACAGAGGAGCAATTAAGTCTTTCAGAGAAGAGCTTCAAAAAAAAGCAAGAGGTTTATTAGCCCCACAGAAAATAGTTGATTGCGTGGAAGCTTCTCTTTCATTAAAAATTGAGGACGGTTTAAAGTTCGAGAGAAATGCCTTCTCTGAATTAATGGCTACTAAGCAAAGCAAGGCTCTAATTCACGCTTTTTTTGCTGAGCGCAAAAGTGCAAAAATTCCTGAAATAGCTAGAGCTACTCACAGGGCTATTAGTTCTTTAGGAGTTATTGGCGGTGGAACAATGGGCTCGGGAATTACAGTTGCAGCTCTTAACGCAGGATTGCATGTCAAAATGATTGAAAAGGATAAAGATAGCATTGATAGAGGTATTCGTAATGTAAGAAAAGTCTATGAAAGAGACGTTGAAAAAGGACGGATGAATCTAGAAAAGAAAGAAAAAATTCTTTCAAATTATGAGCCAAGTACTGACATGCAAAACCTATCACAAGTAGACATGGTGATTGAAGCAGTTTACGAGGAAATGGAGATAAAAAAGAGTGTATTTAGGGAGCTTGATAAGATAGCAAAAGATGGAGCCGTGCTTGCTTCAAATACTTCATACTTAAATATAGATGAAATAGCATCAGTCACCAAAAGACCGCAAGATGTAATTGGTTTACATTTCTTCTCACCTGCAAACATAATGCGTCTCTTAGAAATTGTAATTCCAGGAAAAGTAGCTGATGATGTGGTTGCAACTGGCTTTCATTTAGCCAAGCGAATGAAAAAGGTTCCTGTTCGAGCAGGAAATTGTGATGGATTTATTGGGAACAGAATATTATCAACCTATGGTGAGGCTGCAGGCTACATAATGGAAGACGGGGCAAGCCCATACGAAATTGATAAGGCAATTGTAAACTTTGGATATCCGATGGGCCCTTACCAAATGTTTGATTTGGCTGGAGGAGATATAGGCTGGGCAACCAGGAAAAGAAAATCAGCTACTAGAAATCCTAAATTGCGCTATGTAGAAATTTCGGATCGCCTATGTGAGAATGGGTGGTTTGGCCAGAAAACTGGTCGAGGATTTTATAGATACACGGAAGGTGAAAGAAGGGGGAAAGAAGATCCAGAAGTCCTTAATATAATCCAAATAGAAAGAGAAAAAAAAGGAATAAAGCCAAAAGATTTTTCTGAAGAAGAGATTTTAAGGAGATACCTGGGAGCCATGATTAACGAAAGCGCTAAAGTCATTGAAGAAAATATGGCATTAAGGCCATCTGACATAGACGTAACAAAACTATATGGATATGGATTTCCCCGACATAAGGGCGGACCGATGCATTATGCTGACACATATGGACTCAATAAAATCTTAGATGATTTAAATGCATTTTCTGAGGAAGATCCTGTTTTTTGGTCTCCCTCCCAGCTAATTGTAGATTTGGTCAGCTCTGGGAAAAATTTTAATAGTCTCAATAAATAAAAAGGAGTCTTATGGACCTTAGTTTTAGTAATGAGCAAGAAAATTTCAGAAAAGACGTTAGAAATTTTTTAAGAGATAATCTTAAACCCAACATCTCTTCTAAAATGAAATTGGGTATACTTTTAAGTAAAGATGAAATTGAAAGCTGGCACAATACCCTTAATGAAAAAGGTTGGTTGGCCGGTAGTTGGCCCAAAAAATATGGAGGTCAGGGCTGGGGAGTGATTGAAAGTTTTATTTTTGAGGAAGAGTGTTCAGCTGTTGGAGCACCTCGAATATTACCTTTTGCATTTAATATGTTGGCTCCAGTATTAATGGCTTTTGGCTCTGATAAACAGAGAGGTTACTGGCTACCGCGAATGCTAAATGGTGATGATTGGTGGTGTCAAGGCTATTCAGAGCCGGGGTCCGGATCTGACCTAGCTTCTTTAAAAACTTCAGCTTCCCGTGAGGGTAATAACTATATTGTAAATGGGCAGAAAACTTGGACAACATTGGGACAGCACGCGAATATGATTTTTTGCCTGGTAAGAACTTCCACTAAAGGCAAACCACAAGAAGGAATTTCATTTCTGCTAATAGACATGAATTCAGACGGAATAGAAGTTCGACCCCTAAGAACGATTGATGGAGAGCACGAGATAAATGAAGTATTTTTAACGAATGTAAAAGTGCCAATCGAAAACCTTGTAGGAGAGGAAAATAAAGGTTGGACTTATGCCAAATATCTCTTAGCACATGAAAGAACAGGCATAGCAAATGTAGGTCTTTCAAAAAGACGAATAGGCGAACTGAAGCAGCTGGCTTCGGAAACAAAAAAGGATGGTAAGCCACTTATTCAGGATCCTATATTTTCTGCAAGGGTGGCAAAAACAGAAATTGATTTGGCAAATCTAGAAATAACAAACCTAAGAATTCTAAGCCGTGCTCAAGCAGGCGGATCTCCTGGTCCAGAGAGTTCAATATTAAAAATATTAGGCTCCGAAATTGGACAGGAGATTGATAGCTTAACAAGACGTGCATTGGGTAGAAGGGCTACCATTCACGTTCCTAATATCCTTGATTATGGATATAATGGGCCAAATATCTCACCTATTAATGCAGCAACAGCAGCTGGTGTTTACTTTAACAACAGAAAGACATCAATTTATGGCGGTTCTAATGAAATTCAAAAAAATATTATCTCTAAAGCAGTGCTAGAACTTTAAGGAGATATTAATGGATTTTTCTTTGAGTTCAGAGCGACAAATTTTATTTGATACTTTAACAAAATATTTTCGAAATGAGTATTCCTTGAAAAAGCGTAATGAAGCTGCTTCTTCAGATCTAGGCTTTTCCAGAGATAGTTGGGAATCTATTGCGTCCCTAGGTGTTTTTGACGCATTGCTCAAACCCGAATTAGGAGGCTTCGGTGGAGACCCAATCGATATTATCACGGTTTTTGAAGCTATTGGATCAGGATTAGTCATAGAACCAGTACTGAACTCGGCATTAATGTCTTCAATGGTTCTTTCTCATGGATCAGAAGAACAGAAAGCTATATCGCAGGCCGTTTTAGCCGGAGAAGCTAGACCTATTTTTGCCCACTTCGAGGATTTGGAGCAATATGAAATACATTCGGTGGAAACACAGTCAACTGAGTCAGGTAATGCTTTTATAGTTAACGGAACTAAGTCGGCAGTCAGGCACTTAGTAGGAGCTTGTCATCTGATCTTTTCAGCACGGACATCGAAAACCAGTAATGAAAAGGACGGCATATCCCTATTTATGATTCCACTAGAAACTAGTGGACTTACTTTTGAAACATTCGAAAGCATAGATGGCGGTAGAGTTTCCGATGTAACTTTTTCAAATGTTAGAATCAATAAAGATTCTTTGATTGGGAAAAAAGATCAGGCAATTTCAATAATCTCGGAGGCCATTGAAACGGGAACCCTTGCTCTATGTGCCGAAGCCCTTGGAATTATGGAAAGAATAAAAGATATTACCCTTAATTATCTTAAAACAAGAAAACAGTTTGGTGTGCCAATAGGAAAATTTCAAACCCTACAGCATCGAATGACACAGTTATTCATTGAAATTGAACAAACGAGATCAGCAATAATGAATGCATCCTTCTGGTTTAATGATTCGGTTGAGACAAGAAAAAAATATCTATCTGCCGCGAAATATACTGTAGGAAGAGTTGGCGCATTGGTAGCTGAAGAAAGTATTCAAATGCATGGTGGAATGGGAATGACTTGGGAATATGATCTTGGTCATTTTGCTAAAAGATTAATTATGATTAACCATGAATTCGGAGATGAGGACCACCACTTAAACTATTATGCTAAATTTTCAGCGTGAAAGACCTCAACCTCTCCCATAATAGAAGCTGACTACATGTTCAGCCTCAGCAAAAAATAACCATCGCGAAATTAATAGCCCAACAAAATAACTTATCATCGCCAGGCCAATTAAGAAGCCTACAGACAAACTCAAAATGAGAAAAATTACTGGTATTATTCCTAAAAAACAAAGAGAAAGTATTCTTAATTTTAATGCGTGCTTTCTAGCAATAACAAAAACCATTTCCTTCATTAAATAATTTTCACCAGTATGAGGAGATTCTAACAATCTCAATTTTCCCAAATTTTTAAGTCCAGTAGAAGTTGAAATGTTAGTACTAGAATTTTTTAAAGCCTTGTCACCCCTTACCCAAACCAAAAGTTGTATGACAGTTGACAAAATTACACCAATCAGACCTAATTTAAAATCTCCCATTATTATGGCTCCTCCCGCTAAGGAACAAAGAATAAAGAGTATAGGCACTCCTGAATTATTCCATCTCGGTACAGTTTTCATTTGTGCATAGATCATTGCCGTTGAAAACACGGTAATAATTGCGAAAATACCACTAACGAACCCAAGGTTTTTTGAATAATCCAATGAAAAAAACAAACTCAGCCCAAATAGAAAGTTTAATGCAAGAGTAACTATTGCCAGAACTCCTTCTCTGCTAAGCCAACTGGTTCTCCATTGTGATAAAGCCCGCCAAGCCCTTTGAGGGTTTCCCAGATGGAAAAGTGACGATAAAAGGCCTCCTATTGAAAGGGAAAAGGCTATCAAATAGTAAGGCAAAACGTTCCAACCTCTTAACGGATCCGTATCAAAACCTAAATATGCCATTAGTCCAAAACCTAGGCCTGAAAATACTGTAAAAATTATAATAGATGGAGCTGGATGCATTAGAATTTCTCTAAAGTTTTGTCTACCCATGATAAGAAACCAGAAATATTCTTATCATGCTCCTCAAGTAAAGGCCTCAGGACATCAAAGTTTTCCTGAGCAATATCATTTTTTAACCTAGGTGGCAGATATTTATTTACAGGTTTTGTGCCTTGCTCAGGCATTAGATCAATTCCTCCTCTCTCCTTAGTTAGTTTGGAAACCGAAGAAGTAGGATCTGCAAAATCACCAAAATGCCGAGCACCCGCTGGACAAGATCGCACACACGCCGGCTCTCTATCCTCTTCAGGTATGTTTTCATTGTAAATTCTATCAACGCACAGAGTACATTTTTTCATTACCCCGGCAACCTCATCCATTTCACGCGCGCCATAAGGGCACGCCCATGCGCATAAACCACACCCTATACACCAGTCTTCATTTACCAAAACTATCCCATCTTCCGTTCTCTTGTAGCTTGCTCCAGTTGGACAAACCGTAACACATGGCGCATCCTCACAGTGCAAACATGATTTTGGGAAATGAATTATTTGGGCTGGTCGTTCTTCTAATTTTGCCTCAAAAGTATGGACTCTATTAAGGAAAGATCCAACGGGGTTTGCACCATAAGGTTCAACATCAGACAATGGCACTCCATAGTTTGAAGTATTCCATTCTTTGCAACTTATCACACATGCATGGCATCCTACACAGGTATCAAGATCGATAGCCAACCCCAATTTTTTCTCTGTTTGTCCAGGTAAGCTAGTCATTTAAAAATCCTTGCCATAAGATATCACCTTAGGGGGCATGTCTACTGGGCTCTTATGAGATTTTTCTATTTTCCTATCTTTAACTTCACCTGCTTTAGCCTTTCTAATGCGGACTTTCAGATCAAACCATGCTGCTTGTCCAGTAATAGGGTCAGAATTTGAACATCTAAACCCATTTTTTTTTGGAGGAAGTAATTCACTGATTAAATGGTTAATTAAAAATCCTTTATTAAACTCAGGAGCTCCTTTATCGAGAGCCCAGGCCCCAGATTTCTTACCTATTGCATTCCATGTCCAAACTGTATTTTTATTAACGGCTTCCATTTTTGCAACTGGAACAGTGATTGAATTATGAACGGACTCTAGAATGGCCCAGTCACCTTCATGAAATTTGTTTTTCTCCCATATCTCACTTGAAACAAAAAGATAATTGTAACCATGAATCTGTCTCAACCAAGCGTTTTGACTTCCCCAGCTATGATACATCGCAGCTGGTCTTTGCGTGATAGCATGCAAAGGGTATGCTTCATTATCGTCGCTCTCACCAATAGGATCATACCAAATAGGCAAAGGATCCATGGTCTTTAGAATTCTTTCCTGCATATTGGAAGGGCACTTCACCGAACCTAAACCTTTAGCAGCTCTTTGAAATTTGGCCAAAGGTTCCAAATAGATTTCAAAAACGTAAGGCTTTGGTTCATCAAAAAGGCCTTTTTTTACTGCCCAGTTCTGGTAGCCGATATTCCAAGGCTTAAAGAATTGAAATTCAACTGGGATATCTTCAGACCAAAAACCCCCATTTTTGATATAGTTTTTTATTTGGTTGGTGTTGGGAGAACCTCTCCCACTTTCAATACCAGATTCACCCCTGAAACCAGCTAAGGGTCCAATATTAGGTTTCCTCTCATGGTTCTTTATATAATCCTCATAGTCTTTATAAGTTGGATCTCCGTTATCTTTAATAAACCCAGGCATTTTCAATCTGTGACCAAGATCAAGAAGTACCGACTGAAAGCATCTTACATCACGATCAGGCTCAACCACTGGCCATCTAATGGCATCGGCAATTATGTCAGGCTCTCCAATAGGTCTATCCAAAAGAGAAATACAATCATGCCTCTCCAGGTAAGTAGTATCTGGCAATATTATATCCGCATATGAAACCATTTCCGATGAATAGGAATCCGAATAAACAATATTTTTTATTTTATAAGTCCCATCATCCTTCTTTGCTGTTAGCATTTCAATCACACTTTGGGTATTCATTGACGAGTTCCATGCCATATTTGCCATATACAAGAAAAGAGTATCTATCTCGTAAGGATCATTTGCATATGCATTAGAAATAACCATGTGCATTAAACCATGGGCTGAAAATGGATTTTCCCAGGAAAATGCTTTATCAATTCTTTTAGGCTTTCCATCAGAGTCCACAGCTAAGTCTTCGGGTGATTGAATATAACCCAAGTGAGGACCGTCTAGCGGCATACCCGGGGTTACTTTATGATGTGGTTTAGGATGCACTGAATATGATTTTGGGTAAGGCGGCTTAAACCTAAAGCCACCAGGAACTTCAATGCTTCCCAAAAGTATTTGCAAAAGATGTAAGGATCTGCAGGTTTGAAACCCATTGGAATGTGCTGAAATTCCCCTCATTGCATGAAAGCTTACAGGGCGGCCAACCATTTTTTTGTGCTTAACACCTTTCCAATCAACCCACTCCTGATCAATCACTATTTCTTCCTTGAAGGCAGTATCTGCTATTTCTTTTGCTAGTTTTTTTATCTGAAAAGAAGATATTCCACATTTTTTTGAAACCTCTTCAGGGGAGTATTCTTTTTTCAAATATTTTTCAGCCAGAAGCTCAAAAACTGTAGTGTGCTCCTGACCATCAATAATTACTTTTCCAGTGAGATGGGGCTTAACATTTTTTCCGCTAAAGGCATGGATCTTCTTTTTAATTCTATCATGAATTAATGGTTCTCCATTTTTATTTCTAGCAATTAGTCCGAAATTTGCTGAGTTATGCTTGGTATTAACTAAAAATGGTGCGTTAGTGTAATTGGCAAGATACTTTAGGTCAACATTCCCTGATAGAAGCAACTCTCTTATTAAGCTTAATATAAACAGGCCATCAGTTCCTGGAGTAATCCCAACCCATTCATCTGCAATTGCATTATAGCCAGTCCTAACAGGATTAACCCCAATTACCTTAGCACCTCTTTTTTTCAATTTACCAAGACCCATCTTTATAGGGTTACTATCATGATCCTCTGCAACCCCAAAAATCATCAAAAGTTTAGTTCTTTCCCAATCTGGACTTCCAAATTCCCAAAATGAGCCCCCCATGGTATAAATTCCGGCTGCAGCCATATTTACAGAACAGAAACCACCATGAGCAGCATAGTTGGGCGTTCCAAATTGCTGAGCCCACCAGCCAGTAAATGATTGAGATTGGTCGCGCCCAGTAAAGAACGCCAACTTTTCTGGAGCTTTGCGTCTAATAGGTCCTAACAAATTGGTAACTGAAGTCAAAGCTTCTTCCCAACTGATTTTAGCGAACTCTCCTGAACCACGAGGCCCTACTCTCTTCATGGGGGACTGCAGTCTGGCAGGAGAGTAATGCTGCATTATTCCCGCTGAACCTTTCGCACAAAGGACACCTTTGTTCACAGGATGATCTTTATTTCCTTCAATATATTTTACTTTGCCATTTTCTAAATGGACATTAATCCCGCATCGACAGGCACACATATAACAAGTAGTTCTGGATATCGACGATGAAACTTTTGGAGATGTATCAATTTTGGGTTGAAATGATGTCACCTTTTTCTCTCAATTCTTCTTAGAGAAATTAACAATTCTTGAAGCAAGGATATCCAAAGTGTCGACCACAGGAATATTGAACTTTCTCTTGATTTCATCAGAAACTATAGAAAATTCACTGCAGGCTATTAATATTAAATCTAATTGTATCGATTTAGCCTGAATTGAAATCTCTTCTAATTTTTCTGAAACTGGACCAGATACAAAATTTGATTTAATTTGCTTTATCGTACTTAAAATTAAGGTTTCATCCCCAATATAAATTAGGTTCATATAATTTTTTTCCAGCTCATACTCAAATATCTTTGTAATTTTTACCGCGGGTGAAGCCAAAACGCCAATTTTTTTTGCCCCAAAGTGTACTTTTTTTAAATAGGAAGCAGACTCTTCCACTATACTAATAAAAGGGATTTTTATTTGTTTTCGAATTTCTTTTATATACAAATGAGCTGTATTACATGGCATGGCCAAGGCCGAGGCTCCATTTTTCTCCAATGAGCTAGCCATCTTACAGAGCTCTGGCAATGGATCTGAACCATTTTTATTAATAATTGCCTCGATCCTACTAGGAACCTGAGTATTGTTATCTACCAGAAGCGGGATATGGTCTTGATCATCTTGAGCTTTTGTACATTCAATGATTTTCTTCATCAAAAGAATAGTTGCCTCTGGCCCCATGCCACCTAATATCCCTACCTTTCTCATAACTTAAGTGAACGACTCTAGATAACCTGATAGGGCTACAGCACCTCCAGTATGGACAAAAAGAATTCTTTTACAGCTGCTAAAAAAATCATCTTTTAAAAGTTGTATCAAACCTGCAGCGCCCTTTCCCGAATATACAGGGTCTAACAAGATCCCCTCCAGCTCTGCAAAAAGCCTTATTGCATCAAGAGTTGAAGTGTCTGGCAACCCATAACCGGGCCCTACAAAATCACAATTAGCAATAACGTCTTCGCGCTTAACAAGCTGTATTTTAGATATTCTATCAGAGGTTAATTTAGCCAAATTAAAAACTTTTTCCTCCTGATCTATTTTTGATGCTCGAACACCAATTCCTAACAAAGGAATACCAGAATTCAAAAGCTTTAAACCAGTCACTAGACCAGCCTGAGTCCCTGCTGATCCAGTAGCATGAACAATGAAATCAAACGGCTTTCCCATTTCACTACTTTGATAAACAATCTCTTGGGCACAATTGACGTAACCTAGGGCGCCAGTTGGATTAGAACCTCCACCAGGAATGACATAAGTCTTCCTACCCTTTGAAATAAATTTCTCTGAAACATTAATTAATTCCTGATCCATATCAAGACCCGAAGGCCTATGCTCTGACGTTGCTCCATGTAAAGAATTCAACAAAACATTTCCATTCAACTTATAGTTTATTGTTCCTATTCCAGTACGGTCTTCTAGCAATACATGACAATCAAGGCCAAGCTTAGCTGCTGCGGCTGAGGTTTGCCTTACATGGTTTGATTGGGTTGCCCCTTGAGTTAAAATCAAATCAGAACCCTGGTTAATTGCCTCAGCCATAAGAAATTCTAATTTTCTTGTTTTATTTCCACCAGTTGATAAGCCTGTACAGTCATCCCTCTTTATCCAAATTTCTGCCTTGCCAATTTTCTCAGTAAGCCTTGGCAAAAACTCAATTGGGGTATTCATATGCCCTAATTTTATCCTTGGAAACCTTCCTAAATTCATTTTGCTACCTTTTCTATATTAATAATCCTATTTTCGATATTTTTTTAACCTTACATCGGCAGAAAGTGCATGTCCTTCCATTCCTTCTAATCTAGAAATATTAGCAGTTACTTCTGCAAGGCGGTTTAATGACCTACTCTCGGCTTTTTGCCAAGTAACCACCTTTATGAACTTATGAACTGACAGACCCCCTGTATACTTTGCAGCACCTGATGTTGGCAACACATGATTTGGCCCGGCAGCTTTATCTCCAAAAGCCACTGTTGTTTCTTCTCCGAGAAATAGAGAACCATAAGAATTGAGCTCACCTTTCCACCAATCTGGCTCAGTTGCCTGTACATGTAAATGCTCTGGAGCTATTTCATTCGCTATTTTAACAGCTTCTGCCCTTGTCGAACATAGGATAATTTCCCCCAGCTCTCGCCATGCTTGGGAAGCGTTTAATTTATTCTGAGCAGGAAGTTTTTCAATTATTTCAGGAACAAGTTGCAAAACTTTTTTTGCCAAAATATTTGAAGTGGTTACTAACCACACTGGAGAATTATAACCGTGCTCAGCTTGGCTAACCAAATCAGTCGCGACTAGTTCAGCATCTGCCTCCTCATCAGCTATAATTAAGACATCTGTAGGTCCAGCTAGTAAATCAATGCCTGTGGCTCCA
>Ga0208277_1002162_pt1 | contig 11257 bp, 8 predicted proteins | sample ETNtaG_5_FD_185782 | JGI IMG/M metagenome (GOLD analysis project Ga0208277, IMG submission 185782) | Marine microbial and viral communities from oxygen minimum zone, Eastern Pacific Ocean - ETNP201406SV205 (SPAdes) (version 2) | ecosystem: Environmental > Aquatic > Marine > Oceanic ...
ATTTGCTATATCTAATTTAGTAGCCTGAAAGTCCAATCCTTCTAAAGAAAGTTTTTCCATAATCATTTATCCTGTAATATATTTTTAGGAACTTTAATTTTTTTTGCTCTTAAATACTCGCCCAAGGACTTTGCCTGTCCATCCTTTCTATTATTAGATGAAACGCCATCCTGTAAAATATCATGAATATAAAAATTAAGAGAATTTATATTAGCTAATTCATATCTATCGATATTAAATTCTTTTAAATCTGGTAAAAGTTCTTTAAGTTTTTTAACTGATAAATATTTTATTAAAAATGCAAATGACTTTGAATTTTTTGCCCAAACACCAAGATTTGCGCATCCGCCCTTATCACCGGATCTAGTTCCATAGATGTCACCAAAAAAAATAGTTTCTTCGTCTTTAATTTCAATTTCTTCAATTTCAATGGGCTTTTTTTGATAATATATTTCTTCAAAATCCATCTGGCTTGTTGGAGTAATCTCAATCTTTTGATTATTGATATGTACTATTTCTTTGATATGTTTGCTATCAATTAGTGCAGGCCAATAAACTATCACAGGACCGCTTGATTTTACGCCACCTTGTGCAAAAAATCCTGGAATATTTGCTAATGCTAATTCAATAATCTTTGCACTAAATAACCTTCCTACCAGTTCGGCGTTAATTGATTTAACTGAAATTACCAGTGAAGCCATAGCCTCTTCATTGCTATGAGGGTTTTCTTTATCTGTTCTATGTAATTGAACAGAAACTTCATCAAATTGCTCTTTTCCTCCAACCGAATTAAAAAGGGCGTTAGTAAATACTTCTGCTTTTTTTTCTATATCAAGGCCAGTTAAGATGACTTCCATTCCGTTTCGGAACCCGCCAGATAAATTTATACATACTTTATGATTTTTAGGAGGAGAACTCCCTCTACAACCAGAGACATATACTCTATCTTTTTCTATATCTTCAATTTTAAGGGTATCAAAATGAGCTATTACGTCTGGATTCAAGTATGCTGGTGAACTTATTTCGTATAACAATTGAGCCGTAACCGTTCCTTTTGAGACAAGACCACCAGTTTCAGGGTGTTTTGTAATATAAAAACTTCCATCTTCTAATATTTCAGCTATAGGGTAGCCAACATTATCAAAACTAGGAACTTCTTTAAAAAAAGCATAATTACCACCTGTTGCCTGACATCCACATTCAATAATATGACCTGCAGCTAATGCTCCTGCCAATGCATCATAGTCATTTCTTTTCCAGTTGAATTTCCATGCAGCTGGACCTATAACAACTGCTGCATCTGTTACTCTTGGACAAACAACAATATCTGCTCCATTATCTAATGCTTCTTTAATTCCCCATGCACCTAAATATGCATTCGCTGTCAAAGTTGTATATCCAGAATCACTAAGTGAAATTTCTTTATCAATGTTTTGGAATGTTTCTCCTTCATTTGAAAGATCACCCATTCTGGGCAATAAATCATCCCCATCAATATAAGCAACCTTCATATCAATTGCTTGTTCTTCTAATATTTTTTTAATTTCGTTTGCCATAGATTTAGGATTTAAACCACCGGCGTTACTAATAATTTTAATATTTTTTTCTTTACAACTTTTAGCGACTTCCTTTATTTGTTTAAGAAAAGTTCCAACATACCCTTTATCGTCTCCTCTTTGGAGTTTTTGGTTATATAGAATTGTCATGGTAAGTTCTGCTAGATAATCACCTGTTAGAACATCAATTGGACCTCCATCCACTAATTCCTTAGCAGCTGACAATTTGTCTCCGTAGAAGCCACTGCAATTAGCAATTTTGATAATGTCACCACTCATATTAGTTCCTTAATTTAATGCCATTTAAGATTATTCCAGTTATTGAATTTGCTGATTCTTCTGGAGATGATTCACTTAGCTTATTTTTTTCTTTAATGAATTCTCTTCCAATACCACCAAGCAAAATTGAGAATGCCTTAGAATCTATTTCTTGTATTTCTTTTTTTGCAATCGATTGATTTAAAAGTTCTTCTGTAATATTAGTAATAAAATTCGCATGATAATCCGCCATTGCTTCTAGGCCTTTAACCTTTTCCATGTCATTAAAAAATGTATTAAATTTTGGGCCTACTGCTTGATTAACTGTATAAAGGTATTTCTCTAATTTTTTTAATGGTGACTTAATATCAGATATAGATTCTATAGCGTGTTTTCCAAGTTTTCTTAAAATGCTATCCATTATCATTATTATTAATTGATCTTTGCTAGGGGCAATTTCATATAAAGTTCTTAAAGATATCTTTAAACTTGATGCTATCTGCGACATTGTTAGATCAGGAACTCCTTTCTCTAACATTTTCTCTAAGTCTTCAATTATTTCATGATGTCTTTTTGAGAAAGATTCCTGAATTTTTGCATCAGGATTCTTAATATATTCAGGATGCAACATTATTAATTTTTAATAACCATTAGGAGGGCGCCATTTTCAACTTGATCGTTATTCTTTATAAATAACTCATCAATCACACCATCTTCAATGGCTTTAATTGCATGCTCCATTTTCATGGCCTCTAGCACTACAAGAGTGTCTCCTTTTTTTATTTTACTTCCGACCTCAACCATAAGATCAATTACTTTGCCTGGCATCGGAGCAATCAGCCCACCATCCTTAACTTCTTGTCCAATAGATTTAAATCTAGGCATGATTTTAAATAAGATATCTCCCCATGGACCATGTATGACTAATGTTTCATTGCTCCTGGTTATCTTTGAAAAAAATCTTGTGTTTTCTATCTCTATATCTATACCATAAGTATTCCACTTAATTACTTTAGCTTTGATATCATTATTTATATCAAAGAAACCATTTCTGTCAGATTTATAGGATATTGAAATCTCTTCTGAACCAGATTGAAAGCTAATCTTTTGCTTAGGCAATCTTGAGTTTGTCCACCCAGATTGAATTTCTCTTAACAATGTAGCATTTTCTCTATTCTCACCTTGAATCCATAAAGCAGCTGTTATGGCTGCTACTTCAAGTTGATTTTTTGATAATTCTTTTGATTTTTTAGGTTTAGCTATATCAATGAAATCAGAAGTAGTATTACCTTTATGAAAATGAGGAGATCTTAAACATTCAACAAGGAAATCCCTATTAGTTGTAACTCCTCCTATATGAAGCGATTGAAGAGCTAAAGCTAATTTATTGGCTGCATCAGTTCTATTTTTACCTTTAGCAATTACTTTTGCCAACATGGGATCAAAATCAGTACCTATTATTGATCCTTGCTCTACTCCAGTATCCCATCTCGCATCTATATTTGTATCAACTTCATAGGCAATCAGTGTTCCTGTAGCGGGTAAGAAGTTTTTTGCAGGGTCTTCTGCGTATAATCTTGCTTCAATTGAGGACCCATTCCAAGTAATATCATCTTGGGTATAACCTAAAGTCTCGCCTCGAGAAATTCTTAGTTGCTCATATACTAAATCTTTACCTGTAACTTCCTCAGTAACCGGGTGTTCTACTTGCAATCTAGTATTAACTTCTAAAAACCAGAACTCTCCTGTTTTGTCATCAACCAAAAATTCTACTGTTCCTGCAGATTCATATTTAAGTTTTTTAGCTAGTTTTATTGCTGCATTACCCATAGCCATTCGCATGCTTTCATCGACCCTAGGAGAGGGCGATTCTTCAATAATTTTTTGATGTCTTCTCTGTATTGAGCATTCTCTCTCACCTAAATGAACTATATTTCCATGAGAATCGCCAAGGATTTGTATTTCGATATGTCTTGAAGAAGCTACATATCTTTCAATAAAAATTCTATCATCGCCAAAACCGACTTTAGCTTCTCTTTGGGCACTTTTTATAGAATCTTTTAGATCTTTCTTTGATTCAACAATTCGCATACCTTTTCCACCTCCGCCAGCAGCAGCTTTGATAAGAAGAGGATAACCAACTGTATTAGCTTTTGATGGTTCAGTTGTCATAGGTAGAGTAGGCACTCCAGCTTTATCAGCAATATCTTTTGCTTTTAATTTATCACCCATAGATGTAATAACCTTAGAACTAGGACCGACCCAAATTAGACCAGCTTTAATAACATCTCTTGAGAATTTTGCATTTTCAGATAAAAAACCATATCCAGGATGCACCGCTTGTGCTCCTGTTTTAATAGCTGCTTCAATAATTTCTTTGCCGTTAAGATATGTATCAGATAATTTAATAGCTTCATCAGCTAGTTTAACAAAAGGAGATTTAGAATCTGCTTCTGTGTATACAGCAACACAAGAAATTCCCATCTCATGAGCAGTTTTCATTATTCTACAAGCAATTTCACCTCTATTAGCAATAAGTAATTTATGATATGTCATAGTCTATATACTCCATAACCAGAAGCACCCTCAATATTTTTTCCATTAACAAGCGATAAACATATTCCTAAAACAGTTCTAGTATCTCTCGGATCTATAATTCCATCATCACTTATTGCTCCAGTCGCTCTTAAAGCAAGAGATCCTTCTTCTTGAAACTTCTCAGCATAAGCAACCAATTCAGCATCCTCTTTTTCATTAAATTTTTCTCCTTTTCTAGCAGCTCTAGCTCTTCTTACTATAGACATTACACCAGCAATTTGTTTTGGGCCCATCACAGCAATTTTTGCTGTCGGCCATAAAAAGGTAAATCTATTATCAAATGCTCTTCCTGACATTGCATATGTACCAGCACCATAACTTGCACCTAAAATAATTGTAAGGTGAGGAACCGAAGAGTTTGAGACTGAATTTAAAAATTGAGCTCCTTTTTTAATTTGTCCATCTCTCTCATAATCTTTTCCAACTACAAAGCCCGTAATATTTTGTAAAAAAATAATTGGAATATCTATTTGATTACAAAGTTGAACAAAATGTGCTCCTTTAGAAGCACTATCTGGAAAAATAGGCCCATTATTTCCAATGATTCCAACTGTATAACCATGTAAAGAAGCAAATCCACACACTATGGTTGATCCAAATAGTGGTTTAAATTCTTCAAATCTAGAGCCATCGGTTATTCTTCCAATCACTTCTCTTACGTCAAATGGTTTTTTAAGGTCTGAATCAACCAAACCAAGTAAATCCTCTGAATCAAGAATTGGATTATCTGGTAGGAGCTTAGGTTTAGTTCCTTCTTTTCTCCAATTTAGATGAGACACCACCTCTCTTCCTATTCTAAGAGCATCCATTTCATCTTCTGCTAAGTAATCAGCTAAACCTGAAACTTCTGCGTGCATTTGACCGCCACCCAAAGTTTCATCGTCAGACTCTTCTCCTGTAGCCATTTTTACTAGAGGAGGCCCACCAAGAAATACTTTTGATTGTTTCTTTATGAATATGTTGTAATCAGACATACCTGGTTGATATGCACCACCTGCAGTCGAAGATCCAAATACTATAGATATAGTAGGTATTCTTAATTTAGATAATTCTGTGACATCGTAGAAAGTTCTACCCGATTCAGCAAAATGTCCAGCACCTAAAATACTGCCTCTTTGTGCATCCTTTCCTTTTCCTCCCCCCATTCTAAGATCTCCACCTGATGATTCTACAAATTGGATGTAAGGTATTTTATTAACTCTTGCTATCTCCATTGCTCGAGTCCACTTTTTTGCAGAATAAGTGTGCATAGCCCCTGCCAATACAGTAGGATCATTACCAAAAATTACACATTCGGTACCTGCAACAATTCCAACCCCAGCAACTGCACCACCTCCAACAGGATAAGCGGATCCGTATGCAGCCAATGAACTTATTTCTAGAAATGGTGAATCGGGATCAATAAAATTTGCAATCCTACTTCTAATTGACATTTTTCCTCTGGAAGCAAGCCTTTCATGATGATGCATACCACCACCCAATTCTGCAAAGTCTAATAGATCTTCGATTTCATCAAGCTTATCAAGCATATCACTTTTATTTTTTTGATATTCTTTAGACTCAATATTTATATTAGTTTTTATTGTTTGTGCTATATTTTTTTGTTTCATAAGCAATAAGTTTATTTAAGAATTGGTAATATTATACTAATAATATTACCAAAAATAAATTATTAATTTTTTAGATAATTACTATTTCTTTTAAGCTGTTTCTTGTTCTTCTAGACCAAGCTCTTTAATACTAATTTCACGCATCTTATATTTTTGAACTTTTCCAGTGACTGTCATTGGGAAATCATCTCCAAATCTAATATATCTAGGTACCTTATAATGTGCGACTTTTCCTTTGCAAAATTCTTTAATATCATCCTCTGATACATCTTTACCATCTTTAAGACTTATCCATGCAATTATTTCTTCGCCATACTTAGGGTCTGGCACTCCTGTAACTTGAACAGCTTCAATATCTTCATGCGCCATTAAGAAATCTTCTATCTCAACTGGATAAACATTTTCTCCTCCTCTAACAATCATGTCTTTAATACGACCCACGATATTCACATATCCATCTTCATCCATAACAGCAGTGTCACCTGTATGCATCCATCCTTTTGAATCTATAGCTGCATTTGTCCCTTCAGGATTTTCCCAATAACCTAGCATCACAGAATAACCTCTTGTACATAACTCACCAGTCTCACCAACCTCACAGATTTTACCCGTATCGGAATCAATAATTTTTACTTCAACATGTGGATGTACACTTCCAACAGTACTGACACGTTTTTCCATAGGAGAATCAACTTTTGTTTGAAAGCTTACCGGGCTTGTTTCTGTCATCCCATATGCTATTTCAACTTCTGACATATGCATCAATTCAATAACTTGTTTCATTGTTTCGATAGGGCAGGGAGAACCGGCCATAATTCCAGTTCGCAAACTTGATAAGTTGTAATCATTAAAATTAGGTAATGCAAGCTCAGCGATAAACATTGTTGGAACACCATGAAGGGCAGTAGCATTTTCATCTTGAACTGCTTTTAATGCTAAATCAGGTTCAAAACCTTCACTAGGATAAATTGCACATGCTCCATGGGTAAGACATGCTAGATTCGCCAAGACCATACCAAAACAATGATAAAGTGGAACTGGCACGACAAGTCTATCTTTTTCAGTAAAATTCATTGTAGCCCCAGTAAAATATCCATTATTAAGAATATTATGATGACTTAAAGTTGCACCTTTCGGAAATCCCGTTGTACCACTTGTGTACTGAATATTGATAGCATCATCTGAATCTAAACCTTCTTGGCGACTTTGTAATTTCTTATCATCAATATTTTTTGATAAATTTAAAAAATCTTCCCAATTAAATATTCCTTTAACTTTAGAAGAAGTCATTGAAATTATAGTAGTTAGATTTTTAAATTTATGTGATTTAAGTTTACCTGGACTTACATTCTTTATTTCAGGACAAATTTCACAGATCATAGATTCATAATCAGAAGTTTTAAAGTGATTTTGTAGAATTACACCCTTACAGCCAGACTGCCCTAATACATAGTCAAGTTCATGTGAGCGATAAGCTGGATTAATTGTAACTAGGATGACGCCTGTTTTAGCTGCAGCATATTGTGTAATTAACCATTCAACATTATTAGATGACCAAATACCAATCCTGTCACCTTTGTTAAAATTAGATGATATCAATGCTTTCGCCAATGTATTAACTTCTTTAGCTAATTCGTTATAGGTAAGCCGAATATTTTGATGAACAGATACTATCGCTTCTCTTTCAGAATACTTTGAAGCAATTGCGTCAAACTTATTTCCTATAGTATTTCCTAGAAGAGGTTTGTTTGAGGCCCCACTCGCATAACTAATTTCTTTAGACATTTTTCATTTCTCCAAATGCATTAATACCTTTTAACATAAAGAAGATTCCAACTGGACCAATTAAAACAGACACCAATGCCAAAGACTTTGCAACAGCATTGGGATCTTGAAATATAAAATCAGTACTCGATGCAACTAAAAATGGACCTAATACCAAACCAAAGACACTTGTTACGACAACATAAATACCAGTTATAACCCCCCTAATTCTATTTGGTGAAACTATTACCATTGCACTAGACGTCCCTGCCAGGGGAAGTGTTACAAAAAAACTTGCTAGAGTTACAAATATTAAAGCAATATTTACATTTGCTTGAAAGGGTAATAGAACTAAGCTTAACGAAGCCATTGAAATACCAAAGATTGCAAGTTTAAAGTGAGGCGCATCGATATTATTTTTACTCATAAGTTTTAAAACAAATGGTCCTGATAGAACTCCTGCAGAGCCAGCCAACATTGCTATCAATCCATATACTCTGCCTGATTGAATTAAATCCCATTCATATACTCTAAGCAACATTGTAGGAACCCAAGATTGGAGTCCATAAAGCAATATTATTAAACACGAATTACCAATAATAATTGCACCATAGACTTGCCAATTATTTTTTATATATTCAGCTATTTTTTTAAATGAAGGAGCTTCTTGAGATTCAATTTCTTGAATTCTACGTTTTGGTTCACGAATTGTTAAGAACAAACAGGCAACTAGTATTCCAGGTAATCCGACAGCAATAAATGTTAATTGCCATGGAGCAACTTCACCAACTAAAGGTAAAATAAAATTGCTATCCATCTGAGAAGTCCAGTCAAGAACCTGAGCCCCAAATATCATTGCAATTCCAGCACCAAGGTAAGGACCTAATAGATAAATACTCATTGGCGATGCAATTTTATCTGAATCAAAATAATCACCCAAAATAGAAATAGAACCAGGATGAACAGTAGATTCGCCAGCTCCAATACCCATTCTTGCAATAAACATGCTAATGTAATTTTTTGAAAAGCCACATGCTATGGTTGCCGCACTCCAGATTAACAGACCAATAATCATTACAGAAACTCTATGCGTTTTATCTATAATTCTTCCTATTGGGACACACAAACCCACATATGTAATAACAAAGGCTAATCCTTGTAATGCACTTATCTGAGTATCTGTAATATTTAAATCATTTTGAATTGGAACAACTAATAAATTTAAGACCTGCCTATCAATAAATGAAAAAGTAAAACCAATCAATAGAATGAATGCTACATACCATCCGTAAGTATTACTTGGTCTATATTGCATAAAAAAAGTTATTATTTTTTAAGATCATCAAACATTTCTGGTAGATCTTGATCTCCATGACCATGGTTTTTAATATCACTAGTCATCATTGCATACATTTCACTTGTTACATGATGCGAAAAATCATCAGTAAAGATTCTTTTCCAATATCTTCTAGCTACAGCAGCTGTTACTCTTCTAGTAACTCGATCAAGTTTCATCATTTTCTCTGCAAGCTCCCATGCTCTTTTTAATAGTTTGTCTTTGGGAAGGACTTCATTTACTACTCCCCATTCTAATGCTTGTTTTGCATCAAATGACTCAGCTGAATACATAAACCCATTAGCTCTTTTAAGCCCAAGTAATTTTTGAAATACCAAAAACTGACCATCTCCTGGAACCAAGCCAACCTCAAGATGACCTTCAAAAAACTTTGTAGTATCTGAACAAAGTGTTATGTCACACAGCAATGGAAACTCTGTATGAAATCCTGGACCATTAATTACAGATATTATAGGAACATCAATATTCCATAGCAGGTTTTCACATAGCTTATGTGCATCTAGATACTCCCAATCATAATTTTCTTTTCTAAATGTCTTATTATCTTTTTCAATTTCAGCCCAGCTTTCTTTATCAAACTCTCTTAACCAAAAATCTCCAGTTCCAGTTAGTATGATTACTTCATTTTTTCTATCCGCTCCAATAATAGGGAATATCTGAGGAAGGGCTCTATGAAGTTCCTTGCTCCATTTAGCTTCTTTGTTATCCGTATGCATTCTTATTTCCAAAATACCGTTTTTACGATTAAAGATAAAAAAATCTTTAAAAAGATCTTGATATTCGTCTAATTGCATATCTTTTACTGTATTTAATGGCATAGATTTTGCTCCAAAATATTTGTGTATTATAAACTGAGAATAGTCTCAAAAACCATATTTATAATCTTAATGACAAAAAATATTTTTTGAAGGTAATATAATCATATACATATGAAAAGTTTTTTAAATAAAAAAAATCGGAATAAGAAGCAACAGACTAAACAAGATATTATTGATGCTGCCATAAAAGTGATTGCTAAATCTGGCAGAGATAGTGCCTCAATTCTAGAAATTACTAAAGTTGCAAAAGTAGCAAACGGAACCTTTTATTATCATTTTAAAAATAAAGAAAATTTATTGGACGCCGTTGGAGAAACAATTATTGGAGAAATCACAGACTCTTACGAAATAGACTGGACTTCAGCAAAAGAAGATTGCGCAATTCTTTTTGCAAATGCTACAAAAACTAATTTAATAAATTGCTCACAAGATTCACTTTGGCTAGCTGTAATTATTGATTCTTTCCACACAAGAGGGAAGGTACCTCCTATTTTAAGAGGATATAACAAAAGTCTTGTTGCACATATAGAGTTTGGGTTATCAAAAGACAGATATGATACAAAAATAGATGATAATTTACTCGCAAATATGCAATCTATTAATCGTAATGCATTAATTATGATCTCTGAAGGGAAAAGTGTTAAAAAAACAATTCAGCAAGCAATAGAAGCAAAACTTAGAATCTTAGGTATTACACCAAAAGAAGCACGAAAAATTTCTATTAGTGCATAAAAAAAGGGCTATTTAAATAGCCCTTTTCCTTTCAAAAACTAATTATCTTAAGGGGATCAGTTAGTTTAGAAATCTTTACCAAATTGAACTGCAATACTTCTAGTTCTTTCTAGAATTGCGAACTGGCCAGTTCCTAAAGTGTATGCTGTTTGTTGATTCCAGCTACTTGTGTACTCATCAGTAAGGTTCTTACCTAGAATAGCAACATACCAATTATCTTTGGAAAACTCTATCCGAGCATCAACCTTGCTAAAAGCTTCCTCTTGACTATTAACATCGTAATCAGTGTTATGCCACTGATCATCTGTCCAGTAAACTGAAATAGATGAACTTCTCATCATGCCATTCGACATTTCATTTTCAGAACTTAAAGTAAAGAGTCCAGTATTTTCAGGAGCATGCAATAATGTTCTGCCTGAATAGTCACAACCAGCAGCTCCTGCAGGAGGTGAGACACCAGTAGCACATGTACCGCCTTCATAACTATCATATGTAGCATCTAAATTAGTAAAAGATAAGTCTGCAATTACAGAATCTGTTAAAAGATAACTTAATTCTAATTCA
>Ga0208277_1002163_pt1 | contig 11254 bp, 7 predicted proteins | sample ETNtaG_5_FD_185782 | JGI IMG/M metagenome (GOLD analysis project Ga0208277, IMG submission 185782) | Marine microbial and viral communities from oxygen minimum zone, Eastern Pacific Ocean - ETNP201406SV205 (SPAdes) (version 2) | ecosystem: Environmental > Aquatic > Marine > Oceanic ...
CCCGCGAACGACCGCCGCGCGCGCGCGCATTCACGCATTCCTCGCCGTCGTTCCCTCGTGCCTCGTGGTACTGAACCCTACCAAGATCGTCTCACCCCCATAGTCCACCCACCGCGAACACCAACACCGTCGAACAAAAACACCAACGCGACGACGATGCGCGCGGGCCCCCTCGACCGCGATCGATCGAGTGTTCATTGTATCGTTCGAACGACCCGTAAGTTTTCCCATACCATGCCGTCTCTGACGATCGTGTGTCCCGCCACCGCGTAGTATAGCCACGATTGTACTAATACAGGATCGTATTCTACATTTCGTATACCTAATCAGTTTTCTCCAAATGAAAACAAGCTTCTTACCTCAGACGACGATGCACGAGGCCGCGCGCTCGAGCTCGAGAATCCGCTTCGCGTTTCGTCGGTCGCGCGCGTTCGTCGCGCGCGACCGCGCGCGCTAGCTTGATGAAGGCCCTGTGTCGAACACATTCCAAGTCACGGTGGACGGCGCGCGGTCGTTCCGATGAGTGCGAGAGACCCCCACGCTCTTTTTTTGTTCTTGTCGTGCGCTTCGATGGGATGGGATGATGCGGTCCCGCGTCGTGCCGCACGGGCCGACCGACCGCGAGTCGTGACTCGCGCCCGAGTCCCCGGGGATCCCGAGACGTCGCGACTCGAGTGGGCGCGAGACGGAGAGGTCGACGCGCGCGCGCGAGGAGGAGGAGACGCGCGCGCGCGATGGGGGCGACGGTGATGTCGACGATGTCGACGATGTCGACGGCGCCGCGCGCGGTGAGCGACGCGAATTCGATGGGGGAGGAACGCATCGTGGACGTGGAACTGGCGAGTGAGGCGAAGGAATCGTACCTGTCGTACGCCATGTCGGTGATCGTGGGACGCGCGCTGCCGGACGCGCGCGACGGTTTAAAACCGGTGCATCGAAGGATCCTGTATGGGATGCATGAACTGGGATTGCGAAGCGATAAACCGCATCGAAAGTGCGCGAGAGTCGTCGGGGACGTGTTGGGGAAGTTTCACCCGCACGGGGACGGGTCGGTGTACGAGGCGTTGGTGCGACTGGCGCAGGATTTTTCAATGAGCGCGACGTTGGTCGACGGACACGGGAATTTTGGGTCTCTGGATGATGATCCGCCGGCCGCGATGCGATACACGGAGTGTCGATTGAATAAATTGGCGGAGAAGGCGCTGTTGGCGGACATCGGGAGCGAGTGCGTGAGTTTCGCGGAGACGTTCGACGGGAGTCAGACGGAGCCGGTGGTGCTGCCGGCGCGCGTGCCGAATTTACTCGTTAACGGTTCGAGCGGGATCGCGGTGGCGGTGGCGACGAACATGGCGCCGCATAATCTCGGTGAAGCCTTGGACGCGATGTGCGCGCTCGCGAAGAATCCCGACTGCACGTTGGAGGAGCTCGTCGCGCTCATGCCGTCGCCGGATTTTCCCACCGGCGGCGTCATCATCAACCAGAGCGGGATGAAGGATATTTACAGAACGGGTAAGGGCGCCGTCACCCTGAGAGGACGGGCGAATATCGAGCGCGTGAAGACGTCCAACGGTACGGCCAAGGACGCCATCGTCATCAGCGAGATTCCGTACCAAACGAACAAGGCGCGTCTGGTGGAACAAATCGCCGAACACGTCAACGGGCGAACGCTCGACGGCATCAGCGACATTCGAGACGAGAGCGATCGCGACGGCATGCGCGTCGTCATCGAAGTCAAGCGTGGGCACGACGCGGAAGGGGTGCTCATGGAGTTGTACAAAAAGACACGACTCGAGATCAAGTATTTCGTCAACAACGTCGCGCTGTTGGAGAACAAACCGACGTTGATGTCGCTTCGCGACTTGCTCGGAGAGTTTATCAAATTTCGCGTGGAGACGATCGAACGACGCACGCGTTTTGCGCTCTCCAAGGCTCAAGATCGAAAGCATCTCGTGGAAGGTTTCGTCGCCGTGCTCGCGGACGCGGACGGCGTGGTGAAGATAATTCGTAAATCAAAGGATGGTCCCACGGCGGCGAAAAAGTTGCGCGAGACGCACGGCTTGTCCGACGTCCAGGCGGACGCCATCCTCGGTATGCCCCTTCGTCGCCTCACCGGACTCGAGGCGAATAAGTTGGACGCCGAACTGAAGGAACTGAACGAGCGAATCACGTATTATCAAGGATTGTTGAGTGATCAATCCAAGGTGATCGATGTCTTGGTGGAGGAGGCTCGAGAAGCCAAGGAGGCGTTCGCGAGACCGAGACGCACGTCTCTGGAGAACCTCGGATTGTCCTCGGCCGACATCGACGTCGATGAGGGACCGCCCCAGGATAACATCTTAACCTTGTCCGAGCGCGGGTACGTCAAACGCATCTGTCCAAAGAATTTCGGCGCGCAAAACAGAGGCACGCGCGGCAAACGCATGAGCAAATTGCGCGCCAACGACGAGTTATCCGCCGCCATGCACTGCATGGACACGGACAGCCTGTTGTTCTTCTCCGATCGAGGTCGTCTTCAAAAGATTCCCGCCAAGATCATCCCGCAGGCGGAGCGGAACACGGTGGGCGTTCCGGTGACGAGCGTGCTCGCGACGTTTGCCAAGAGAAACCAAACCGTGTCGGCGGTGTTGTCCACCGACTTGACACTCGACAGCGTCGAAGACGATCGAGTCGTCGTCATGCTCACCAACCAAGGGAAAGTGTCCGTCGCCTCCGCGGCGTCCATGCTCGGAAACAAGGGCAAGATGGTGATCAAGCTCGAAAAGGGTGACAGATTGAAACAGGTGATGTTCGCGCGAACGTCGGATCATCTCTTTATCAGCGGCACGGGCAAGGATGATTCCGCCAAGGTGCTTCACTGCAGAGTGAGCGATTTCCGCATCGTCAAGTCGGCGTGCAGACCGATCGCGGGCATCAAGAGCATTGAAGAGAAGAAGACGGAAGACGAAGAAGAAAACGACGAAGACGAAGAAATCGAAGACGAAGACGAAGACGACTCAGAAATCCTCCCCACCAAGACTGCGGGCATGATCATCGTCCCCGAGGAACGCATGCGATCCGCGGACGAGGACACCGGTCCCTTCATCCTCTACACCACCGTCCGAGGCAAGGGTAAAGTCACCCCCGCCAACTCGTACCGCCTCCTCTCTCGCGGCCGCTCGGGCGTGCGCTGCATGAAGTTTAAAAAAGGCGACGACGACTCCCTCGCCACCATCACCCTCATCGACCGCATCGCCGACGACGTCACCGATGAAATCCTCCTCTCCACCACCGGCGGCATCTCCAACCGCATTTCCGTCAAGGATTTACCTCGTCGTTCCGCCAGCGACTCCATCGGCGCCGCCATCATCAAACTCGACGCCGACGACACGCTCAAATCCGCCAACTTTCTCCCCTCGGAAGTCGTCTCCGAGCTCGCGTGAGCGCGTTCACGGCGTTCTATAATACACGCACCGTCACTTTTTTTCCCGTCTCCGCCTCCTCTCGACCGCGCGCGCCCTCGTCTCGTCCCCGCGCGTCGCCGAGCTCGCCGACTTTGCCCAAAAAGCGCCGCGCCGCCGCCGCCGCCCATTCGGCGCATCGAACGCGCGTCACACCGCACCGCGACGCGCGCGCGCCACCATGTCGGACGCGGCGATGGAGACGAAGATGGAGATCAAGCGCGCGACGACCAACGCCGGGAAACGCGCGCTCCTCGAACGCGCGCCCAAGAAGATCGAACGCGCGGGCAAGACGCTCCTCTGTCTCCAAGGAAACGCGAGCTCGGAGGTTTTAAAAAACGTGTTGACGGATCTGGCGCGGATCAAGGGGCAGGAAGCGCACAAGATGAGTCGAAAGAACCCGGGGGTGCGCCCGTTCGAGGGCGGTGGGGAGACGTCGTTGGAATTTTTTGCGAAAAAGGCTGACGCGGGCGCGTTCGCGTTGGCGACGCATCAAAAGAAACGACCGCACTGTTTGACGTTGGGACGGTTTTTTGAGTATCATCTGTTCGATTGCGTGGAGATGTTGGTGAGAAATTATAAGGGGATGCGGGAGTTCGGGAACGCCGGGACCGCGGCGGTGGCGGGGAGTAAACCGTGTTTATGTTTTCAGGGTGAGGATTTCGAGACGCACGACGGGTTGCGATTGGCGAAGAACATACTGTGCGACGTGTTTCGAGGGAGGGTCGTGGATAGGATTAATCTCAAAGGGATCGATCGCGCCATCGTGTGCACGGCGCTGAGTAATCCGGGCGGACCGCCGGTGGTGATGTTTCGTCAGTACGCCATCAAGTATAAGAAATCCGGGACGCGGTTGCCCTTGGTGGAGCTCGCCGAGATGGGTCCTAGCTTTGATTTCACGTGCGGTCGACACCGCGAGGCGCCACCTGACGTCAAGCGCGAGGCGTACCAAAAGGCACGCGTCGCTAAGAAGCAAAAGAACGTCTCAGACGACGTGTTAGAGGGCAAGGTGGGTCGGTTATACGTGGAGAAGCAAGTCGGCTTGGAGGCGCTCGGCGCGGCGAAGATGAAGGGCATGAAACGCGAGCGCCGCGAGGCCGCCGCCGACCGCGCCGCCGCGCGACAAGAGGCCGCCACCGCCGCACCGAAACCTGAACCCACCGCGCGCACCAAGCGCTCGAAAAAGTAAAGAGCTCGCCTCGCGCGTCGACTCGCCGACGTCTCGGCGCGTCGACGGTTTCGCGTCTGTCCTTCGCGAGTAACGCCACGATAGTCACTCACCGCACGTCTCCTCTTCGGTCTCCTCTCTCACCCACGATCGTTCGTGGTCGTCCTTTCGTCCTTTCGTCCTTTCGATCACCCTCGTCCCGTCCGCGTCCCGATGTGTCCCCGCGCGCGTCTCGCTCGCGCCCCCGGGACGCGCCATGACCAGCCATTCGATCAATTCCGCACTGATCGACGCCTCGCGGCGCCCTTCCACCATGCGCGCGCCCGTGATCATCGCCGCGGTGGCCGGTGCGATCGCCCTCGTGAAACAGGTCGCCTCCAACGGCGACGGTGGCGGCTTCGCGTCGCCCAAACGACGCTCGACGCCGAAGAAGAAACCGTCGGACGTCGAGGCATCCGCGGTGATCCGCACCGACGTGCGCCCGTTCGAGGCGGTTAAGTCGAAGCGAGAGATTGATTTCGATGAGAAGAACCTCATCGATGGATGGTTGTTCGCGAATCGAGACGAGGTGAACATGTTCGGCGACGCGAGAGGGACCAAGTACGAATTCGGGACGCCGCTCAAGGCGACGGACGGTTCGGGACGGACGAACGATAAGTACGAGTACGTTTCGGTGAGAAATCCGAAGAGACCGTGGATCGCGAGGTTCCCGAAACATTGGGGAAAGCAACCCGAGGTGGAGACGAAGGATTACGTGCAGTTGCCGGAAAAGTACGGATACGGAAGCTCGACGCTCAAGGCTTGGATCGAAGAGAAGATCGAAAAGGATGAGAAGACGAAGCAGACGGAGACGGAGGCGGCGCAGTCGCCGATGTCCGTCAAGGCGAGTCCGGCGATCTCTGTGAGCGAGAAGACGGTGGCGAAATTCCGCGCGGCGGCGGTGGCTGCGGCGCCGTCGACGCCGACGGGCGACGCCGCCGAGGAGGAGGGCGACTCCGCCACTTCCAAAGCGACCGCCGCGTGAGACACGCGCGCGTCGCGGTAGTCGCTCGCATCGATTCCTAACGCACGCGAATCGTCGTGGTTTTGTAACGAACGAACGAAAGAAAGACCGAGTTACATCCGGTTTCTTCCCCGAACGCGGGCGCGATTTTTTCTTACAAGCGTACTGTAGCGCCGACTCGGACTCAATCCTCTGAAAAGAAATCGAATAAACTCGCGTCGTCGCTCCCATCCCCGAACCCGTCGTCATCGTAATCAAACTCTCCGCTCTGTCCACCGAAATCCGGCGGCGTCGGCGCCGAGGTATCCCCCCCGACGGGGTACCCGCCGCCCTCGCTCGCGCTCGACGACCCGCCGCCGTACCCGAAAATCCCACCGATCGCTCGGTGTCCCAGCGAGCTCCCCATCCCCCACGCCGCGCCCTGCGCCATCATCCCACCCAATCCACCGACGATGGATCCACCGCCTCGATCGTCGTCGCGCGCGCGTTGCGGCGGCGGCGCGCCTCGCGGCCCGTTCGCCCCCGGCGCCGGCACGGACGGGTCCAGCGCCGAGTACGTCGTCGGTCTCGACGCACCGAGTTCCGTCGTCTGCGAGCGAGAGGTGTCAGTCATCGAACGGCCGAGTCCGTCGTCGTCCATCGCGACGCACCTCGTCCGTCTCGACGTTCCAGTAATATTTCCGACCCGAACGCTCGTCGAGCACCTCTTCCCACACGTGCTCGATGGACGTCAGCGGCGGCGGCGGCGCGCGTCTCGAAAACGCGCGCGATGACATCGGCGTCGTCGTCGTCGTCTCGCGCGCGCGTCTCGCGAGCGCGCGAAGCGGCGGCGTCATGGCGGTGGATGCGTCAGAGAGTGCCGACGGTGGAATGGCGTCTGAATCGGCGCGCGCGCGCGGGAACGACGCGCTCGCGAGGCGGGAGTACGACGAGGCGATTCGATTGTACGTCGAGAGTCACGACGCGGGGACGACCGGGGGCGATCGCGCCAGGGCGAAGGCGAACGAAGCGGCGGTGTGGATGGCGAAAAGAGATTACGGCGCCGCCGTGACGAGCTGTGCGATCGCGTGGGCGAACGATGGGACGTACGCGCGGGCGAAGGAACGGTTGGAGCGTTTACTCGTTCGTCTCGGGTCGTTTGAGGAGGGATTGAAGGCGTTGGGTGCGTTTCCAGCGGCGAAGGCGTCGCTCGAGCGGTTGGCGAACGCGAGACGCGACGGGAACGAAAAGTTCAAGGCTGGAGACTTCGAGGGCGCGATTGCGGCGTATGACGAAGGATTGAGAGAGGGGTCAGATAGTCCTCCGGGGGCGGCGTTGCTCTTCGCGAATCGCGCGGCGAGTAGAGCGAAATTGGGGAACCACGCAGGCGCGCTCGAGGACGCCGACGCGGCGTTGGCGAGAGACCCGGGGTATCAAAAGGCCGCACTTCGCAAGGGGACGGCGCTCGTGGAGTTGAACAGACTGGAGGAAGCGGATGGGGTGTTCACGGGTTTGTTTGATGATTTGCCGGGCGACGCGTCGTTGGCGGAGAGCGTGAACGCGGTTCGGGCGAAACTGCGGAAGCCGGCGGTCAAGGCGGGCGTCGTCGAGATTCACGATCACGCGATGTACCAAAAGATCACCGGAACGAAACCGCTCGTGTTTGTCGATTTTACGGCGACGTGGTGCGGGCCGTGTAAGATGATCGGTCCCGTGTTCACGGGCATGGCGACGAAGTTTCCTCGGGCATACTTTCTCAAGGTGGACGTCGACGAAAATCAAGACATTTCGGGATACGAGCGCGTCTCGAGCATGCCCACGTTCGCGGTGTACGTCGACGGGAAAAAGGTTGAAACATTTAGCGGTGCGGACTCGAATCGATTGTCGCAGATGGTGTCGCGATATTACGCGAATTTGTGATTACACGCGATGATTAGTATCTCTTGCCGAGCAGCGACGCGTCCACGTATTTGAATCTGTACAAATCTCGATCGAGCTCGACGACGACTCGATACTGTCGCTCGGTCTCGCCCAAGCTCTTCGGTATCGGCATGCGAATGAGCGCGCGGAACACCTTGCCGACGGTGATTTGATTCGCCTCTTCGATTTGTTTCGCCGCCTCCTCGGCGGGTAAATCTCGCATAGGCCACGCGCACGTCGCCGCCTCGGACTCGATGCTGTCTCCTAATACGCTATCGCGAGACGCTTCCACGCCGTTCAACTCTTCCCCGTGCTCGCTTTCGCCCGAATCCGTCATTTCTATGACTCCCCACGTGTACGTATTGTTACTGCGCTTCACCGCTACGTATTCTCCCACCTCGAACGTGTTTTCCCTGGAAAAGAAAAATCGGTGCATCGTGCTGCCGATCCAGCCGTTCCCTAATCTTCTACCCGTGATCTCCTTCCCCAACACGATGTCCCGTCGCGCCACCTCTTCGACGGATTCTCCCTCGCGAGACGCGAGTACGCTCCTCGGCGGAGGGGGCTCCGTGGCGTCCCCGAGCGCGCCGATCAGCGCGTTCGGAAGCTCCGTCACCCGTCGCTGCAACAGCCCAGCCTCCGTCAAGATGTTATTCGTCGTCATCCCGATCGTGCTCGCCTGGACGAGGAAATCATCGATCCCCGAACACGTCTCATCGATGTTCGTCGTGCACCGGTCGACGCTCGAGCACGACCCGTCGATGGAGTTGGCACAATTTCGCACCGCCCTCGACGCGAGCGTCGCCTCTCGACACGCTCGCACAACCTCTCGGAGCGTTACCAGACACCCGATCATGAATCCCATCGCGGTGAGCGCGAACGCGCTCAGCGCCGCCGCGGCCGCGCTCGGCGGCACAAAATCAGCCATTCTGCTCACGTACGCGTCCACGCCGTCTATGCGCGTCTGCTGCGGCGCTAAGCGCGACGCCGACGCGCGCGCGATCACCACACGCGCCCGCGCGCGCGCCACCACCGCCGCGCGCGATCCATCGACGCGACGCGCGACGCGCGAGTCGACGAGCGTATCCACACCTCGAGCGCAGACGCGCGGGCACGACGCGCGGCGCGCGCGCGAGACGCGCGCGACCGCCGACGGCGCAACGAACAGCGACCCACGCGTCGTCGTCATCGGGTTCTCGCGCGCGCGACCGCGACGGAGCGCGAGAGAGAGCGTCAGAGTGAGGGGCGCGAAGATGTGCCCACACCAACTGTCGCGTGCGCTCGAGCGCGCGCTCGAAACCGAACGGGAACGACGAGCGACTAGATCGGTCTGCTACAACTACGGTATGAATCTATGAGCGCGTGCGAGCGGAATGTCGCTCACGACTCGGTCCCGGAGGCGTCCGGGGGTGGTTTGCCGAAGCGTCGCTCGTATCTCTGCCGACGCTTTCGCTCGCCGGCATCGGAAGAGCGGACAAGCGCGCGCATGCGCTCGATTAAATCTGGTTTGTCGCTCGCGGCGCGCACGGCGGCGGCGCGCGCGCGCGCCTCGTTGGCGGCGTCGGCGTCGTACGGGGCGATTTTCTCGTAGGTGACGAGACGGCGACCCCAGGCTTCGTTGAAGGTTTCGAGCGAGTGCCATCGAAGACGAAGCGCCGGATGCGACGGGACGAGCTCTCGGACCTCTTCCTCGGTGTCCGCGAGGACGCCGGGGAGGAAAAACGTGAGACGGCCGCCTATGGGAAGGAATCTTGCGGCGAGTTCCATGAGGTCGTCGTTCATCTCGCCGAACAGGTACGGCGCCGTGCTCGGGATGTGCCCGTCTCGCAACTCATCCGGGATGATGTAATCCTCCGTCACGGGCTTTCGACCGCCGCTCTTTCGTCCACCGGCGCGAACGCCGTACGGAGGGTCGGCAACGATGCCCTGAATCATCCCCTCCAATCCAAACTTCCGAGTCGGAAGCGCGTGTAAATCACCGTGAATCAACGCCAGCGGCGGCGGCAAGCCGTATTGCTCGAAATTCGACCACACGTTGACACTCGGTGCGTCGTCCGCCTTGACGCCAAACTTGCCCGATTTCGTCGCCGCGCTCTTCCCGTATTTGATCACCCTACAATCGATGTCTATGCCCATGGTCATCGCCCCGTAATGCGCGGCGGCGACGAGCATCGATCCCGTCCCGCAAAACGGATCCAAAATCACCCCGCCCGGTCTCGCGTGCGCGAAATTCGCCATCAACAGCGCCATCTCCGCGTCCATGGACGTCGGCCCGAGATACGTCCGCTTCTTGAGATCGTATTTCCGAAGCATCGACCGATCGGATCGACCGACGAGACGTCCGAAAAACACGCGTTTCGGCACGCCGGGCATGTCGCCCGACCGCTCCGCGTCGCTCACCACGCTCCAAAACACGTGTTCGGGATTCTTTAAATTCGCCCTTCCTTTGAACGGCAGATTCAGCACGTCGAGCCGCCGCACGATGTCATTCGTCCCGCCCTTGCACCCGAAATCCTCCACCTCCACCCTGAACGTCGTCGATTCGTCGAGGTACGGCGTTTTTCTGGATTCGTCGTACGCCGCCGCCGCGCGCGCGCACGCCTCTTCATCCGCACCCGACCCCCACTCCTCGACGATGCCTCGCACGAGCAACGCGCGCGACGCGATCGCTCGCGCTAATTCCTCGCTCGGGAGATCGACGTACCAAAACGGCGTGGCGTCCACATCCGATTCGTCGGCGCGCGTCCAGCGCAGCGTCGACGCGTCTTCGAGCCCGCAGAGCTCCGCCACGGATTCAAACTCCGCGCGCCTGTTCGAGCGACGAGAACGACGTCACCGCGGTCAGTGTGTGTCGTTCGTCTCGCGCGCGCGAGCGAGAGCGACGCGATCGACGACGCGGCCGCGCGCGACGCCCATTCGCTCGCGGCGGCTGAAAAGTGCGCGAAAATGATGCGCGACGACGCGAGCGCGCGCGCACCTGAAATCGACGTAGCGATGGAGGAAATAGACGAGAAAACGCATGGTTCGCGCGCGCGCGCGCGTCCTTCGCGACGACGACGGGGACGACACGGCGCGCGGGACGGTGTGACGTGAAAAACTTTTTCTCGAGCTCGAACGCGCGCATCCGTCTACAATCATCTAAACGACGGTAAGACGTCGCGGGCGAGCCTGAAGGCGTGAGCGTACCCACCCTTGGTGATGGGCATGACGTGCGCGCCGAGGGCGCGCTCGAACGAGACGGCGCGCACGAGCGCGAGCTCGACGCGCTCGAAGGTCCAGTCGTCGAAACGTCGGCGGGACATCTCTCTCGCGCGGCGAGCGTACTCATCCCTGAGCGCGCGCGCCTCGGCGTCCGCGTCGATGTCGACCCCGGTCAACGCACACCAAAATTCTACATTTTTCGCCGAGCGCGGCGCGCACACGCCGAGGAAGAGACCCGCGAGACCGTTCGGTCCTCCGTCTCGCGAAAATCCATCCAACGCGCCGACGCGATCCACCGCGTCTCGCCATCGATCGAATCTCTCGCTCAAAAACCCCGGTTGCGTGATGAATCCCTCCGCGCCGAGCTCTCGTTTTCGCGCCATGCGCTCCGCCTCTGCCGCGCCGCCCATGGGATTCGCCGCCGCGAGCAGCGTCGTCTCGCTCGGTACGTCGCCGCGCCGTCGCATCCGACCCAACTCTCGCAGCACGTCCTCGCTCGTCATCCCTCGCCCGACGCCCCTTCGCGCGTCACCGCTCACGCACAAA
>Ga0208277_1002164_pt1 | contig 11251 bp, 4 predicted proteins | sample ETNtaG_5_FD_185782 | JGI IMG/M metagenome (GOLD analysis project Ga0208277, IMG submission 185782) | Marine microbial and viral communities from oxygen minimum zone, Eastern Pacific Ocean - ETNP201406SV205 (SPAdes) (version 2) | ecosystem: Environmental > Aquatic > Marine > Oceanic ...
AGCAGTTGAGGTAATAGCATCTATAAGATTAGCTTGAGCTGTTGTGATTCCTTGTTTAGCTGTATTTGCAGCAACATCAGAATTAGCAGATACTAACGCATCTGTATATCCTACTTTTGCTGTATTATTTGTGATCGCAGTTGCCTGGTCTGTCGTAATTCCGACCTTTGCAGTATTGGCCGTAATTGCACTTGCCTGATCTGTGGTAATCCCAACCTTCGCAGTATTGGCCGTAATTGCACTTGCCTGATCTGTAGTAATTCCAACCTTCGCAGTATTGGCTGTAATTGCACTTGCCTGATCTGTGGTAATCCCAACCTTCGCAGTATTGGCTGTAATTGCACTTGCCTGATCTGTGGTAATTCCAACCTTTGCAGTATTATTAGTAATGGCTGTCGCTTGATCTGTGGTAATCCCAACCTTCGCAGTATTGGCAGCCACATCTGTATTGGCTGAGACTAGAGCTTCAGTATACCCGACCTTTGCGGTATTATTAGTGATTGCAGTTATCTGATCTGTGGTAATCCCAACCTTCGCAGTATTGGCAGCTACATCTGTATTCGCAGATACCAAGGCTTCAGTATACCCCACTTTTGCGGTATTATTAATGATTGCAGTCGCTTGATCTGTAGTAATTCCAGCTTTTGCAGTATTGGCTTCAATTGCAGCTGCCTGATCTGCGGTAATCCCAACCTTTGCGGTGTTAGCAACCACATCGGTGTTCGCAGATACTAAGGCATCTGTATAGCCAACCTTCGCGGTATTATTAGTAATGGCTGTTGCTTGATCTGTAGTAATGCCAACCTTCGCGGTATTGGCAGCCACATCTACATTCGCAGACACTAAGGCCTCGGTATAACCTATTTTACCAGTGTTGTTAATGATTGCTGTGGTCTGATCTGTGGTAATTCCGACCTTTGCAGTATTGGCAACCACATCCGTGTTTGCAGACACTAAAGCATCTGTGTAACCAACTTTCGCTGTATTATTAGTAATGGCGGTGACCTGATCCGTAGTAATTCCAACCTTCGCAGTGTTTACTTCAATCGCGGCTGCTTGATCAGTAGAAATGCCTACTTTCGCAGTGTTTGCTTCAATCGCAGCTACCTGGTCTGTTGTAATGCCAACTTTTGCAGTATTGGCTTCAATCGCAGATGCCTGATCATCTGTAATTCCAATCTTAGCTGTATTTGCTACGACATCACTATTTGCCGATACCAGAGCATCTGTATAACCTATTTTTGCAGTATTGTTTATAATTGCTGTCGATTGATCTGTTGTAATGCCAACTTTTGCAGTATTCGCCACAACATCTTCATTAGCAGAGACCAACTCATCACGATAACCAATCTTTGCAGTATTATTCTCAATTGCAGCTGCCTGATCATCTGTAATTCCAACAGAAGCATCAATCTGTGCTTGAACATCGGAAGTTACAGATTCTAAATAACGAACCTTTGAGTTTGAAAGGGTTCCATCTGACAAATCTAATAAATCGTCATCATAAGGTTGGACATCCACACCTAAAACTGGAGTATTCTCTAGATCGTTATAATCTCCAGAAAATGCGACTGAATCCAAACTAGAACTTAAAGGATATTGAGCAAGCGTATCTTCCGTCGCATATATACTTAAATCAGGTATATTATTGAGATCTTCATAATTCACAGGTGCTATTAAAGAATCAATATTTATATCAGAAGTAAGAACAAAATTACTCAGAGTATCTTTTGTAGCGTACACAGTTAAATCTGGCTTATTTGTTAGATCTTCATAGTTATTAGTCACAGCAACAGTGCTCAAGTCTTCCTCCAATACATAATTGGACAAGGTATCGCTGGTTGTAAAAGAAGACAAATCAGGACGGTTGTCCAGATCATCATAATTATTGCTTAATGCAACCGGAGAAAGGGCAGAAGTAAGACTAATTAAAGCATCGTTCATTACATAATTACTTAAAGTATCTAGGTTAAGATCATTTAAGTTTGGTAGATTTTTCAAATCATTGTAATCTCCAGAAAACGCAACTGAATCCAAGCTAGAATTCAACGCATAATTTCCTAAAGTATCTTTTTTAGAATAAATAGATAAATCTGGACGATTATCCAGGTCAAAGTAATCACCACCCTTTGAATATTTAGAGGTATCCGATACCATTGCATAAAATACAGATGTCATTTCTTGACGAGGTGACAACACGGTTCCATCAATATCAATCTCAAGATATGCCTGATCCGGGACTTTTTCTATTGGAGTATTTGCTCCTAGAATTATATTAATGAGACCATCATTAATGGATACGATTTGAGATTCTTCCCAAAAATAGTTTCCGTCTGTTTTTGAATCAAAAAGCTTAAATATTATTTGATAATCACCATCTGAAACAGGTTGACCATTTGCCTTGGTTAGTAAACCTTGATAAGAAAGCCTTTTTGGAACCACACTATCTTCCATACTTTCCATTTCATTCATTTGAATTAACTGCTTATTACCTTTAAGAGGTTTACCTTCTTTTTGTCCAAAGACAAGTGCAAATAAGCATAGAAAAAAACATCCTAACTTTTTCATAACAACTCCTTAAATAGTCACGTAATACGAATTATATTTTTTCTTTAAATTGGTGGAAATACTGGTGGAAGATCTTTTTTCGATTCCTCCTCACCTTTTATAAGCATGGATACTCCCTGAGTGAGCACTGCCATAGAGACCGCAAAGATAATTGGCTTTTTCTTTACTAAAGTCATCGCTTTTTGATTGCGCTCTTTTACCCTACCTGCAAAATTTCTCTTCTTCATAATTTGATTTGATAAAATAACCTCTACCGCTGCATAAATATCCTGAGATAAATAGACGCGAGGCGCCTTTTTGTCCTCACTTATCTTTTCAACTTCCATGGTTCCCTGGTCCATCATTACATCAGAAGGTTTAATACTTTCTGAGTAATCTGGCTTAATACCATTAGATGAAGATTTCCATATCCATTGAGGGTCTTTTTTTAATCTTTCTGTTAGATCATAATAATGAAAACTGATTTCAGATGATTCATCAATACTCCAGGTAAGAAGTTGACCAACTCCTTCCAAAAATGCATTTTCAGCCCCACAAGAATCATTGAGGCAATTTGAGTTATAAATAAGGGCAAGGTCTTCTAGCTCTTCATATTCAAGAGTGTCTTGAAAGCTAGTTGAATCCAATGAATAGTAATTATTTACATCATCTTTTTGATAAGATTTAAACAATTGAGGTATGGATAAAGGCTCTTTTTTTTCCAAAACCGAAGTACTATCTATATTTTGCTCTTTTGAATTTGAATCATTTTTCAACTTTGATTTAAATTGCTTAAAGACCTTTTTAAACAAGGGAGTATTATCATTTAAAATGATTAATGTATCTGACACAACCATATTTTTTTGAATATACTTCTTAGTTTGTACTGTAGGAGAAATTTTACGATTTGGATCTAGAACATTATTTATGCCTAGTGTCTTACATTGATTAAAGATCATATCATTGATTAATTCAATTTCTTGTAGAGAAGCATTTTGTTTATTTACAGGCTGAATAGATAAAAATTCATTATTAAGCGCAATCTGATTTGGTCTAGAAATCCTATGGATAGAGCTATCACCATAAGCGTTAGCAAATTCATTAACCTCTGATTCAATAAAAAAGTCATAGACTCTTTGGGCACTCGATGAATCTTTAGTGGCACCATATGAAAAAGCATTGTTAAATAAGGGTTCAACTTGATCTAAAAACAATACTGAAATTGAAGATTCACCTGTCTTTCCATATTCACTTTTAACTTTAAGATTCAAAGAAAATTTAGAACCACTTTTTTTATTGGGAAGTTCTATTTCAATATATTTATTTTGAGTAATAATCTTTTTAATACTCTGGTAATTTTCAGATTTAGCATCCTCATACAATTCTATATCATCGGTTACACTAAATGAATAATCTTCCTTGTATAAAAAATCAGGTGGGAAAGACCATTCGTAAGTTAAAAATTCACTTTTTGGAGTGGAGCCTGAGGCATCTAATATTACCCAGGACCCTGAAGGCATGGCAATATCAGTTCCTGCATTTGCTTGAACATCCTTACCTTCATAAACCAGTTCAATTATTTCTTTTAAACTATTTGATATTTCAAGGATTTGTTCTTTATTGTCCATCAACAACGAATCTGAAAGACTATCTCTACTTGATCGATTAAATAACTTTGAAAAGAAATTTTTAAACTTAGAACTTGAGGAGTCTTGAAGAGCGTCTTCCACGCTCAAAAGATTAGTTGGGGACGACGCTAGAACCGTATCTTCTTTATTTTTATTTGATCGGTTCAACAACTTACTGAAGAAGTTTTTAAACTTAGAATCTGAATTTAAATCTTCATCTACTTTCTTATCTTTTTCAGATAAACTATTGGATATTTGTGAGGTTTTTTTTTCTAAATTTTTTGAACTAATTTCACTTTCTTGAGCAATTACTGTACTTATGAGCAAAGAAGTAGTTAATATATAAAAATATTTTTTCTTATGCATTTGAAAATAATAATCCGTTATTTTTAATTATTGAAAAACAAAGTTACAAAAACTACAAATGAAAAATACTACGCCAGCACTACTCAAAGGCATTTGATGTTTAACCCAGAAAAGCACTCTTAAGCATTTTCTGTGTTTAAAAAACATTATTTCATTAGGATCATTTTCTGCATAAACACTTTTTGCGGTGTAAACATTTTGCATAAGTAGACACCTGCTCCAACAGGGTTTCCAAAGTTGTCAGTTCCCATCCATACTTGCTTATGATGTCCAGCAGATTGGTTGCCTTCGAAAAGCACTTTAATATTTCGACCCATTAAATCAAAAATCTCTATTTTGACATTAGAGTCTTTTGACAAATCATAAGGAATAATTGTTGATGGATTAAACGGATTTGGATAGTTTTGATTCAGAGCAAATTCTTCTGGAAGCGATGTTTCATCAGAGTTTGAAAGCGTTCCATTGTAAAATTGACCAAAGCTATCTCCGATAGCTACAATTGGATTCGCATTAACATCTCCAGCAGCAATAGAACTAAACATAAAAACAACTGAAGAATTATCAAGCACATTTGAAAATTGTACTTCAACTTCCATGATAGCCCCTTCTCCGGGTTCAACACCTGAACTGAAATCAAAACCTAGAAAGTAAAAATTGCCATCTTCCTGCTCTTCAGTATTACCATCTATAACACCATCTTCAAAACGATTCATTAAAGTCACGTTGGTTACAGTCATATTATTTGGCATATCCATGATATAAAATTCAAGAATATTGAAAGATTCAGTATTTTCTAAATGAACTTCAAAAGTGGCTATTCCTCCTGGTGTTAACTCTCCATTTAAATTCTCAATGGTACATGCGACCGGAGGTTGTCCTATGTAAAAAGCATGAGGGGTACCCTCAGTATACATAGGCAAATTATTCACATCAGTTAAAACAGCTTCGTCTACGGTTATATCCACAATAGTTTCATCTGGAATTCCGCCATATATATCATAAACAATATCCACCAAATGACCAGATCCAGGCTCAATAGGGTTAGACATTGTATTATCAAAAGCAAATATTCTGTAAATATTACCACCAACTTCTGAACCCGATACTTCCCATGTATCAAGGTTTAAAAACTCATTAAAAGCTAAATCGGCACCAGACACAAAAGGAGGATCTGCTAAAATATCAAGTTGAATTCCGTATACAGGCTGAGTATTTTGAATAAAGACTGATGCATCAGTTTGTTCCCCAGATAAACCAAAGCCACCTAGTAAGTTTATAGTTTGAGTTTCAATGCCGACTTCATACATTGCATTTTCAGCTGTCCAGTTTAAATCTACAAAGTTTGCGTCTTGAACCTGAGTTGCAGAACTAAATGAGAGATTAACATTCAACTCCTCTTCTGCATTTGGATATACCACTATTCTGCAAACGGCACCATCACCAGGCCCCATGGAGCTCCCAATTGCATAGCCCGTAAACTGCATAGAGCCATCTCCGTTATTTACAGGATCAGGCCAGGACCAACCTTGCGTTCTATCGGTTGGAATAACAGATAAAATATTAATAACATCTGGATAATCAGATATTTCAAAATAGAAAAGACTAATATCTGATTCATTATTCATATAAATATCTAAGGTATCTGTCTGTCCACTTAACGACGAACCATCATCCATACTAATCTCAACCCATTCTACCGGAGTCGCACTCACAGTATTTGTCGGACCAGATTCTGAGCCATCCGGATAAATAGCCGTAACCTGGTAATAATAAGTTGTGCTATTCACAACTTCTTCATCTAAGTAGGTAGTCGTATTTCCACCAACCTCGGCAATCTCTTCAAATCCGTTAGAGTTACTTAAGGAACGATAAACCTTGAATGCATCAATATTTACTGGACGATTCTCTTCAAGTATTGGGTTTTGAAGGTCTACTTTTAAATCATGAGGAATACCACCAGGAAATTCTCTTATTACTTCAGATTTTGGTGCAGTTACAGACCACTGACCTAATTGTGTTAATTCATAATGAACCACTCTATTGAGGTCCCGAGTTCCAAAAGTGACTAAAATATCATCAACCGCCCATCCAGATGCCCATGCATCATTATCATCAGCATGAAAAGCAATATACAAATTTGAAACTCCTGCATACTCTGAAAGATCAACAGATTCAGTAACCCACTCAGACATAGGATCTAATGAGGTTACTTCTGTAAAAGAATTCCCATCCGTGCTTACTTCTATATGTGCTGTCTGTCCATATGCACCATCGTAATATGAAGCAAAGTTAAGGGTAATGTTTTCCGCACCGCTTACATTTAAGGGTGGGGCTATTAAATAATCCATTGATCCATCATCATCAGCCATGTCATCATTTGAACACATATACCATGTATGTGATGGTATCCCCCAAAAAGCACTAGAACCATCTTGAGTGATAAACCAACCTTGAGCAGAATTTGTAGTTGTTGTAAAGTCATCTGGAATGACACCTTCTTCAAAATCTTCAAAAAAGTCTTCAGGAATGGGTCCATAAGGAGCTTCCCAGTTTAATAAAACTTGAGCATCCATACCATTCTGAGCTTCTAGGTTATGAGGCTCTTCGATGTAACCTGGACTAACGGTTACAGTTCCAGAATCCGCACTTGAAACCCAATAAGTACCTCCAATACCATCTGTTACAGTTACATTTTCAAAGTTCACGCCAACATTTGAATTGTATGCATCTACGTGGACCATTAATTCCATATTTAAGATTGCTCCAGAACCCGGGTCAATATTTGAATTATTGGCATCATAAACAATCACACGTGTTGCACCATTTTCTAGCTCATTAAAATCAACCGAAAAACCTGAGGATCTATCTGTCGTAGTAAAATTAATTACGTCTAAGTAGTTTGGTGTATCATAAATATCAAACTGCAGTCCTCCTACTGAACCTGAATTTTGAAGTTCAATATCAATATAAACTTCTTCAGAAACATCACCTGTATCCGTCGTAGCACTAAGAATCACAACATCACCAATGGTTATGGATCCATTTTGTAAATCACCTTCAATAATGTTACCGTTTTCATCGCTAACCGTTAAATCAAACAATTCAAGATCCAAATTTGCAGATAGAATTTCACTTCCATCATAATGAAGGTTCATTACGATATCATCACCACCTTGAGCAATGCCACTTCCATTACCACTATAAAAGACTATTCGACCTGATCCATCATCAAAAATGTTGTAGTCTGCACTAAAATTATCTGCATCAACTGCAGAAGCTCCTGAAAGCTCAATGAGGGTTGGGAGAACAATAACATCAAATTGGAAACCGCCAACTATATTTTCTGGATTTGATAGCGTGACTGGGACAACAATATCCTCAGTATATCCACTCACAGAAACATCCCCCACAGAGATAGTTACATTAGCTAATGATTTACCAACAAGCATTATTAAAGCTAAATTTTTGAAATATTTTAGAAATAAACCCATTATACTAATCTCCAGCGATTGTAAAAATTTTAAGTAATAAATATTGTGATAATTGGAACTCCTGCCTAATTATCTTGTACAAAAATAACGATTTTATATGGATAATTCACTCACAAATTATTGATCAAGAGAATTTATTATATCTGCATATAAGTCCTCGACATCTTCAATCCCAACAGATAACCTTACAAGGTCCTTAGTTAAACCCATATCCTCTTTTGTTTTATCAGGAATTGAGCCATGTGTCATATCATAGGGAACACAAACTAAGCTTTCAACTCCACCTAAACTTTCCGCTAAGGTAAATAATTTAACCCTCGATAAAAAGTGATCTCTTTTTTCAACAGAACCTAATCTTAAGGATATCATACTTCCGTAAATTGGATCTCCTTTAGGATTTAACTGTTGTATCGAAGCGAGTTTAAATTGATCATGAGATTCTAAACCAGGATAAATCACGGATGAAATTTTTGAATGTTCACTTAACCTTTGAGCCAGTTCTATCGCATTGTCAGATTGCTTTTGAACCCGTATCCCGAGGGTTTTTGTACTTCTTAGCAATAACCAAGAATCAAAAGGACTCAAAACAGCACCTGCTGATTTTTGAATAAAGTAGAGTTGCTCTGCAATTGAGTCATTATTGGTAATAAGCACACCTGCAATTAAATCGCTATGTCCTCCTATGTACTTGGTTGCACTATGCATTATTATATCTGCACCCAAATTAAGGGGGCTCTGACCATAAGGACTCATAAAAGTATTGTCTACTGCCAATTTTATATTATGCTTCTTACATAAGGTCGAGACTTTATTTATATCGCACAATTCTAATAATGGATTTGTAGGAGTCTCCAAAAAGACCCATCTAGTATTTGGTTTAATTTTTTTTTCAATTTTATCAAGAAATCGGGTATCTACAAAATCAAATTCAAAACCATGTTTGGTTAAGACATCAACCGCTAGTCTATAAGTACCTCCATAAACATTTCTTCCAAAAATGACATGGTCATCTTTTTTTAGCGTTTGAAAAAGAGCTGTAATTGCAGCCATTCCACTCGAAAATAAAATTCCATGGTTACCATTTTCCAAGCTTGCTATATTAGTTTCAAATCTTTTTTGAGTTGGGTTTCCTGCTCTGGAATAATCATATCCCTTGTGCACGCCAACAGCTTCTTGCTGAAAAGTAGACGTTGCATAAATAGGAGCGATGACCGCACCGGTTTCTTTGTCTGGTTCATTACCCACATGAATAGCACGTGTATCAAACTTTAATTTATTATCTGCCATAATTTTTAAACCCTTGAATAACCTTTATTTATATAATTCTGAAGTTTTTTAAACTTAATTTCAATTTCAACACCATCAGGACCACGCACAATTATCTTATCATTGCGTCCATGCTTTTGTTCTGTTTTAATTGGGGTTCTAACCTGCTCAGGCTGATTAGATCTCTGGGGCTGTGCCCCTTGAAAACCCATACCGGTGGTATCTTTGTGTGATACTTTTAAGTTTCTTACTTTATTTTGCTGTACGTTTTGAGATTGTTCGACACCTTGAATTTGAGTTCTAAATAATCGTTGGATGGTAACAGAATTCATTTCTTTCATCATCGTTTGAAACATTTTAAACCCTTCTGACTTATACTCTAATAACGGATTTTTTTGTCCATAAGCTCTTAAGTTAATACCTTCTCGAAGTTGATCCATTGCATAGAGATGATCTTTCCATTTTTCGTCAATAGTTCTTAGAATCACAAAACGTTCAAAATTTCTTAAAACTTCCTCGGAAAGCAAGGTTTCTCTTGCTTTATAAACAGCCTTAGCTTTTTCTATTAATATATTAATTACTTCATCGTCATTAATATCAGGCTTTCCAAGGCTATCTTTAATTTTATTTAATCCAGTATCGATCATGATATGAGTAGCAAATGCCTGTTTTAGGTAATCCCAATCCCACAGTTCAAAACTTCCTTGATCTTGTTGAATTTCGATTTCGTCTAGAATATAATCTTCAAGAATGTTAAATACAGATTCTTGCATGTTTTTACCAGACAAAGCATTATTTCTAATATCGTATACTACTTGTCTTTGCTGGTTCATAACATCATCATATTCAAGTAAGTGTTTTCTAACACCAAAATTTCGTATTTCTACTTTTTTTTGAGCATTTGAAATGGCTCTAGTAACCATCTTTGCAGAGATTACTTCTCCTTCTTCAATACCCATTCTATCCATTATGGAAGCAACTTTATCTGAGCTAAACAACCTCATTAGGTCATCTTCTAGTGACAGATAAAATCGGGAAGAGCCAGCATCACCCTGTCGTCCACTGCGTCCTCTCAATTGAAGATCTATTCTACGAGATTCATGTCGCTCAGTACCAATGATATGCAAGCCACCTAAACTTTTAATTCCCTCGCCTAATTTAATATCAGTACCCCTCCCTGCCATATTTGTAGCGATCGTAACTGCTCCATTTTGACCTGCCCGGGCAACTACTTCAGCTTCACTTTGATGTTGTTTCGCATTTAAAACACTATGGGGAATATTCTTTCTTTTCAACATTCTTGCGAGCAATTCTGATATTTCTACAGAGATAGTTCCTACTAAAACTGGTTGACCTTTTTTATGTGAATCAGAAATTTCTTGAATCACAGCATTATATTTTTCCCGCTTTGTTTTATATACATAATCTTCCTTATCTTGACGGGAGATCTTTCGATGGGTAGGTATAACAGTTACATCAAGTCCGTAAATTGAACCTAGTTCCTCTGCTTCAGTTTCCGCGGTACCAGTCATTCCTGACAGCTTATCATATAAGCGAAAATAATTTTGAATCGTTATAGTTGCAAGCGTCTGAGTTTCACGTTCAATCTTTACGTTTTCTTTTGCTTCAAGTGCTTGATGTAATCCATCAGAATATCTTCGCCCGGGCAGCACTCGGCCTGTAAATTCATCTACAATCATCACCTTCCCATCTTGCAAAACATATTCGACATCCTTCTCAAACATAGTATATGCACGCAATAACTGATTAAAATTATGAATAGTTCCACTTCTTTGCGCATGCAATTGATGTGCTTTTTCTTTTTCTGCTTCAATCTCTATTTGATTTAAATCCTTTTTTTCATCAATCTCATTTAGCAAAACTCCTAAATCTGGGATGATAAAAGCCTCAGGATTATCTGGAGCTAAAAGAGTTCTTCCCTTTTCAGTGATA
>Ga0208277_1002167_pt1 | contig 11248 bp, 8 predicted proteins | sample ETNtaG_5_FD_185782 | JGI IMG/M metagenome (GOLD analysis project Ga0208277, IMG submission 185782) | Marine microbial and viral communities from oxygen minimum zone, Eastern Pacific Ocean - ETNP201406SV205 (SPAdes) (version 2) | ecosystem: Environmental > Aquatic > Marine > Oceanic ...
TTCCCTACTGCTGCCTTCCGTAGAAGTCTGGGCCGTGTCTCAGTCCCAGTGTTGCTGATCATCCTCTCAAACCAGCTATAGATCGTAGGCTTGGTAGGCTTTTACCCCACCAACTACCTAATCTAACGCGGGCCGATCCTTTAGCGATAAATCTTTCCCCCTCAGGGAGTATACGGTATTACTCATCGTTTCCAATGGCTATTCCGTACTAAAGGGCACGTTCCCACGCGTTACTAACCCGTCCGCCGCTCACCTAAAAGGTGCGCTCGACTTGCATGTATGAAGCCTGCCGCCAGCGTTCGTTCTGAGCCAGGATCAAACTCTCAAGTTAAAAAGCATATTAAATGCTTTCTTGACAGACGTCCTTGCACATATCAATGCATAAAATGCATCGAACTATCATTGTTTATTAGTGCTTTATAAAAGCCTAACAAACAGTGAAGCTGACACCACATTATCGACCCGAAGGTCTAGTGGCTGATATTACAAGTAGTCCGTCGCTTAAGATTAGTAACAAACCACCTATATATCTCTTCAAAAACCAACTAGTTCAAAAAGCACAGAAACACCGAGCAGCCACCATTTCTTCGAAAAACAGTTACTTCCCGAGAATCCTCCTCGCAAAATGATTTAAGCACGAGGTGAGGGTTGTGATATGACTTTCTATCAACTAATGCAAGAGTTAATTTAAAAAAAATCAAATATTTTTACTTAAATAATTTTACATCAAAAGTATGATTTCAAATCGATTTACAAATATATTTAAAATAATGTTTTTTCCCATACTTTTATGACTTCTATGGCAAAGGTTGATTAATTTTGAAGAACGAAAACTATTACCAAAAGAATGAAAAGGGGCCACATAAATAGAGACAGTCGCAACAACCACCAAAATATTTTCTTTAAGAACCAAAAAATCAAATCTTTTATGCTTTTCGTTTTCAGTTGACCAGTTGTGCCCTTGGTAAATTAGGGTTCAAAACAATACGCCCTTCAACAATCCGTATTTCAACAATCTCACCTTCACCAATCGCACCTGAAATAATCCCCTCTGCCAAAGGATCCATTACTTGTCTTTGAATAACTCTCGCCAATGGCCTAGCTCCATAAGTCCTGTCAAAACCTTTCTTTGCAAGATATTCTGCTACCTCATGACCAAAGTTTAAAGAGATTTTCTTATCACTTAAACGTTTGGTTAATTCATTAATCTGAATGTTTACTATCTTTTCCATGTCTGTGTAGGAAAGTTTATCAAACACTATCAGTTCATCTAAGCGATTAATAAACTCGGGACGGAAAAAGATTTTAGCCTGATTTAAAACTTCTTCTTTTATCTTGTTAGCACTGCCGTCTAGACTTACATAATGTTCAGAACCCAAATTCGATGTAAAAACAATTATCGTATTTTGAAAATTTACCAAATTACCCTTACTGTCAGTTAGACGTCCATCATCCAAAACCTGAAGTAGAATATTGTAAATATCCTCGTGAGCCTTTTCTATTTCATCGAATAACACTACCTGATATGGTCTCCTCCTAATTACCTCTGTAAGGGTACCCCCTTCCTCGTAACCAACATATCCTGGCGGGGCTCCTATCAAACGGGATACAGAGTGTTTTTCCATGTATTCAGACATATCCAACCTGACCATAGCAGTTTCATCATCAAAAATGTAATCAGCAAGCGCTTTGGTAAGCTCGGTTTTTCCCACACCTGTTGGCCCTAAAAATACAAAACTTCCTAAAGGCTTTTTGGGGTCATTTAAACCTGCTCTAGCTCGCCTAACGGCCCTAGAAATACTTCCTATCGCTTCAACCTGGCCAACTACTTTCTTTGAGAGAAAATGCTCCATTTTCAAGAGACGGCCTTGTTCACTCCCAAGAATCTTTTCTACGGGGATGCCAGTCCAGCGCTCTACTACTCCAGCTATATGATCTGGAATTACCACTTCCTGAACCATAGGGTCATCGTTACCAGTTTCTTCACTTTGAGAAATTTGTGAAACTAAGTCTGGAATCACTCCATAAGATAACTCTCCCGCTCGTGCCAAATTGCCTTCCCTTTTTACCTTTTCAAGCTCTATACGTGCTTTTTCAAGAGATTCTTTTAAATCACGTGCATCTGATAACTTTCCCCTTTCTGATTGCCATTTATTAGTTAGAAGGTCTGACTTAGCTTTTAGCCCCCTTAAATCTCTAGCTAAAACTTCCAACCTCTCAAACGATTCCTTGTCAGTTTCCTTTCGCAAGGCGGAAGCCTCTATCTCCTTTTGCATTATTTCTCTATCGACTACGTCTAGTTCCTCAGGCTTACTATCCACTTCCATCTTAAGTCGACTCGCCGCCTCATCAATTAAATCAATAGCTTTATCAGGAAGAAACCTATCCGATATATATCTTGTTGATAACTTAACAGCAGACACTATTGCCGCATCAGAAATTCGGACACCGTGATGCAGTTCATATTTCTCTTTAAGACCCCTCAGTATTGAGATTGCATCATCAGTGTTTGGTTCATGAATAAAAAGCGGTTGAAACCTTCTTGCTAAAGCTGCATCCTTTTCTATATATTTCTTATATTCATTCAAAGTTGTAGCCCCGATACAATGCAATAAACCTCTTGCCAATGCTGGCTTAAGAAGATTTGAGGCATCCATTGAACCTTCTGAACTTCCTGTACCTACAATGGTATGCAGCTCATCGATAAAAAGTAATATCTCACCAGAACTATTTTCAACTTCCGTTAGGATATTTTTGAGCCTCTCTTCAAACTCACCTCTGAACTTTGCTCCTGCAACTAGTAATCCCATATCTAAAGACAAAACTTTTTTCTTTAAAAGAGTTTCTGGAACATCTCCGTTTACTATTCTTAAAGCAAGGCCTTCGGCAATTGCGGTTTTACCCACACCGGGCATACCTATTAAAACTGGGTTATTCTTTGTTCTTCTACTTAAAACCTGAATAGAACGCCGTATTTCTTCATCTCTGCCAATAATTGGATCAATATTTCCATTACGCGCCAACTCGTTGAGGTCATGAGTAAATCGTTTTAAAGAGTCAAAATTAATGTCTGCTGTCGAACTGTCTACATTTCGCCCATTTCTTTTTTCAGAAACCAACTCCCTAAAGTTACCTTTATTTATTCCAAAACTATTCAATAGATCAGAAGCATTAGACTTCACCTCCAATAAAGCTAAGAATAAAACCTCTGAAGAGACGTAGGAATCATTTAATTCTTTAGCTAACTTCTCCGCAGCTGAAAGTATAGCTATTACTATCTTGTCCACTAAAATATTGCTTATACCTTTAACTTTAGGAACTTTTGCTAGGGCTTTGTTGTTCTTTTCAGTCAAAATAGTAAATTTTTCAGTTATACCCTCTAAATACGAGCGTATATGAGCGTCCTTATCATCAAGGAAAGAAGCTAAGATATGTTCTGGGATAAGCATCTGATGATCTAGCTTTTCTGCGATCTCATTAGAACTTGCAATAATTTGCCTTGCCTTTTCTGTTAGCTTTTCAATTTGCAACTTTAAAACCTCTTACTTTCTGTGTACCCTACATTATGTGATTATTATCTCTCAAAAATTCAAGATACACAGGAAAAATTACTTGATTCAATGAAAACAAAATGAACGAAAATTTAAGAAATAAAATTATTGTTGCGCTCGATAGTTCAAATGTTCTTCACCAGATTTCAATAGTTAAACAGCTTGGTGATGCTATTAATTTTTATAAAATCGGTTTAAGTTCTATTGCATCCGGCGGACTTGGTTTAGCAAATGAATTAAAGGCTCAAGGTAAACGTGTATTTATAGATCTTAAGTTATTTGACATTGGCAACACGATCGAAAAGGCCGTATATGGATTATCCCAATTTGACATTGATTTCCTTACTGTCCACGGAGATCCCCATGTAATAAAAGCCGCTATAAAAGGAAAGAGAAATAGCAAACTAAAAATTCTAGCCGTAACTTTACTAACAAGTTTAAATAGAGAAGATCTAGATAAATCTTTAATAAGAAACGGTACAGTAGAAAATCTAGTAACAAAGAGGGCAAAGATAGCTTTTGATTCAGGAGCTGATGGAATCATCTGCTCTCCAAATGAAGTTAAAAGAGCCCGTTCTCTAAAAAATTCTACTGGTAAGATTATAGTAACTCCTGGAATAAGATTAGCCGGCAACAAATTACATGATCAAAAGAGAGTAGGGGACCCAATCAGTACTCTCAATAGTGGAGCGGACTACCTGGTGATCGGAAGGCCAATTACAGAAGCCAAAAACCCGCTTAAAGAAGTAAAAACAATAATTTCCCAAATGACAGAGAATTTAAAAGTTTAGTTATTAGATTTCGGCGATACTAATGAAAAAAATATCTTTTTGCAGAGACTGTCTTAGTGACCTTGATGAAAACGATATTACGCGATGTAAATTTTGTCGCTCTCCCAGAGTTATTTGCCATCAAGAACTTGATAAATTGTCAATTGCTCACATAGATTGTGATTCATTCTTTGCTGCAGTTGAGAAAAAAGATAATCCAGAACTTGCCAATCTTCCTGTAATAGTAGGGGGCACAAAAAGGGGTGTTGTTTCAACCTGTTGTTATATCGCTAGATCATATGGCATTAAGTCAGCCATGCCTATATTTCAAGCAAAAAAGCTATGCCCAAATGCTATATATTTAACGCCGAGACACGAAAGATACCGTTCGGTTTCTAAAGAACTAAGGCATTTTTTGGAAAAATTAACTCCAGAAATTGAATTTATTTCAATAGATGAAGGATATTTAAATTTAAGAGGGACGGATAAGCTTCATGGTATGACCCCCGCAAAAGCAATAGCAAAAATAATCTTAGAGATAGAAAAAAGAATAGGCATTACTGTTTCAATAGGCTTAAGTTACAATAAAACTTTAGCAAAAATAGCCTCTACTCAATCTAAGCCCAGAGGATTTTCTATCATTGGAAAAAATGACTCAGATGAATTTCTTGCAAACTTATCGGTGGAAAAAATAAGTGGCATAGGGGAGAAATTATCTAAAAAACTAAATAGTGTAGGAATATTCACACTAGGAGATATCTTAAAAAAAAACCGAAAAGAATTGCTTGCGAATTTTGGGGATACGATGATTTTTCTCTACAACCTTCTTGAGAAAAAAAATACAACTTCCTTTGAAATTGAAACCGCAAGAAAATCAATTTCTACTGAGAAAACATTTTTAGAGAGTATGAAAAAACATAGGGATATGAAAAAATTCTTATGGGCGGCATCTTTAAAAATATCTGACACCGCAAAAGATCTGGGAGTTTATGGCAAAACTATTCATCTAAAACTAAAAAAGGATAATTTTAAAACATTAAATAGATCATTAACGCTTACCTCCGGGACACAGCTAACAAATGAAATATACTCAGCAGCTCTTACATTGTTGGAGAAAGATATTTCTAAAGCCCCTTTTAGGCTAATTGGTTTGGGACTTGAAAATTTTGAGCTAGATAATGGTTTTCATACCTTAAATAATCTTTTTAGTGATCATAGTAAGAAATTAGAGGATGCCACAGACAGTATCAGAAAAAAGTACGGTGGCGACTCAATTTTTCCTGGTATAGTTATAAATGACCAATAATACTTATTCAGCAGCAATTGCAAACTCTGGTAAAAATTTGTCTATCTCGGTTATCCTAAAAATAACATTTTTCATTGACTCACAAAATTTATTGAAGTCTGGATTTTTTCTAATCGATTTCTCATCCATATACAAAGCTCGACTTATTTCAACTTGTACTGCATGAATATTTTTTGAAGGCTGCCCATACAATTGAGTTATGTACCCTCCTGAAAAAGGAATATTTCTGCAAACCTTAAAACCTTCTTCCACAAAGGCAGCTTCTAAGAAATCAATTATTTTGATGTCACACGACATCCCAAACCTATCTCCTAATATAATATCTGGAATATTATCATTACTACGCCTATTATATTTTATAGCTTCCGTTGGCATTGAATGGCAGTCTAATAGAACCGCCCGACCAAAAAGCGCTTTAAGTTTCTTTAGGAGCAATTCTAACCTTTGATGATAGGGATCATAAAATTCTTCAATTCTGTATTTGACATCTTCTAGAGTTAATTTTTTCTCGTAAATATTTTTTCCATTCCCTACTACCCTTGGTATAACCCCTAAACCTGACGCTACTCTGGAATTTATGGCTTGCGAATTATAAGCCTCTATTATTTTAGGATCTAAATCATTTCGCGATCTATTTAAATCTAAGATTGTTCTTGGAATCATGGATTCTAACAGGAAAGAACCAAAAAATGGCGCAGATTGAAATATTTCTCCAACGAAAGCGTCTTCTGATGACCTAATGCTAAGCATGTCTAAGGATGTTTTATTCAGAAACCAATCAAAATATTTGTCCCCACTATGGGGTGAACTAAATGCAATACAGTTTGACTTTCCAAGAGGTTCGGATAGTCTGAATTTCTCAAATTGGTCTAATTTATTCATTCACAAGTCCTTACCATTAAACGCAGCATATGAAACATAATTAATAAATCCCTTGAACCTAACTTCAAATACATTTATAGAAATTCTCACGAAAATCAATTTGCAAACTTTGCGCCAAAAAAAATAAGTTGTGAAATAAAAATGTTGGGCGTATAGCTCAGTGGGAGAGCACTTCGTTGACATCGAAGGGGTCACTGGTTCAATCCCAGTTACGCCCACCACCGGATGATAAAAAATTTAATGCTTAATGGAGAAAAATTATGAAGGTAAGAAATTCATTGAGATCGCTTAAGCAGCGGCATAGAGATTGTAGGGTGGTAAAGAGAAAAGGACGGGTTTACGTTATTAATAAAACCCAAAGACGGTTTAAGGCTCGGCAGGGGTAAAAATTTTCCCATAAAGCAGAAAATTTTTCTAGAGTAATTTACCGTATAGAAATTCGGTACCTTAGGTTTTTTCTATTTAACTGATCTATAGAAGTACATCCCATCAATTTCATGTCCCGTTCAAGCTCTTGCTTCAATAAACCTAAAGATCTTTCTACACCCGCTTGACCGGCCGCAGCCAATGCATACAAATACAATCTGCCGCCTGAACAAGCTTTTGCACCAAGAGATAAAGCCTTAAGTATGTGGGTTCCACGTTGAATTCCTCCTTCACAAACTACATCTAACTTATCTCCAACTGCATCTATAATTTCTGCTAACTGGTCAAAAGGAGCCCTTGATCCATCAAGCTGTCTACCACCATGGTTAGAAACAATAATTCCCGTACATCCAATATCAATTGCCCTCTTAGCATCTTCAACGCTCATCACGCCTTTTAATGCGAAGTGCCCACCCCACTTACTGCACAAATTCTCAGCGTCTTTCCAATTCATGGACTGATCAAGCATACTTGAAAAATAAGAGCCTATTGAAGTTACAGCGCTAGTACCTTCCTGAACATAGTTCTTCAAATGAGGTAATTCAAACTTTGGGTGAGTCATATAATTAATTCCCCATTGTGGCTTTGATATGAAACTCAATATACTGGCCATATTTAGCTTTGGAGGTATTGCAAACCCACTTCTTAAATCTCTCTCCCTGTTACCTCCGGTTATTGTATCCACCGTCAAAGCTAGTACATCGAATTTTGCATTTTTTGCCCTCTCGATCATATCAGAATTCAGACCCCTATCTTTATGAAAATAGAACTGAAACATCTTTGGCCCAGAACTAATTTTTGAGATATCTTCCACACTAACAGTAGATAAAGAAGATACCCCAAACATTGTTCCATACTTATGTGCTGCCTTAGCAACCGCACGTTCACCCTCGTGATGAAACAATCTTTGTACCGCGGTTGGAGCACAATAAACTGGTAAGGAAATTTGTTTACCAAAAATTGTTGTAGAAAGGTCGACATCCTCGACACCTTTTAATACGCTTGGAACTAAATCTACTTCGTTATAGGCCTCAGTATTTCTTTTATATGTCTCCTCATCGTCAGCAGCCCCATCTATGTAATTAAAAATTGGGCCAGGTAATCGCTTTGATGCTAGCCTCCTGAAATCCTGAAAATTAAAACAATTTGATAATTTCATGTTATGCTCCTGAAACACTATATATTTACATTTATTACTAAAATATCTAATTATAAAGCGTATTAGGTAAAAAAAATTAACTAACTAAAAATGGATGTTTCTAAATTTTCTTCAACTATAAAAAAGTATATCAAGGAAAGTGAGCCTGCGCCAGTTCACTTATGGAACCCTCCATATTGCGGAGAACTAGATATCAGAATTACCCGTGATGGCAACTGGCATTATAATAAGTCACCGATAGGTCGAAAACGGCTAGTAAAATTATTTTCTAACATACTTAAAAAAGAGGGTGATTTCTATTATTTAGTAACACCGGTTGAAAAAATTAAAATTCAAGTAGACGATGCACCATTTTTAATAGTGGATATAGAATCAAAAATAGTAAACGGGACCCAAGAGATAACCTTTCTAACAAACACTGAAACTGAGTTCTCGCTTGGTTCAAAAAATCCTCTCCGAATTTTATTTAAAAACCACACTCAAGAACCATCCCCCTATGTTGTTGTTAGGAAAAATCTTGAAGGTCTTATAGATAGGAAAACATTTTATAGGCTTATTGAAAAATCTGACTTCCACTCGCACAAAGGAACGTCATGGCTGGGAATATGGTCACAAAATGTGTTTTTCCCCATTTTAGAAGAAAATAAGCTAAACATATTAGACTAACCTATCTCTAAACGTTTTTACAACTTTCTTATATATCTCCCTTTTAAAGGGAACAATTGATGATACAAGGCTATCCACGTCAGTCCATTTCCAATTACAAAATTCTGGTTCTTCAGTTTCTATATTTATGTCACTATCCTTACCAATAAACCTAAACAACAACCATTTCTGCTTTTGCCCCTTATATTTGCCATTCCAAAAATTAGATATCATCTTTTTAGGAATCTCATAGTAAAGCCACTCATCCATTTCCTCTACAAATTCGACATTTTCATATGTAATGCCTGTTTCTTCTGACAACTCTCTAAAGGCTGCATCTTTAATATTTTCGCCAGGCTCAATTCCTCCCTGAGGCATTTGCCATGCAGAGGTTTTGTAATCCAGCCGTTTACCAGTAAAAACATTGCCATAAGAATTAAACAACATAATACCTACACATAACCTGTAAGCTTCTTCTTCGATCCTAAGCTTATTCATTTATGCTCATTTTTGATAATCCCTTTATCAAATCCAAAGCATGGGCTAACTGAAAATCATTCCTTCGTCTTTCAGCTATAATTTCTCGTCGCTCTCTCTCTGTCTCTATTAGATTTTTTTCATCATCTGTAAGGTTTTCGTTTGAAAGTGCTCCCCGTAGATCTATTTCTTTTAATCTTTCCCTACCCTGTTTCATTTCCTCCAAATCTTCCTTAGAAACTGGAGGTTGCTGCTCAACGATTATGTCTGGAGAAACCCCCATAGCCTGTATCGATCTGCCGGAAGGGGTAAAATATCGGGCCGTAGTCAAACGCATTGCAACATCACCAACAAGAGGAACGACGGTTTGGACAGAGCCTTTGCCAAAAGTTTTTGTGCCAACCAATATTGCCCTACTGTGGTCCTGGAGTGCACCAGCCACAATTTCTGAAGCCGAAGCTGAGCCACCATTTATTAGTACTATCAAAGGAAGCCCCTCAGCTAAATCGCCTTTTGATGCTGTAAATCGATCCATGTCAGAATCTGTTCGACCTCTAGTGGAAACTATCTCTCCCTCATTCAAAAATAAATCACTAACAGACACAGCTTCACTTAAAAGGCCACCAGGATTATTTCTTAAATCCAAAATAAACCCGTTCACGTTTCTCATCCCATTATTTTCTTGTAGAACCTTTTTAACTCCGTCCTTTAAATTTGGGATAGTTTGCTCATTAAACGTTGAAACACGCATGATTACTACATTATCTTCATATCTTACTCTGGCGGCTACCAACTTGATTGTGTCTCTAACAATTGTGACATCAAATGGTTCATCTTCCGATACACGAACTATGGTAATCACGATTTTTTCCCCTACAGGACCTCTCATTTTTTCTACCGCTTCACTAAGAGATAGTCCTAGAATCGGTTCTCCATCGATATGCGTAATATAATCACCAGCCTCTACCCCTGCCCTAAAAGCGGGAGTGTCATCCATTGGCGAAACAACTTTTACAAAACCCTCTTCCTGAGTAACTTCAATACCAAGACCCCCAAAAGATCCTTTAGTATCAATTTGCATATCTTCATAACTTCTAGGCGGTAAAAATCCAGAATGAGGATCTAAAGAGTTAAGCATGCCATTAATTGCTGACTGTATTAATCTCTCAACATCTACCTCTTCAACATACATTTCATTTATTCTATCAAATGCCTCACCAAAAACATTTAGCTGCTCATAAACCTTGTTATCATTTTCTGCAGAGAAAATTGTAGTGGTAGAAAATAATAAACAGATTAATATTTTAGTCAGCGATTTATTTAAATAATTCAGCATATGTTCAATTTTGACTTTTTTAAGATTATTTTACTATGGCTACTCATACATCCATTTTTAGAAATTTACAACTAAGCTCAGAGATTCAAAACTGATACCCTAATACTTCCGTAACAAAGACATACCACTCATTTCTCTTGGCTTTTCAATATTTAAGAGCTCTAAAACAGTCGGTGCTATATCACACAATCTACCCGAACTTTGAAGCGCCAATTTACTATCTGAATTTATTAAATGGAACGGAACAGGATTAAGTGTGTGCCTAGTATGAGGCATTTTTAATTTTTCATCATACATCAGTTCTGCATTACCATGATCAGCTGTCAGCAGCATAACAGAGTTAGTTTGCTTTATTGCTTTAAGCACCCTTCCCAAACAAGTGTCTAAAGCCTCACACGCTTCCTTAGTTGCTTCAAAACTCCCAGTATGGCCCACCATATCAGGATTTGCAAAATTAACCAAAATAAATCTATGCTTCTCCCCTAGAATGGCTTCGATTAGAGAGTCACAAACCTCAACGCATGACATCTTTGGCTGCTTATCATAAGTCTCAACTAAAGGGCTTTTAATCAATATTCTGTCTTCATTTTCAGACAACTCCTCTCTGCCACCATTAAAAAAATAAGTGACGTGAGCATACTTCTCAGTCTCTGCCAACCTTAACTGTTTAATATTATTTTTCTCTAAACAGGAGCC
>Ga0208277_1002168_pt1 | contig 11245 bp, 6 predicted proteins | sample ETNtaG_5_FD_185782 | JGI IMG/M metagenome (GOLD analysis project Ga0208277, IMG submission 185782) | Marine microbial and viral communities from oxygen minimum zone, Eastern Pacific Ocean - ETNP201406SV205 (SPAdes) (version 2) | ecosystem: Environmental > Aquatic > Marine > Oceanic ...
ATGACTGAGGTGAATTCATGGGGATCCGAAGTTTCATTCATCGTTTGACAGCACCAAAACCACAGAGGAGTATACCTCTTGATACGAAGTTGAAAATGGTCTTTATTGTAAATCATGAACTAAAAATGGGTAAAGGAAAAATCGCTGCCCAGGTCGCACATGCAGCAGTGAAGGCTACACTTTCTTGTGGCGAACGTGATTCTGCTCTACTTGATGCTTGGTTCAAAACAGGTCAGAAGAAAATATGTGTGAAAGGGGAATCTGCTCAGCATTTAGAATCATTATCACTCAAAGCAAACAACCTCGGGATTATGGCAAATAAAATTCATGATGCAGGACATACTCAAATTCCCGCAGGTTCATTTACAGTACTTGCTTTAGGACCTTGTAGCGATGAAGAAGTCGAGTCGATTACGGGCGATTTGAAATTACTTTGAGTCGATTCTTTGAACATGGGATGCTTGTTAGCACATCTATGCGAGACCACTCCTCAAGCCGCATTGACCTCCGTTCAGATACGGTAACACAACCGACTATGGCCATGCGTGATGCTATGGCAACTGCCGAAGTTGGCGACGATGTACTTGGTGATGATCCGACTGTTCAACGGTTGGAAGAACTGGTTGCTAAGCGATGCGGGAAAGAAGCAGGACTGTTTGTTCCTTCAGGGACAATGTCAAACGCTGTGGCATTGAAAACACATACAGTTCCTGGTGATGAAATCGTAACCGAACGTTACAGCCACATCTATCTTTACGAAGGTGGAGGATATGCGGCACTGTGTGGTTCAAGCATTGCATTGCCAGAAGGCAAGTATGGCATGCTTACTCCAGAGTTGGTAACAGGCTCAATAAGAAAACAAGCAGGCTCACAATCGCATTATCCAGACGGACGCCTTGTCTGTGTTGAAAACACAGCCAACAGAGGTGGAGGGACGTGTTATGAACAATCAATTCTCGATGAAATTGCATCTGTAGCGAATGAGCATAATTGTGGAACACACATCGACGGAGCGCGTATTTTCAACGCCTCAGTTGCTACAGGGGTTGCACTACCGCGTATGACTCAAGGTTACGACTCTGTGTCGATCTGCCTTTCGAAAGGCCTTGGTGCGCCAGTTGGGTCCGTACTCGTTGGTTCTCGAGAATTCATTGATGAAGCACATCGATGGCGCAAAATGTTTGGAGGCGGTATGAGGCAATCTGGAATTCTTGCTGCGGCTGGAATTTATGCAATTGAAAACAACGTAGACAGAATGGCCGATGACCATCGAAGAGCCATGAATCTAGCAACAGCAATCGATGAAATGGAGCATGTACACGTTGATATTGATGCAGTTCAAACGAATATGGTATACTTTTCAGCAGATGGGTACCCAGCATCGCAAGTAGCAGAACATATGGGTAAACAAGGAATCGATATGTTTGATATTTCCTCAACGCATTGTCGTTTAGTAACACATCTCCACATTACAGATGAAGATGTCGGCAATGTCATAATGGCACTGAAATCGCTTCGCTGAATGTTTTTAATCTCTGGAATTCGATAGACTGTATGCTTCAACCTTCATGCAGCGTATGCCATCAAGATGAAACAACAAACCAATGTCCTTTATGCGAGCGTTGTATTGAACTTGCACAGGAAGGAAATTGGGCGCCAGAACTCGACTTTGCAGTTCATGAACAAATGGCTCAAGTTCTTGGTGGCCCAATCCGTTCCTTGAAACGCAGATGGGAAAACCTGGAACAATTCATGCTCACAACTCCAGATGTTGATTGGGCTCGTTTACGAAACCCAAAGGAAGACCCTGTGCGCTACTCTCCGTTCCCTGAAGAGGAGGAGGAACTTTTTATTGAAAAATTGAATTCTGGATTTGGCGTTTCTGGCTACGAAAAAGAACGCTTGGAAGACGGGTATCAGATGAGTAATGGATCAATTCTCTCATTCAGTGAGGGGAGCATGTACGTCGATGGGCATCGCCACAATGTCCAAATTCCCATTCGGCAATTTTTACTCATTCTTACGAATAAAGAAACCCGGATTGGGTGGGATCTGGTAATGATCTTTCTAGCGACGAGTGCCTTATATCAACCCATTCGCAAATCAGGAGAGGATGGGCGATACATGAACCGGTATTACAATCTCTTCTTTCGGAATAATCGAAACAATCGAATCACCCCCTTTGATTCAATGATTCAAACATCGTATGTTCTCTCTGAACACAAGAGGAAACTTGGATTAAATCCACTCGCAGATCATCATTGGGCAAGGGCCCTACTCGAACGTCTTGGATCGAACAGGCGCCCACGCCAACGAATGAAACTCTCAAAACGATTTCTTCGAGATGGCTCAAACAATATTCTCCTTGATGCAGAATGGCCATGGGCTCGCCGCTGGGGTAAATTAAACGATTTGAACGAGCACAAAAATGTGCCTTCGCCGATAGCATTGAGCACAAAAGGAGAGCTGTGTTTTAGAGCGATGACAAAGAAAGGATCGGCGAGGAGAGCACCGATTCCGCCAAGTCCTGGATTGCTTGCAGGTTTGGTATCTTGGTGCAGTTCTCCTCACGAATCTCGAGAAGGCGAGATGCTTATTGCAACCCAAATGAATTGGTCTTCTGCTTACGAGATACAAGAGAAACTAAGCCCCCCGTTTGTAAAATCAATGCAATTTCTTCGTGGTGTTCTAGATCAATTCCCAAATGATACTTGGGTAGAAGGCGATCGTATTCTTGTTCGTGGGATGATTGGACACTTCTATGAAATCAGATTAGAATCTGGCGCACACAGAGCTCCATTCAAAATTCATGGAGTACGTCTTGGTTTCACCTCCCCGCATTCCTTGTGTATTCATACAGGCCGCTACCATCGAGATATTCCAATTGGGGATACCATCGCAATCGTCGTTCTTTCACTTATTTCAGACATAATTACTGCTGAAAAGGTGAACAGTTTAATGATGTATATTCGCTCAAACGAGCCGCAAGGTGAACCTCAATCGACGTCTTGTGTCACCCCGAAGTCGTTCTATTCAGGTGGTCGTGGAATACTTCCCGATTTTATGATGTTTGGAGGGCATCAAGAGTTCAATAAACTGCTCAAACCAGTCGAATTAGATGATCTTCAGATAACTTCGGATACCGTTTTCGTAAACGATTGGAGAATTCGTCCACCGTCAATAAGGGATAGTATGTTTGAACACGACGATTTTGAATTTGGCGGGATTGATTTCGCTCAATATAATTGGGGAAATAGACGAGAGGAAGCGCAATTGGTTATCATAGAAGATCCACCAGCGGAAGTAGAGGATGTTCTAGAAAATGTAGAACAAGAGCCTGCAGAAGAAATCCGAGAAGGAGAAGGGCAATTTCACAGATGGTATCGCACAATGCCACTTGTCTGGGAAGCTCTCTCCTTACAGCCCATTGGAAACCATGTATCTGTTGGTGGTGTTAGAGGCGTGTTACGATTCCAAGGATGCGGGCTTCGAGTAACAATTCGAACTGCCCAAGAAGAAGATGCAATAATTCGCTTCTTAGAGATTCTTGGGTACCATTACTCCCGTCGACTTAATGGCGATCAGGTGTTTGTTCGACGAGATTTCCCAATTGCAAACCCAAGGCAAGAGCTCCGCGCCCTCTTGGAACCGCTCGAACAAGAACTTGGATTTTTCAATATTGAAAACTACGTCATTCGATTCATAGAGGTTGGCCGACCACCTGATAGAATGCCAGAAGTTGATCAGAGGTTACATGCAAACTTAGTCGATCATTATTGATTGAATCAGACTTCTTGCCAATCCGTTCCATTCCACCATCGACCACTACCATCGCTCATTTTTCTCCAGGTGTGGCCCTTTTCATCCGTCCATTCATTGAGTATTGTTGGTTCAGTTATGGCCACTTGAGTTGGGACTCCTTCATCAATTGCCTGAGTAGAATCTTTCTTTGTTATCAGGAAAGAAGCGATTCCTATCGCGGCGAGAATTGCGACAGAGAGTGAGATGATGATACCTGAAAAGTCGAGAAACTCGTCCTCATCTTCTTCTGAAGTATTGTCGACTTCTTCTTCTACGATTTCGTGGAACATAAGATGGACTTCCAGATCATTTCCATCATACGCATCTGCGTAAGCGATTGATTCAGTGCCTTGATTGAACCCTGTTGAATTGATAAGGCCCAGGTGGATAATTTCTCGCACGATGTGCGGATAGTCTTCTTTTCCATTCGTACCATCAACAAATGTTCCGACCTTTTCAACTACCCACAAGGAGACATTGAACGAGGAATCGGTGGATTGCTCGATACTCCAAGAAACAGCCCCAGAGTTCGTTCCCGTAGGCGTCCATGCAAAGGTAACAAAACCAGGGCCCAGATTCAGAGATTTCGCTGCCTGTTCTGAATAATCTGTCTCTAATGAAGACCCTACAGGGACATTCCCAGATATTGCATATGTTCCATTAAAGCCCACAATTGGAGGCTTCCATGGTAGATATGGATCATAACGGTCCCGGAATTGAGCATCAACTGCCTCAGAACCTAATGGATCTTCTGGATCGTTGATGTTTCTGTGAATCGAATAAACCTGCATGTTTGAGGTGGATGCAACATTTTCTAGAGCCTCTTCCACGACTAAACACTGGCCACACCACGTTGCAGTATAATCTTCAGCAATTGTAGGGAGATCGTCCAATGAGCTGTTCAAGGCAATGGTTTCATTTGCAAGGACATGAAGTCCCCCAAATACCATGCCAGAATCGAGTTCTTCAATCTCTGCCGCTTCAGTAGGGCCGAGTAAAGACAGAGCAAAGATGATTGCGAGCGCAGTTACGCGAATGCGTGCCATGATTGAACCAAGCCATTCTGCTTAAAGATACAACGTATTCAAGCATCATAGTGAGATATCGAATGCACCATTGTCATAGATTTGGCCAGCATCGATGGCATCAATCAGCTTTGCCAGTCGAGACTTAATCGCATTTCTGGTTTTGTCTGCAGCACCAGCAATTGCAGTCAATCTACTCTCAGCAACACCGAATTTCATGCATGACATCTGGAAAAGCATTGAACACAAGATTCGAGCAGGCACGTTAGGTATAGGAGATTCAGACATTGTTGGCTCGCCTAATTTGAAAAGTCGTTGATTCAAATCTTCCATGAGTTTGTCTTGGAGGCTCTTTTCCAAATCTGTGACGACGTTTCTCAATCGTTGTTTCATGATTCTGATTTCCTCAGCTCTGTTTGCGAGAGCAACTTCTCTTCGGTCGTTTGCAGGAGCAATAAGCTTCTTACCATCGAGTTCAACCTTTTCACAAATTGAAAAGTACTTCTCGATGATCTTGGATGCATCGATAACTTGCTTCATTGTAATTCCAGTGTTCTCGAGCATTGCAGCCCAATCGATACTCATTCCACCCCATCTTGCCTGGTAAACTCGAAGGCAACCAAGAGCGAGCAATCTTTCGTTGTGGCCTGTATCAGCTCCTCTTGTCTTCATTCTACAAACAGAATTTTTTGGCAGAATGACTTCCTCTCCTTTAGCAACCTTCTTCATGCTAGCCAAGGCTTCCTCATCATCGACAGGCAATGTGGCACGAGTAATGGCGGCCTTAGCCTTCATCGCATTCTCGGTTCCACTGAGTTTTACTGCAGCATCCATAGTTGCTTGTACCATTGGGTGGCAATCTTTCGCATCTCGAGCAGCGATGTTTCGCAGAATCTTCCACTTCCCTTTCGCTTCTTTTTGTGTTCCAATATAGGAGCCCAAACCGTTGCCCTTATTACCAGTCTTAATCTTGGTAACTCTGGTGGTAGGAGTGTTGAAACTGTTTTCTCCCCAGATAGCTCCCGCATTGTCATTTTGGTTGGTAGAGACTTGGTGCTCAGCCACCAGTCCACATTCATTGCATTCGAGTTCGCCCCGTGCAATGTTCATTTTCATGTCGTTACTTCCACATTCTTCGCATTTTTCAGTCATTATATCACCTTCTTCTTCCCTTTTACCGTAACAAGATTGCGCAAATTAAAGCCGTGAGTTATGGCTATCGGCGCAATATCGCTTGGCAGGATTACATCTATGCCCTACGACCTATTTAAAGGTGACGATTCATGTTGGGGTTCAGGCAAAACAAGAATTATTCTTGTTCAATATTAGTGGAGTGTAGGAAAGTGAAACCGACTCCCAACTCTTTCCGCAAGGAGCAAAAAATAACAAAATCAGATGAGTTTCCTTTTATACCCTCGGTATCCTTGTAAAGAACTGGGGGAGAAAGATGACGCAGAACGTTACTGTTGAAGCATGCTCTGCATCTACTTTAGTCCCTCAATGGCTCCTACAGCACCTTGAGGGCGGAACAAATAATCTCATGATCATCTATCCGAATGAAACCGTTCGAGAAGAAGTATTGAAGCACATAAGCACCGTCTGCGGAGCAATTGATTCGAGCCGTCATACAACACTAAATCGCCTTTGCACATCACTTCAAATGGACTTCAGGTTTCCAGTCATAGTCCCAAGATCTACAGTAGGGATTGTTCAAGTCAACAAACTATTCTCTCATGCTGCCTCCGAATTTAGATTCCCAAGAATGCATCCGGATGCCTCTAGAAAGTGGTCTTTGTCGAAAACCGAGCGATTACTTCAACTGCATCGTTTCTCTACAAGGCATGACATTATCTCAAAATGGGAGGATGATCCAGGCGTATCAGAGGCAGATCGTCTTCTCTCTTCGTTTAAGAAATCAAATCTCCTTCATGAACATCATGTCATGGAAGAGTTAACAAACGCACTTTTAGATTCTGCCATCCAAATTCCATATTCCTTATCGACCGTGGAAGGTATTCTTTTACTCAATCACCCTCCTGATTTCTACAGCAATGAAAAGTCGTTTTTGACCGCTTTAGCCTCAAGAGTTCCAATCCATCATTTGTGTGTGCCTGGGTCCTTTCGTCTAGGCCTGCATGGGGCTTACATCGATGATGAAATCAACTACGTAAAATCAGAAGAGGAGGTGCCCAACTGGGTCCCAAAACATACACTTTCTCTTATGCTTGAAGATGACATTAGGACCGAAGGCATTCACCTCGTATCCTTTGACCAGGCATCCCAAGTTCTCGATGCAGCTTTATCTGCAATCCGTGTTTATCGCCAACATCACTTTGGCAAAATTCTGGTTATTGATGCAGATCAAAGCAGAAGAAATGTTTGGAAACGCAGACTTCAGCAGATAGGCTTAGATTGTGATGCAGGTACTGAAACCGTCGGCTCAACTTCAGCAGTTCAAGCAGTACTGCGCTTCCTTTCAATCGCAGACGGACAAGATGCCTGGTCTGGCAATAAGTTGTTTGACATCATTCAATCGCAAGCATTTCCAATTATTTCACATCTTCTTGCTGATTTGTCCCACCCAGTAAATGAAAATTGGAAGCCCAAACCGAATCTCGATGTATTGGAAAACATAGGGAGAAGCTTCCATGTCATAGGAGGAAATGGAGCGCTCTTCCGCTGGCTTGGGTCGTTATCGGTGGCGACTCCTACGTCTTCAGAACCTTGCCGTAAAAATGCAGAAGAACAGGCTATTGAGGAAACAAGATGGTGGCTTTATTCTCTTGCAAGAGTCTGGGCTCCATTCTTAGATTCAGAGGCACAAACGTTCATACAGGAACCGTTGATTAGTAGTCTAAGTGGTGTTGAACTTCCACTTCCAAAGATGAACTCGAGTCATAGAGGGGTTCTTGCTGATCTTCTAAAGGCATGCGAATGGGGGCAACTATTCAATCGCACTTCGTCCTATGATCACTCGATTGGAGGATTGCAGTCTTGGATTCAAACGATTGACTCAATAACACAATACGATTCGGACGTCGATTTCCTTGATATTTGTAAACTATCAGCAAATCAAACCAAACTTCCACCGACTCGAATTCGTCATTCTGATGTACAGATATGTACGCCAGAACAAGCATATGGGGTGCATGCTGACATCGTAATGTTCGTTGGTATCGACTCCGAATCATGGTCTATGAAACCTCCCAGGGTGTCCTGGATTGATGATGCTGTAAGAGTTCAACTGGGATTAAATGATTCAGATCATCCGATACGTCGTGGACGCCATGTATTCAAATCATTGTTGTCCACGTGTAATTCTGCGATATTATTCGATACGAAACACGATGAATCTGCTGGAAACTCAACGCCTGTTGCAGAATATTTAGCAGAGATTGAACTCAGTGGAAAATTATCGAATCTCTCTATCCCTCCTGATTTTCTGATAGATTCAATTTCATCAGGTGCTGGCTGGTCATTCGTAACGCGCGAAGATGGAAACTGGCTGACATACAAGAGTTCTGCTTTAGTCTTGGAAGGAAATAATGTCGAGTTACTTCGCGCAGAAAATCTGCCCAGAGACCGTAGACAGCGAACTGGCCTTGCTCTAAAATCAGGAACAACTCCTGAGGTAAACATTCGCTCACCAACCTCTCTAGCGATAGGGGCGGAAAAGCATCTAAATCTAGATCGTTATCGAAGACAACCAAAGTTCAAAGCCACTGAAAAAGAAGATGCAATGCCGTGGACTTACAGAGAGAATCTTCTCTCAGTCGACGGACTTGTCCTTTCACCTACATTAGGTCAAGCCAAAACAGGAGGGGGCAGAACTGTTGACAATTGGCCCCATCTTGGGTACAAAAAGAATGGGAATTCAAGAGGACCTTCAATCGATCCAAGGCCTCTTCCTCCGACTCAGTCTATGTCCGATACCATCTCATCCATATGGACTACAAATAAACGAAGTGATGATGAGAAAATTTGGTCTACAAATAGACTCACTCCATGGATCAATTGCCCTCGCTTAGCTTGGTCTGAACAGATATTGAAAGCGCGGGAAGTAGAGCCAGAGGTATCTGAAGATCTTGCACCACTTGCTCGTGGAACGCTTGTTCATTCGATAGAAGAATATCTCCTTTCACTGCTTGGAGTCAACGTAGGTGACAGGCCTCTAGCAGACGGTACTCCGATGCATCTTGGCCTTGACATCCCGTTAGAGCAAATCTGGGAATCCCTTCTGCATCATCTTTCACACCTTGCACCATGGCTATCGCGAACAAATGCAGTGTCTGTACACCGATGCAACGATTTGATTGGCTGTTCCCCTGAGGAATGGTCTCAATGGCTCGAAGGAGAAAAAATTCCGCCAATTGGTGGGCGCCTCGGACAACTCTTACTTGCAGACTTTGCTCTGACCGCTGCAGGACCAATTGCTTCAGAGTGGCCCCTTGAATCGGAATCAGAGAGGTTCATTGAACTAAATGGACTTGACGATCAACTTGATTCAGCGATGTTAAGGATTTACGGCCGAATCGATAGAGTCGACACACTCGTCCTCGATGCTGATTTACTTGACCAAGTACGGCAAAAGGGTTTGATTGGCGATGGTGGGGATTTGATGCCTCTAAATTTCGATGGTGATGGCCCTCCTGCAAGACGATTGATTATCATTAGAGATTTGAAAACAATTGAAGGGCCAGATCCGAAAAAGAATGGCCTGCGGCATGCAGCAGGGCTGTTTAAAGAAATTCAACTCGCCCTTTACGCTCGTGCTTGGGAGATTGCCCATCCAGGAGATCGTGTCATTGGCGTGGGTATTTCGGAGGTTGGAGATACAACTCGTCATTTTGTAGAACTTGATCCAACCTTTGCTTTTATTCCCGAAGAGGTAAACTTGGGGGATAGGACCTCCTTTTCAAGCAATCATTACCGTATCCCGGGTGAAGAAAATACGCCAACTAGCAATCCATTTAGAGCGTGGATAAGCTCTCGTCTAACCACTGCAATCCGGGCGAAAAATGCAAGCGATTTTGGCTGGAACCACCCAACACCAGGTAAACATTGCACCTATTGTTCACTTGCAAATTCCTGTCCCTCTGCCTCAATAGGAGTTGATGTGAAATGATTCCTTTCAATCGAAGCCAACGGTTGGGTCTGAATCTTGATCAGCACATTGCATTGGATGCTGGGGCGGGAACGGGCAAAACTACCGTCATGGCAGAGCGCTATGTTCAGCACCTCCTCTCTTCTGAACAAAGGGCCACTTGCGTACTACCTGCGCCATTACGAAACGAACCTTATGGCGCTGGAAGGGTAAAGGCTGCAAAGAAAGACAGAACCCCATTGAATGAATGGAAAGGGCTCCTGCCACAAGAAATTGTGGCCATCACATTCACGAGGAAAGCTGCTGCAGAATTACGTTCGAGAATACGCAGCAGGATTCAATCCCTTCGTGCAGAGCCCGTAAAAAAGACCGACCGCTTAGGAATTCATGACCCCCGTCTTCGACATCAGGGTGATGTTTCAATGCTGATGTCGTTACTTGAAGCAGCACCGATTTCAACAATTGATTCATTCTTAGGAGAAGTACTTGCGCCACATATTGACCTTGTAGCATTGCACTTGAGCAGGGATCAATTACCTGATGAACAGGCCCCATTATTGAGGACACAAGCACTTAATGCGGCTTGGAGAATTCGTAATGCAAGAGACGGATTTGAAGCAGGGTTGACCAAGTCCTGTGAAGAATTCATTGAAGCTCGAAACCGCCTTGCAATTCGATTAGGAGGGCAATCTTCTGCTCAAACAGTTCTCACAGGTTTGCTAGAATCTTCGTTGTTTGTTGAAGAATCAAAACGAAGATTACGCGCCAGATCAATACGAAACGAATTACCATGGGACGGCTCATTGCCTCCAGACTATCTGCTCATTGAGGATATGATTCTCGAACGTTGTGGTCATCTTATTGATGGCGTAGTTGAAGATGCATATGCTTACCTAAATCAGTGGGTTGAAGTGTTTACAAAGGATGGACGTCATGCATTCTTGGTTAATCCAAGCGGCGCTCCAAACGAAAACACTCGATTCAATCAGCTTTCACAATTAGCCCGAGAGCCACTCCCTACAACTGCAATTTCTAGACTTCAATGGATTCATCAGGTGGTCGTATCTCTCTGCTCCCCAGGTCAAGTAGAGGAGTCAACTCCAACGATTTTGAATTCCGGTGGATTTCATAGTCAAACAATCGGAGGATGGCATTCAGGTCTTGTCAAATGGTCAAGTGTTTCTTTCCCCGGAGTCACTCAAAAAGAATCCAAGGCCATCACTAAGGGTATTCAGAACGAAGCCAAAGAAGCAGCCACGTTACTTCGCAATCGTCTTCACAATCCAGAAGACGGGCGTCTTTTGATGATGCTTTC
>Ga0208277_1002169_pt1 | contig 11242 bp, 10 predicted proteins | sample ETNtaG_5_FD_185782 | JGI IMG/M metagenome (GOLD analysis project Ga0208277, IMG submission 185782) | Marine microbial and viral communities from oxygen minimum zone, Eastern Pacific Ocean - ETNP201406SV205 (SPAdes) (version 2) | ecosystem: Environmental > Aquatic > Marine > Oceanic ...
CCAAAAGCTACGAAAGACACAATGACTATTGCGCTTGCTATCAATGCTGCAGTGGTGGCAAGTAAAAAAGTTGAAATTGACTTATTAATTACAGTCGTTTTTGATGGGAACCCCGAATGAGCGTCCCAATCCCATTGAGTCTTGTTTGGGTTCGTGTACGCAGGTTCAGCACCTGCTTTCGCGTTATTAACTGAATTAAGAACTTTAGATTTTAGCGTGACGGGAAGCGCAACAAATGGGAGTGCTAATGCTATTGATCCAGGAGCACACAAAATACCTCGCTTCTTGGTACAGGTGTCACAGTCCTCAATATGACGTGTAACTTTTGATCTGACTTCTAATGAGAAATGCCCATCCCAATCTGAAAGTAATTCATCAAGTTTGTCGCAATCCTCTCTACCTAACCTAGCGATTAGTAAAGATCCGACGGCTTTTTCCATCCTGTCTCGCATTCGTGATGACAGGACGTGGACATGAGAGATTTTAACTCCGAGGGCTTCGGCCAATTCCTCTCCATCTAAGCCTTGCATCTGCAATTCAAGAAGTTGACGATCACGGGTCTGAAGAGCATCTGCTGCATCCCACACTAATTGTTGAAGCTCATTTTGAAGAAGTGAATTGTCTGTATCTGGAAGGTCGGCGGCCATATCAGGTACCTCTCGGTGGTCTCTTCGAGATCGTTGACGTGTTCGAGAAGTAATTTCGTTTCGTGCAATTGAGAAGAGCCAAGGACGCAACTTTGATGGATCTCTGAGCTGATCGAGTTTTTGCGATGATCTTAATATCACATCGTGTACCGCATCTGCAGCTTCCTCGCGATCCCGCAACATAGAAAACGCAAAACCAAATAAACGATCTGCATACCGATCGTATATTTCGCCTATGGCGGATTGGTCCCCTTGTCGCGCCATTATTACAAGATCTGCGTCGCTTTTGTTCACTTGTGTACCTCATAGGTTCCTCACATACGCGAGAACCATCTAAAAGCTAGCGAACTCGCATTCTTTCTGTTGTGAGATATGACGAGTTCATGTGTTCAGTCTTACACCCTTGAAGAGGAAATCAAGAAAAAAAAGAAATTTAGAAAAAAATATTATTTTTTCTGACTGGGGTGTAAGAAATTGATTTGTTCCTCATCTAACTGGCACAACTAACAGCCGAGGAGGCAAAAATGAAAACAATTAAAAGAATGAAAAGAATAGTAAAGATGGGAGTGATACTAAGCATCGCAGCTATAGCGTTTACTGCGTACTCAGCATCAGCCTCAGCATTACAGCCATCATTTGATGAAGATATGATCATTGACCTAGATGACGTGTTATTTCCGGAAGAATTAATACCTCTTTTCGGAACAGATGTGGATGTCGAAGCAACAGGATGTCTTCCCCATTTCGCAGGGCCAGAAGGAATTGACATTACAATTACAAATAACAATGACTTGGCAAAGAGTTACGAAGTATTCGTATATGACGGAGTTGTTGAAATCGAACAAACCCCTGAGTTCACTTTCCCAGAAGAAGCCACAGGATCAGATAGCGAGTTTATTTTCCCAGGCGAATCGCATGAATTCCCTCGATATATAGGATTCTTTGCGTCTGAATCTCCTACAGTAGTGAGAGTTCAAATTACAGAGTCTTTACCTGTTCTTCTGATAGATGCAGAAGATGACGTAACTGTAGAAGCTGACATAATTTTTGACGAAGAGATAATTGTTTGTGAGCATGACGCAGATGAAATGCTTTCTGAAGCAGCCGAGGAATACGCAGCAGCAGAAGCTCTAGCTGAAGCAGAAGCTGAAGCAGAAGCAGCAGAAGAAGCTCTAGCCGAAGCTCTAACAGAAGCAGAAGCAGCAGCAGAAGCAGAAGCACAAGCGACAGCTGAAGCAGAAGCATTGGAAGCTGATCTAGCTGCTGCTGAACAAGCCGCATCAGATGCTGAAGATGCACTCGAAGCAATGATTGATGCAGTGTCGGTTGACGTCGAAGACCACTCAACAGAACTAGAGCAAGATTCTCAAACAGAAGGAGATGCTATGTCTTCTAATAGTCAACCTATTGTTGATGGCGAGTCCGCTATCGGAGAGTTAACTGAAGGCGACTCTGATAATTCAGGTCTCTCAGTGGGAATGATTATTCTCGTGACTCTGATTGGAGTTGCTGGAATCGCTTCAGCTGGAGTAGCGCTAGACAAATTGAATAGATAAACCCATCAATAAAGTGGGCGGGTTCTCAATGACCCGCCCACTTTTATTTTTTCAACACTCTTGTGATAGATTCTTGATGGGAAGTTTGAAAGATTATGAATAAAGAGAGAAAATGAGCGATCAATCAAATTCTGGACCGAACTTCAAAGAGTGGATTTCCCAATCATCATCTAGGCGCTTTATTGTATTAGCAACAGTTGTAATCATTGCCCTTATAGCTGCTTTGGTGATTATCAATACATCCAGTGATGATAATTCTATTAAATCAGACTTAAGTGGGCTCTCTGATCTGACACCCGAAAATGATTACTTGTTCCAGCCGGCGAATTCATTAGGACCCGACCCTTTCACACCCTCTTTTGCTAACTACATATTAGATGTTCCAACAGAAAATCTAGAGTCTGGGGTTGTAAGTGGTAGCTCAACTGGTCTTTATGGCGGTACAGGCGAAAATGCATGCGATATCGATAAGCTTGTGGCGTTTCTTCTAGCGAATCCTGATATTGGTGCTGCGTGGGCAGAAGTTCAGGGCATTGATCCAAGCGAGTTAGAGGACTTTATTCGCGCTTTAACTCCAGCAGTTTTGTTACAAAATACGTTGGTAACAAATCACGGTTATTCAGATGGTGAAGCAACACCATTCCTTGCTGTTCTTGAAGCTGGAACCGCTGTTCTAGTTGATGAAGATGGTATTCCTAGAGCACGATGTGCGTGCGGTAACCCACTACTGGTTCCAGAGGAAGAGGAAGAGGAGGAGGAGCCGGAACCAACTCCTACACCGGATCAGCCGGAACTTCTTGACGCGTGTCCTGAACCAAATCCTCCGTATGGAATTCATAAGAATGGAGATGATGAATGGATTCTTACAACCGAGGAAGGAGAATTCATATGGGAAACAAGTCTTCCAGGTTGGCAAGACACATCCCAAGATTTATCGGATCCTTCAAATTTTTATGCAACAGAATTTGATGTCCCTGGCTACATTGAGGAATGTTTTCCCTGCCCTGAGGACTCATCCAATTCTGATTACAACCCGTCATATGATTGGAATCCAGACGGAAGTTACCGAACTAGTGATGATGTACTCCGACGTGAAGATGATGACAGAACTGAAATTTATGTCGTTATCGTACCCAAACCTGACAGTGAAGAGGTGGAGATCGAAGACGTTGATGAAGGCTTCTCCGAAGATTTTGAAGAAGGGTACGATGCCGAAAAAGGGTTTGACGGCTGTTTCCCCCCTTGTCCTGATGAAGGTGATTGGGGATGGAGCATAGCTGAGTTCGCTTGGTTAGATGAAGGTAATCGGGGAGATCTCGATTTAGATGCGCTTGAATATTCAGGTTTTGTGTGGCATGAGCCTGGCAGCGACACTGAGGATCTTCTTGGAGCGTGGGCTTGGAATGGGTATGGTTGGGAACGAATCCTTGTTTTAGCTGATGACCCTGACTTTGGTGTCGTCCATGAAGACTACAAAGATCTACCCGGCTGGACGGAAGATTGTTTTGAATGTCCTGATTGGGGTTGGGTAGAAACAGAGACAGGTGAGTGGGAATGGCATGCACCAGATGGAACCATCTGGTCCTACGACTTTATGGGTAACTGGTCCATTATCGGTGACATCGAACCTATCAATTTCCAGCGACAAGAGGACTCTTTTGAAGAATGGACGTATAGCCCTGTCGAAGATATCACTCTTCTTCCGGGATACGACGAAGATTGTTTTGAATGTCCCGATTGGGGTTGGGTAGAAGCAGAAGATGGTGGTTGGGAGTGGCACTCACCAGATGGAACCGTATTTACGTTAATTTATAATAATTCGAACGGACAACTAAGAGCATCAAGCCCTTGGGTGTGGGTACCAAACGATGTTGCAGAAATGGGGGGAGATCTCGATTTAGATGGGATTTCAGATTATCAAGATCTGCCAGGTTGGATAGAAGACTGTGAAGATTGCCCCGAATGGGGATGGGAACAAAACGCTGAAGGTGCTTTCATATGGATTGACCCACAGGGTTACACATGGCTTCCTTACGTAAACGGTGATTGGTACGAAACCTTTAATACCAGATATGTCACGCGATATGATGACCTTCCTGGGTGGAGTCAAGAATGTGATTGCGATGATCAGACCTGGGGATGGGTTGATCTTAATAATGATGGGATTCTAGAGTGGCAAGCACCCGATGGAACCATTTGGGGCGAAGTCCGAGGAATCTGGCTACCACTCGATGATGACTTAGAGCCAATGGAAAACTTTGATATTTCATATACCTGGGCTGGGGATCTCCCGGGCTGGTCTGACTCTTGTTTCGATATACCTAATCAAACAACAGAGCAGCCTACTCCTGAACCAACCCCTACACCTGTAACGACACCTACACCTGTTCCGACACCAACACCAGTTCCGACACCGACACCAGACATTATCCCTACACCAACTCCGTTACCAGATTACGCTCCGGCATACATTAACACTGATCCGAGTTGCCAATCTCTGTATGTATCGTGGGAACCAGGAGGAGGGTCACAACTTGAACCTGAACAGTGGCATATCAGGGTCGAAGTTGAGTCTGATCTCGGACTGGCAGTGGTTGAGAAAACATTCCCGACACCTATAGGGAACTATCCCGCTAATCACACTTTTAGTTCAGTTGAGTTCTATCCGAATAACCCATCGTGGCCTAAGGGTACCGGCCCGAATGGGAACGCTATCGCCACAGTGACAGTCAGTTACCAAGATGGCGGAATTCTTAGCTCACCATCCACGTTTCAGGGAATCCAACTGAACAACTGCAACTAGTGAAAGGGAAAGTGTTTTGAAAAAAGTAATGGTTACAGGAGTAACAGGATTTATCGGTCAACATTGTGGCGCAGAACTCCTTCGTCAAGGGTATGAAGTTATTGGAACGATGCGGTCAAAGGAAAAGGCAGAAGCAGTGCGTGAAGGGATAGCGAAAGTAGCGCCAATAGATAAGCTGACATTTGTTGAAGCCGACTTAATGAGTGACGAGGGCTGGCAAGAGGCAATGGCGGACTGTAAATACGTTCTGCATGTGGCATCCCCATTTATCATTGCAGATCCAGAGGACGAGAATGAAATGATCTCTCCTGCCGTTGACGGTACGCTGCGTGTACTATCAGCTGCGAAAGCAGTAGGTGTTGAACGCACTGTTGTCACATCTTCACTTATCGCTATCATCGCTGGGAAGCTATCAGGTCATTATGGAACAGACTCATGGTCTGATCCGGACGAAGAGATTGGAACCTATGCAAGGAGCAAAACATTAGCTGAAAAGGCGGCATGGGAGTTTGCGAAAGCAAACGATATTGATCTTGTAGTAATTAATCCAGGGGGTGTTATGGGCCCAACATTGACTGGTCGAGTTGAAGGAGAGAGCTTAACGATGATCTCCGATATTATTACTGGGAAGTACCCTCTCGTTCCCGATATCTGTGTTGGGTTTATTGATGTTCGAGACGTTGCCAAACTTCATGTTGCCGCAATGACTGCTGACGGAGCTGTCGGAAAACGCTTTATCGCTTCATCGGATGAGCCACTTCACTTCAAAGAGGTGACTGGAATACTTAAAAACGCTGGTTATAAAAAAGCATCAACTCGTCAGGCTCCTAAGTTCTTACTTAAAGTAATGAGTCTTTTTGATGATCAAGTGAAGGGATTACTTCCAATGATTGGCGAACGACAAACAGTTGCAAATCAAGATACCTATGAGGTTCTCGGTTGGGAGCCTACCCCTATGGAACAATCGCTTATTGAAACAGCTGAATCAATTTCATAAGGTAGATGCTTTATTTACTAGCTAAAACGAAACCCACAACACTATGTGGCGTGCTTAATTCATTCGGACCGAATTCCTTGAGGAGTAACTCATCAAGTTCTTGATCAAAGGCGAGCGCCTTTTCTGGTGATAATGCAACAATGCCAGCACTTGCTTGAATTCTCTTACGCCAAGAAATTCTTGAATATGTTGTGTCATCAACAAAATCAAACTCCCCGACGATCGTCATCTCATGTTCTGTGAATGTTGGCTTACATAAGTTGTAGTAATCGTCTCTTCTTCGAATTCCTCCTAGGTTCCAATCTGGATTATGAGATTTAACCAGTTCTTCTGTAACCCCAGGGACGGTTCCTGGCAAAGGGATCCAATCAAACCAGCACAATGCTAATTTCCCATTAGGTTTGAGGAGACGGGCGCATTCAGCAATAGCCTTTTCTTGATCAAACCAATGCCAACACTGCCCAGCTGTTACAGCATCAAAAGAAGATGTTGGTAACTCAGTATTCTCAGCTGGCGCCTGAAGCCAAGTGATATCGAGTTGTTCATCTTGTGCAAGGCGTGATGCTTCATCAAGCATGCGTTGGTCAAGGTCTACGCCGGTCGCAAAGCATCCCCTGCGAGCAAATCCACGGGTCAGAGTCCCAGTCCCGCACCCAATATCTATAATAGTTTGCCCGAATTCACCGACTCCAAGACTTTGTAACTCATCAAAAGCCAGATCAGGGAAACCTTTTCGATGGTTAGCGTAGTCCTTAGCCGCAGACCCAAATCTATCGCCTTCTATCGGACCTGTTGAAGCACTCTCAAAGAAATCATTCACAGCAAAAGTCTACAGAGAATATGGCATTGTTAACGTTGTGAGAAATGAACATTGATTGGGGATCATCATTCGTATCTAGTAGATTTTAAAGGGAGGTATTCACATGAAAGCAGTTTTGAGGGGAATCGTATCAATGGCTTTCTCAACGATTGAAGACCAAAAGACCCAGCGAAGACTCCCGCCAAAAACCAAAAATATACCAGTTCTTTCTCAACCTACTATCTCTCCTCCATCACCGGTTCCTGCTGATGAGATTTACAAACCTTTATCATCTTCTGATCCGATTCCTTTTGGTGCAGTAACAAAAGTTGAATCAATAATAAACGCATACGATACGTCAGATTTAGAAAGCGCTAGTACATCAACTCCGATTGAGGGAGAGGGAACGAGCACGGTGACCAAATTGGAAAATTTAGTACCGGATAATCTCGCAGAAATTAAGGGTTTGAACCCTATAGCTATTATGGGTCTGAATAAAAGAGGAATTATTACTTTCCTACAAATAGCTAACCTCACCGATCAAGAGATAACTGATATTGAAGAAGATCTTGATCTTCCAGGTTGTTTCAATCGTTTCAGTTGGCGTTACCAGTCACGTCAGCTTCACCAAGAAATTAACTAGATTTCTTAAACATCTCCTCCAAATTTGATTCATCAAAAATTTTCAAGTTGAATTTTCATAAATAAGGGGGGATATGAATACGAGATACAGGCTAGACGAGAAGGTAGCTGTTGTTACAGGTTGTGCGAGTGGGGTAGGTGAGTCAATTGCTAAATTATTTTCGGACCAAGGTGCCAAAGTTCTTGCAGTTGATGTGAATACTGATGGGCTTTCAACTGCAATGAACGGTTTAGAAAGCGTTGCTTGTCTTGGCATTGATATCACTTCTGATGGTGCTGAGGACGAAATTGTCAGAGCTGCACTAGAACATTTTGGCCAGATTGACATTGTTGTTAATAATGCTGGTCGCGTTGTCTATGCGGAGATTGACGAGTTAACCGATGAGGTTTGGAATATGCACCTTGACTTGAATGTGACTGCTGCAATGCGTATTTGTCGCAGCGCGACACCGGAATTGCGTAAACGCCCATTTGGAAGAATTGTTAATATCGGTTCAGCAGTAACAATGCGTTCCTCTCCTGGTTTAGCTGCATATACGGCTAGCAAAAATGCCCTAGAGGGGCTAACCAGGGTTCTCTCACAAGAACTTCTGCCAGGTATTACGGTTAATTGCATTCATCCTGGAAATATTTTGAGTGGTATGACTATTCCCCTCATGGAACAAGATCCATCACTCAAAGAACAATATGAAAACTTCAGCCCGATGGGACGTCAAGCACTTCCTGAAGATATTTCACATGCCGCTCTTTTCTTATGCTTAGAAGCAAGTAGTTACATCAATGGGATAGGACTAAATGTTGATGGAGGCTATGTTGCTTACGGATAAGACTGCATTGATTAACCCAAGGTAGTTTGGATTATATAAATTTTAATAAATTAAGGAGAGATAGATGACACATACTTCTATGGCACGCTTCCCGTGTAAAGAAGGAGTAGGAGAAATGCTACTTCCTGCAGTGTTGGAAGGACTGAATGATACACGAGCTTTTGAAGGAAATATAAGTATTAACACTTTTGTGGATCAAGATAATCCTGACCTAATCATTCTTTGGGAGAAGTGGGAAACTCGAGAAAATTATGAAGCTTACCTTGCATGGCGAACGGAAACCGGAATGTTTGAAGGCCTTGAGCCTTTTTTGATCGGACCGCCAGAATTTATTCACCTTGAAGCGAAAGATTAAATAATTCTAAATTTAAACCAATTGCTCTCATGTATTTACAGAGATATTTGCAAGTGGCAGTATGGGCTTAGACATGGGGAAGTGTTTAACAAAATAGTAAGAGGCAAATAATGAAATTTAGTTTGTTTTTAAAAGACACCCACATGAAAGTTATAGAGAAGTTAAAGGAAAAGCATTCCGTTACTTCAGATCAGGACATTGTTAAAAGATATGTCAAGGCTGCTATTCAGCTTAACGATGATGATTTGATTTTTGGTTCTGCAAGAGAACAGTGCGGAGGAGGTTGTTTTGCTTCTGAACCATACTTCGAGATTGATATGGATGAAGGTGATTTCAATAAGCTAAAAAGTGTGTACATGAATCAAAGTTACGAATTTGAAGAGTACGACAGCGAAGAAGAGGAAATAAGTAAGACGATAAGATGTATTCTTAACTTTATTGATTACCAACCTGATGCAGTATCTATTTAAACAATTATGAATTTTGAGTCGTTAAATGCTCTTACTTCTGAAGAAGAGCTCCTAGAGATCTATCGTGCACCAACTGATGTTGTGATAAATAAAGAAGTCCACGAACTCGATAGTGGGTGCAGAGATTTCATTGAAGCTTCGACTTTTTTACTAATGGGTACCGTCTGCGAGGGAGGTAATCTCGATGTTTCTCCAAGAGGTGGACCGGCAGGCTTTGTTAAAGTGATTGATGAAAAGTGTTTAGCGATTCCTGATTTAAATGGGAATAATAGACTTGATTCAATTCGGAATATCATTATGGAGGGAAAAATTGGTCTGCTTTTTCTTATCCCAGGTTTAGGTGAAACACTTCGTATTAATGGTTCTGCCTTAGTAACTACTGATCAGGAAATTCTGGAAATCTTTACTGACAAACTAAAAGTTCCAAAAGCAGCGATAGTGGTTCGAATAGAAACTGCGTTTATTCATTGCGCAAAATCTTTTATGCGTGGAAATGTATGGAAACCAGAGACTTGGTTGGATAAGGAATGTCGTCCTTCTGCAGGTCAAATGCTTGCAGATCATTCTGGCTTAGAGAGCGACGTAACTGGGGATGAGGTGGAAGCGATGTTAAAGGCTGGTTATAAACATGATCTTAAATTAGACCGTCCAAAAAAGGATCGTATGTCAGCAAATTTAAAGCGACTTAAAAGGTGAATTACCGCTAGTAATCTATAGTGCAGAATTTGTCATAGTATTTGCGTTGACGAAAGGTCTATCCATTCCCACCGCCGAACGCTACAGGCGGAAATTTTAGCATTATTAGCAGAATGTGAGTGAAGGGAATGATTGAGGCTTTTTAGTATTTTGGCAACTACAGTTACATCTATGGGTAAACCTCCAAAAATGAGAAAAGGAAATGGTCGTGTTACAGAAAAAGGAACGCGTCCCAAAGGTCAAAAGAAAAAAGCTGAGAACGCTTCATGCTGTAACGACCCGAGCTGTGACAGCTAATTATTGACCCTTTCAACAAGATTAGGTGTGGAGCTGGCGGGAATCGAACCCGCGACCCCCTGCTTGCAAAGCTAAAACCAACTAATAACCTCACCAGCACAAACATAAAACCAACCAGTAAACATCAGGGTTTTACCCTCTTAACAGTTCTCGTTATTTCTGGTTGTTTGAAGTCCTCAACTGTCTCCAAATTAAAACCCAGTCGTACCAGCGAGGTACAGCAAGACTAAGTGGGTTGGTTCTTGTTGGGTGGTTACAAAAGTTACTTTTCTTAGTTGTTTGTTACATGTAAAAATTTGATGGGGTGTAAGTAATACACCAGATCTTTGTCTACCTAGCACAAACAAAAGCCTAGGAGGCAAAAATGAAAACACGAACAAAAATCACTCTTACCCTAGCGGTAGGAATAGGCTTGCTAATTAGCTCTATGGGAACGGCATCAGCAAGCCCTCACTACACCAACTGGGGAGGATCTGACAGCTTCAAAGCCGAGACCCCTACCGTCGAAAATACCAAAGTCATCCGTATCAAGGATCTAGGTCGGACGTCGGGATTTAGCCATCATGCAAACGTAGACCAAGTCCAAGTGAAAGAGAATTTGAGCGAGAATATTGAAGTGTCGATCAAAGATACAATATCGCCTTGGATAAATGTAAGTCCAGTGAGCGTTGAGTCGGCTGGAACAGCCGTTAAGGATGGAAGGAATGATGGAAAGGTTACCCGCGGCAGCGATCACGATATGAATGATATTACGTTAGGTGTGTCTGATATCTGGACCAACGGCGGGGCAAGCACCATGACGGCCTTCAGCGGTTTAAGTAGCATCTGGACCACAGGCGGTACAAGTAGCATCTGGACCAGTGGTGGCGTCACTAGCATTTGGACCAGCGGCGGCGTTACTAGCGTCTGGACAAACGGTAGTGCGACTCGGCTATTTGCTAACTTCTCCCCATTTATCTTCTAATGAACTTACAGAAGTATTAGAAGTAAGCCGCAAGAGAGAGTAACCAGCCCCTACTCTAAGAGTGAAAGAATTCTAACTCTTTGAGTAGGGGCTTTAAGTGTGGAGCTGGGGGGAATCGAACCCCCGACCCCCTGCTTGCAAAGCAGGTGCTCTAGCCAACTGAGCTACAGCCCCGAACGGGATAAATCC
>Ga0208277_1002170_pt1 | contig 11240 bp, 10 predicted proteins | sample ETNtaG_5_FD_185782 | JGI IMG/M metagenome (GOLD analysis project Ga0208277, IMG submission 185782) | Marine microbial and viral communities from oxygen minimum zone, Eastern Pacific Ocean - ETNP201406SV205 (SPAdes) (version 2) | ecosystem: Environmental > Aquatic > Marine > Oceanic ...
TTGTTAGCAAGAATACCAATATTCACACTAGCATTAAAAACAGCATAATGAAGTAAGAACGCCACAACAGTTGTAGATTTACCTGTCTGACGAGGCATCTTACAAATGTTGAATCTATTATGATGGAAATTATTAATTAATCTTTCTTGAAAATGATATGGTTGAAAAGGCATCAAACCTTCATCCAACGTCACAATTTTGACGTAGTTCATTGCAAAGTATACAGGATCTTCCTTACACTTAATGAACTCCTCAATATTCTCTTTTGTAAATTCAACTTGGGTATTCGCCTTTTTTAAATTGGGATTACCCAGATATATGTCAGCAGAACTCATAATTTAAAACTCCAGATTAATAACCAGTAGCGTTACCAGTAAATCCGTCTCCTTGACCTACATGGATATATGGGTCTCCATAATTTACAGCAGATATTACACAGTTTCTTAAAATAGCACTAGGATAAACTTGATTTAAAGCTGTCTGAACTTCTTTCTTACTTGGTTTATTTGGTTGAGGGAAGAACATCTTACAGAAATAAGTTTTTCCTCTCCAACTATACATTAACTCATATACATTTCCATTTTGAGCAGGAATTCTAGTTGTTGCTGCTTCTTTTAATTGTGGGCAATCCTTAGTTTTATGTTCATAACTACCACATTCTTTACAACATTCTTTATTTTCAAATATTCCACCTTTTTGTTGATACCATCTTATTGCCCAACCATGAGCATCAGGACTATAAACCTTATGTCTTTGCTCTGCTAATTCCTTTGCTCTTGACCAAAGCTTTGGTTGTTTGATTTCATTATTAGATTCGAGGATTTTTAATTCCTTTTCTCCTTCGAGTCTATCTAATACTTTTTTAACAATAGGACTTGCCATCTTTCTCAGACACTTTTTTAATATTTATCTATAATCCAACTATAGTCAATGGATCTGAATAAACAGTTGCTATACCAGCCTGAACTTCAACTCTATTACTTTGAAAATTAAGTTCAGTTCCATCGCTAAGTTTAGTACCATCGCTCTGAATACCGACAGCACCAAATCTATTAACTACGCTGATAAGTCTAGGCATTTGCTGTCTCTAAAATACTTAGGATAAGTTTTAAAGTGCTATTAGCACTTCCTGAAACCTGTATAGAATCACTAGTCTCTAGAACTAATTTACCATCCATAGGTATGAATGCATCATTAACTGGTACATTCCCTTCTTTAATAATTTGAGTAGTAGTACTAGATCTAACATGAGACATAGTTACAGTTGCTGCAGCAGCCCCCACATTAGTAACATGAGCATAAAGAACTATAGAAGTATAACCAGTTGGTGCAGTATATGCAGTCTGGTTAGAAGTAGTTATTTCTAATGTTTCTGTTTGAAATCTATTGAGTGCTAATGCCATATTAACTAAGTGCTAAAATAAAGGGTGTCATTTCTGAGAACAAACTCTTACTGAAGGCTCTTCCACTAATTGTACCTGTCTCTTGATTAATTTGCAAATTATCACCTATTCTGAAGTTTCCAGCTTGATCTGTACTTGTATAAAGTACTTTTCCACCATCCTCAGTAATAACTTCATTTGCTTGAACTGTTACCCCTCCACGTTTTGGTGTTGCCATAGTAATAGTATTACCAGATCCAACATATTCAAAAGTATGAGAACTAGCAATAATTCTACTAGCAGGATAGAAGTATGCAGTTGAACCAACACCAACAGTACTTAATAGTTTATTACCAAGTGTTAATGTTGATATTCCAGATACAATAGGAGTCGAACTATTTATTGTGTAATAAAGTGGGTAAGCACTCGCAGTAGCAGTACCACCAGAACCTCCACCACCACTAATAGTAACACTAGGAGCAGAAGTATATTGACTTCCTCCATTAATAATAGTAATGGATTTTATTTTCTGATCCTCAATAGTAGCATAAGCAGTAGCCCTTTCTCCATTAGGACCTGTTGGAGCACCAATAGTTACAGTTGGAGTTGATGTATAACTACCTCCTGCATCAGTAACTGTAATCCTATTAACTTCATAGTAAAGAGTATCAAAATAAGCAACTTGTCCATCATAAGGTCTATCAATATCAAGAACTGCTTTACCACCACCATCATCATAAGTATGTGCAAGAGTAGAAACTCCAACATTAATTACAAATGATGTAGTAGATGGAACCTCATCAATTTCAAATACATAAGGTTTTTTGTATGGATATACCTTAGTTCCATAAGAACAAGTCAAGGTCATATCAGAAATAGATACTCCCATTCCAACATTAAATCCATGAGCAGCAGTTGTAGTAACAGTTGCTATTCCTAAATTATTATCATATACAAAATTACTAATAGTATAAGGTGTAGTACTTAAACCACTAATAGAAATTTCAGTGGTATCTACTGTTCCTGTGGAAGTAACAATACCACTATACTCCATATTTCCAACTCCTCTAGAAACCAATCCATATGTACCAAAACTACAATTACTGTTTGCTATATCTGCTTGACCTCCCTTATCACAAGTAACTGCTTCATCACAACATATAGTGAATAATGAAACAAGTTGTGCAAATCCATTATTGGTAATAGCAACTCCTACTCCACCTTCATTATACTGAGTGAATGCATCAACGTTCATTGCTTTCAATGATCTTGCTTGAGCACCATCAACTCTTATTCCAGTTCCTGTTGTAGTCTTACTAGTACAATTCTGAACATATGGTCCTTTCCATGCTCCACCACCTACATTTTCTGCAATAGTATGAGTTGGAAATCCAACTGCAGCAGCAGGTGCAATATGATTTTGGAAAGTCATATTTGCTAATTTAACACCCTTCCTTACTGAGAAAATATCTTTGTGTGCAGTACTTCCACTTACATATACAGATCTTTGATCATCACCAACAATAGAAACATTAGCAGGAACTTCTATTGGATTAGTTTCAGAATAAGTTCCTGAAAGAACTTTAATAGTAGTACCACCAGTTGCTACTCCACAAGCACCACCAATAGTTAAAAATGCATTATCAATTGATGTTCCATTACTAGTATCACTACCATCTTTTGCAACATATAAAACATTAGGTGCAGAGTTAATACCAGTAGCAGATGCATTAATAGAAACATTCTCACCAAGAATAATTTCAGAATTGGTAATAGTAACAATACCAGAAGTAATAGTATTATTAGTACCATCAATAGTAACAGATCCTCTACCTACTGTAAGAATTCCTAAGACTCTTGCATCACCATCAATTATAACTGTCGTATTACCAGTACCAATATGAACAGTTCCTAGTCCTGTTCCTGTGGTTATAGTGGAAACCCCACCTGTTACATGAATACCATTTCTAGCAGTAATAAGACCAACAGAATCAATATTAGTTACATCTTCATATGTTATTGTTCCACCTACAGAAACATCACCACTAAAGGTTCCACTAGTTGCAGTTACACCACCAACTACAGTAAGTGTTGAACCATCAAATCTTAAATTATTACTATCTTCTAATTCTCCTCCTGTTCCTCCAAGGATTACTCTACCAGAACTTAAATCAGTAACTTTTAAACTGGTTATAGTAGATACACCAGCATTTAATCCTGTAGTAACTCCTGTAAGATTTAAACCATTATTAACAAGAATAGGAGCATTGAAATTAACTGTATTATTAAACGTTGCTGCTGTTCCAGTGATAATATTATCAGTAGATGCAACACCAGTTAATCCCTCACCAGAACCATAAAAAGTAGTTGCTGTAATTATTCCTGTAGAATAGATATTAGCAAAAGTGGATGATGTTGAAGTTATAATATTATCAGTAGATGCAACTCCTATTAATCCAGTTCCATCTCCAACAAAATAACCAGCAGTTATGATACCAGTAACTCTTGCATCTCCTTCTACCCATAAAGTAGCATTAGCAATTGTAGTTCCTATACCAACATTCTTAGTAGTGTGAATACCAGTAGAATCTGCTGGAGAATCTGTAGCCCAAGTACCACCAGCTCCTGCTGCAGCACTTGCTTTAAATATAAATGGTTGATGTGGAGTAGAAACATCTATAGTTAATACTTTACCATCATATTCACTAAGATTAGTAGCAACACCAACAACATCATCAAGATATTGAAGTCTTACCTCTCCACCACCACCTTGTGTATTAACAATCTGTTTAAGAACATCAAGTTCTTTTCTAATCTTAGAAAGTTCTGGTGTAGAATCTTCCTCATTTATTTCTTGTTTCTCATTAAGTTTATCTAATATCTTGATAGCATGGTCAATAGTTCCTTCATCTTCTTTATTAACTTGCTCTAATGCTTCTACTACTTCATCAATATCTTTCTCTTCTTCAACAATCTCTACTTCTGGTTTTGGTGGAGGTGGAGTAGCTGAAATAGCATCTTTAGCACTAGTAAAGACTCCAGTTTTTTTATTATCTGAGAATAAGAAATTCTCAAATACTTTTGCATCTTTTATAAGTTTTTCTCTTTCTTCTTTCTGCTTCTGTTTCTTTTCTTTTATTTTTTTAGTTTCTTCCTTTAAAGACGAAAAAACATCATCAAGAGAGATATCACCTATCAACTCCTTTTTTTCTTCCTTTATCTTTTTCTTTTCACTACCAATGGAGCTAAAGAAACTATCTAAGGATTCATTATTTTTGGGTTTATTATCCGTCATTCTTCAATAAAGAGTTTCCCATATATCTTATTTATTTGGGCTATTTTGCTTTAATAATTTTTGTAGCTCTGTAGTAGAACCAACAAATAAAGCATTATTGACAGTTGTTGGTCCTTTTGCTTCCTCTTCTTTATTAACATCCTTAACTTTCTTCTGAAGATCCATCAATTTGTCAGTAGCATCAGAGACACTTTTAATCAACTGACCAGCAACTTCATATGCTCTAGGCATTTCACTTTCTTGAGCAAGTTCAAGAATACCATTAATTGCTTCTTGTCCTTTTTCAATTATACTATAAAGATTACCTCTTGTATAGTCATAATCCTTTTCAATATCATTTTTAGTTAATCTATCTGGTTTTGATATTCCTACATTAGTCACATCAGTGAGTTGATCCTGCCTTTTGACACAACCTCCTTCTGGAGTAGTACTTACTTCAGTTGGAGTAATGTTTAAAGTTTCGTCTAGTTTATCATTATTTACTGGCATAATTTATTCCTTAAGTGAAACCACCGTCAAATCCAAAATCATCACCAAATTCAATTAGAGCTGTATCTTCCTTAGCAGCAGTATAATCTATACCAAGTACTTGTGCTCCCTTAACGTGATTTTGAACTTCTGAATTATCCTGTGCTCTCTTAACTGTTAGTTTATTACCAGTTACTGATTCAACATACATCTCTTCTTGACCAATATAGATGTACTTATTAGCAACAATCTGAGTTCCATCATCAACTTCTATAACTGTTTCAAGAAGGTCTACATTCTCAGCAAGTAATGTCTTAACATCACCAGTATAGTCTTTAGTTGCTCTTCCACTTACACTATAAGTAACATCTCTTGAAGGTGTAGCACCCTTAGCCTTACTACCAGCAACATATCCAATAGTAGCCTTTCTGATAACAGAACCAGAAACATCTGATATAGGACCAAATAGAGTTGTTTTTGCTGTAAAAGTTAATGTATAAATTAATGCTCTTCTAGTATCAAAATTTCCTTCATAATCATCTTCCATTGTGATATTATCTAACTGAATAGGAACATCTCTCTTCTCTTTTAAATTACCTAAGAAGTTAATAGGAAGTTGATATGCTGGTTGAAAATATGGTAAAATCTGTTCTGTAATTTGAAGCATATCATCATTCAATTTAGTCATGATTGATAATTCAAATCTCATATTATAAGGAACAGGTAAATAATTCTTCTTTACCTCTGTACCATCAGGACTTTGATTAATAATTGTTTGAGTCTGTGTAGACTTTCTAGTGGGGTCATATTGAAGTCCAAGAAACTCAAAAGACATTCTTGGCATCGTTATAGAAATGGGTTTATTCAAATCTGCTTCTTGTTGCATTCTTGCAAGAAACTTTTGAGTAGGTCCATATGCTAATGGAACCTTAATTATTGATGAATCACCGTGCTTAACTTCTATCCCATTAAACAAGGAACCAAATCCAATAATGACAGACCTAAAGATCTCGTTGTAAAAATACTCAAACATTAATCTATACCACTATAATACTATTTATTAAGGCATTCCAAATGGATTCTTTTCAGTAAAATCTATAATAGAATCTGCCTGTGTCTGAATGTTATCATTATCATCAAACCCTGACACTAAATTGTCAGTATTTGTCTTTAATACAGCATACAAAGCACCAGAATTAGATCCTAGAATTGTTTCACCATCAGTGAATTTACCATCTACAATAGAAATCTCTAACGTATTATTTACAGAATCCCATTCTTTAACTCTTGCAGTTGTTCCAGATGTCTGTCCTGTAATAGTTTCATTGAAGACATATGAACCAGTTCCAACACCTACTCCAGCACCAGTTGGAGCTTCAAATGTAACTGTTGGTTCTGCAGAATATCCAATACCAGCATTAGTGATATAAGCAGTTGTAACAACACCAGCAGAGTTAATGTAACCAATACCATAGGCAGCAGTACTACCCACTCCAACACTTCCTGGAGCACTAATGGTGAAGGTTGGATGTGTAGTATATCCAGAACCACCACCAGTAACAGTAACTATACCAACAGATCCAAGAGTTGTAATTCCTACTGTACCAGCAGCACCTACTCCATTACCTTTAGGATCTTGAATAGTTAACCAAGGTGCTTCTGTATAACCAGCACCAGCATTAGATATATGAATAGCAGATATCTTACCATCAGTTAATCCAGTTTCACAATCTATCCAAGTGTTGGCAATAGAAGCTACCCCAACAGCATCTTGACTTCCAGATGGAGAAGAAGATATACCAATTAAAGGTTGAGCTTTATACCCATTACCCATATTAGACATATAGATTTGAGTAACACCACCAGTTGCAACATATGATGCAGTAGCAGTTGCTGTAGTAGCAGACCCTATCATTGTAAGAGTCTGTATATAACCCAACTGTTCTACTTCATCATCAATAGTCTCAATACCAGTATCAATAACCTCATCCTCATAACGGAAGAGTTCACATTTGAGTTGATAAACGTAATTCTTTTTAAGTTGATAGAATGGTTGTTCGTGCTCAACATACTTAATCTCAAATAATCTATCACCTAATGGGAAGTAAATAAGATCTCCTTCTTTTGGTCTAGTAGCTAACTCAACATTTGGTAGATTTTTTATTAGGGGTGTAATATATGTCTCATATCTTTCTCTAGAAATTACAAGAGTAAGGTCATCTACATTCTGTATACCAAACTTAGAAAGAAGTGTTCCTTGTCCACCATATCCTTCATAACTATCTACATATGCTTCTAATGGATATGCACTATCAAATTTAGATTCAATAACTTCTTTAATAACTGTATTTTGACTAATATATCTTCTTGGTATGTAATAAACCTCTACGCCATAAATTGTCAACTGTTCGTTGATTAGACTCTGGACTAAATTTTGTTCACTTTCAGAACCTTGTAAGAAATATGAATTTAATGCCATATCCTCAACCTATCATATCTAATGGTGGAAGTTCATAAGTACTGAGCATTTCATCTTTTATTTCATCAATTTCTCTCTGCCCATCATCAAATATTTGTCTTCCATTAAGTTCAACACCACCTGGTAATTTAACTCCTTGGAATTTGATTAAATTCTGACCCCATTGTTTTTTAATCAATGCAGTAAGATATTTCTTTAAAAATCTATCATTATAAACTTTGGTAGATGCATCTGGATCAAGCGCAGTATAGCATTCTATAATTAAAACATCATCTGCAACAACTTCACCCCAATCAATATCCAAATATAATCTATCTTGTCTAATATTAAACCTAACTCTAGTATGAGTATTTAAAAGGAAATCCATAGTTTCCAAATAACTCATAGCCATTGAATATCCCAATAACTCAGTTCTTCCCCAGAAATATAAATCATTCAAAACTAACTGATACTTGAAACTGAACATGTTTCCAGACATGCCCATTGCTCTAGTACTATTAACTTTAAATACCTTTTTAACACCTATTACATTAGGAGGTATTTGAATATAATTACTACTCTCATAATACTTGTAGGTAACAGTTCCAACACCTGCAACAACAGAAGAAGCAGTTGTTGAAGATATCCCTGGACCAGTAACTGGGTTACTATCAATCTTTGCTTTTCCTCTATCTATATCTCCTTGAGTTACCTTATACTTTAAAAAATTATCAGTAACACCATCATAATGCCTTTCTTGATAAAACTGAATAGCATCATCCATTAAGTCCTGAAGTTGCTCATTTGCAACGTTAATCTCCAGAACAGGAGCACCCAATTGTCTTAGGGAATAATCAATTAATTCTGATCGTGAAGAAGGTTGCGCCATTTATACACTTTTTACCTTATAGTTTATTTAGGATGGAGCAGATGATATGCCTCCTTGAACCAATATATTTCCTTCAACAATTCTATAAATGGTAGATCCAGAACTAACTAAAATATCATAAACGTGCCTACCTTTCTTTAAACTTCTAGTAGCAGTAGAACCTAAAGATATTTGAAATTCTCCACCTGCAGCACTGGTAAATCCAACACTAAAAGTTGCTCCAACTCCTAATGTTGCTCCAATAGCAACAGATTTAGTCATCTGTGAAGATCCACTATATCCAGTTAGATTATAAGCAGATTTATCTGTTTTAAGTACAGCAAATGTGGACTTAAAATCTGCTCCTGAAAGAATAGTTAGATTAACACCGTAAGCTACTCCAGAATCTGGATCAAATGTAATAGTGTTATTTGCCATGTTACTTACTTATTAGTGTTTGAAGCATTGATTTAATATCACCAATATCACCACTCAAGTCATCTACTTTCTTTTCAAGATCATTTATTCTATCCTCTTTAGACCTCATCCTATTTCTCTGTTTAACATAGGTATCATAATCATTGGTATTTTTATTGATAATAGCATTTGTAGCACTATCTCTAAAAATACCAGGTTTATCTTCTACAGGAATTAAGGACATAATTAAGCAAGAGCAGTAGCACGAAGTCTTTGCATTTGTGGAACTACTGCTGAGTTTGTAGAGGTTCCAACAAGCTTAATTCTATAAGAACTAAATGGTGCAAGATCGTCTGTACTATATGTATATTCCTTATAAAGATTTGGTGGTGCTTCAGGGACATATACATCCACTTTAGGGACTTTCTGATTTGATTGACCATCACTAGATGTTGGTGTAATAATATCACCATTAGTATTCAAATTCTTATATCCAGGGAAAGGAATAAAGATTGTATCTTTAACTGATGTGTCTTGATTAATAGCATAGAATACTCTTACATCACAAACATCAGGAACATATGCATCAAGAATTACTTGAAGTGAAGTTGCTGGATTTTCTAAAATGATATTCTTAGTTACATAGAAGAATCTATCAGGATCATCAACAGTTTGATTAGCTCTTAAATCAGTAGCAAAATTACTAATAGGTTTATTAATTCTATTGTTAACAAAAGTAACTCCTGCATGATCCAAATTAACCATTGGACTTAATCTTTGATCACTTGCTTGCATATTCAACACAAATGTTAAAGATTTATTTCCAGGCATATCAGTCAAGTATTGAGATTCATTAGCAGCAGATGCAACCATTCTAGGTGTATCAAAATAATTCTTTTGACCTAGTGCTATCTCAGTAAATCCTTTATCTTGGAATGCTGGTTCTGTACCATTAACACTAGCAGCAGAAGTAGTTCTTGCTTGTGCTGTAATCTTACACCCTGTAGGTGACATAGTTTCAAATTTAGGAACCATTAATGAATAAGGAATATTATAAGATCCTTTAGCAAAGGCTCCACCACCAACAGATAATTTATCCAATTTCAATGGTAAGAAGGTATCAGAATTTGCACTACTTCTATTAGCACCATAATCTGTATCAGTAGTATTAATCTTAATATGATAACTGTCTATTGTAATAGCATCTTCACTAGTTACACTTACATCACCTAAACTATGCTGTCTGTTGATCCTTCTTAGAGAAACACCACCAAACTCATATTTCCATACAGTATCATTAGTCTCATGTTGAGTCTGTAGAGAACTATCTACTCCTCTACCAATACCAGTTAATGTATTACCACTAACCCCTGTGTAACTAAGAATTTCATCATCTATCTTAATATAACCTGGATTGGATGCTCCAACTGCGACACTCTCAAAGCTAGTATAACCAGAACCAGCTTTAACTGAAAGAGAAGCAGTAGAAGTTCTACCATATAACTGAGTTAATGATGTTGGTACTACATTACTCTGAATATCTTTTAGAGTTACCTGATTGACACTATTATACATTCCATGATTTCTCTGATGAATCTTGAGATGTAATCCATCATCAACAACAGAAATTGCTTTAGGAATTACCCTTCCATTAACTTCTGTTCCACCATTAAGTTCTGTAGAAATTCCTACACTATCAATATACCATATTTGAGAAGCACTACCACTAGTATCCCAATCACCTTGGTTATCAGTAATCACTAACTCATTAAATGCACCTATACCAGATTCTGTTGCACCTACACCATAAACTTCATCATTAGCACCAACAATAGTTAATCTCAAACCTTCTCCAACCTGATTACCTGCAGCTCCCAACTCTGCAGTAAGAACATCACCAACTTGATACCCTGTACCACCAGCACCATCAGAACTTGTAATACCAGCACCTGTAACTACACCATCTGTAACAGTTACAAATCCAACTGCACCAGATCCATTTCCAGTAACTGCTGTGAAGTTAACATTTTGGAAGTAATATTTACCAGAAGAAGGAGTATAACCAACACCAGCATTAGTAACCAATAAAGCAGTTCCTCCAGCACTATAAGCACCACTAGAACCATCATTCTTAGGTGGAGCAAAGTATCTAACAGAACCAGCAAAACCAACTAGTGTACCATTAGGAACTGCTTCTAAATTAACAGCAGCACTTGCTCCTTGATAAACTTGGTTTCCTGCTTGAAGTGGTCTATCAGTAACACTATTTTGATTAACTGAACCACCAATAGAAACTCTAATCTGATTAGGTTTAACTGTTATTCCCTTAGATGGAATATCTTCTCCATTAAC
>Ga0208277_1002171_pt1 | contig 11232 bp, 8 predicted proteins | sample ETNtaG_5_FD_185782 | JGI IMG/M metagenome (GOLD analysis project Ga0208277, IMG submission 185782) | Marine microbial and viral communities from oxygen minimum zone, Eastern Pacific Ocean - ETNP201406SV205 (SPAdes) (version 2) | ecosystem: Environmental > Aquatic > Marine > Oceanic ...
AGGCTTCATATTTTCATCTGAAAGGACAACTCCTTCACCGAAGTCAACAAACCCTGGCTCTCGTTTTATCTTTCGCCGAATCACGTGTTCAGATGTAATGCAGGCGGGCAACAAGAATACGCTAGTTAGGAAAGCAAATCCAATTAGCAACATCATCAAGATAAAGAAATTCACTAATCCTGGGAATGCTACAAAGAAGCCAGCTCCAAGCCCTGCTACAGTTGTGGCAGTTGTTTCAAAGATTGTTTGTCCAGTGCTTTCAACAGCGTGCGACATTCCTACTGCAGTTTCACCTTCTTCTTGTATACGGTGCATTACGTGAATCGCATCATCCACTCCGATTCCGAATACGATTGTTCCAATCATCGCAGTAAATATGTTCACGTTCACATCACCAGAACTCATCAACAATGGTTGCCAAATGATAATTGTTGCAACTGGAATCATTGTTAGTATTCCTATTCTAAAAGATCTAAACACGATACAAAGAACAATTGTTAGAATCAACAATGTTAGCAAAGTTGTGTAACTTTGTGTTTCATGAATTCCTTCATTGATATCAAGGCTAACTGGAAGACCACCTGTTAGTGGTGATACTCTAATTCCAGGTTCTTCCAGAGGATCGCCCAGCATTACATCGATTTCGTCTCGAAGCATACTAGCATTATCTAAATTCATGTAAGGTTGAGTTACGTAAACTAAAGCCTTGGTACCGTCACCATTTGTTAGCATCCACTGGACTTCTTTAGATAGTGTGTCATATGCAACATTAACCATGTCCTTTCTGAGATGTTTTCTACCTTCACCGTCAGATGATGTTGCATCGAGCAACATCCAAGTTGCACATTCGAGACTATTTGATTCCCAACATTCTTCATGCAGTAATCCCCAAAGTGTTCCATCATACAAAGTCAAGCCGGTTGTGGGTTCAGAAATAGTCACGGGTACGGCTTCAAGGAATGTAATCAAACTGGTAGTATTGGTGTAAGCAACTTCACCGATTTCTTGTTCCAAAGCATCCATCGCATCAAGAACCTCTAGCGAACGTATTTTCATATCTTGGTCATTGATACTATCATCATTAATGTGCTTTGAAGCATCAAATATGAAGAGCGAGGTTTGACCGCCAGAGAATGTATTTGAATATTCAACCATTGCTTCCATTGAAGGAATGTTATCTGGTGTTTGATCAGAACCTGTTATCGGTTTGTCTAATTCGTCAAGATTACTCAATCCAGCTAATGTTATCATTCCTGCAATCAGAATTACTACTGCGAAATTTTTCACAGGGAATTTGGAAATCGATCCCCACATCGGTGGATTACTTCGTTTGTTGAATTTCAGAAGCCAAATCAGAACTGGAACCAAAATCATAGAGAAAACAAGAGTAGCCATTATCCCTGCGACTAGGGTCATTCCAACGGACCTTATTGGTATAATTGAGACGATACTAGGAAGAATTAGGACAGAGAATCCGATGATAGTTGTCACTGCAGAAACTAATACTGCTACTCCAGTTGTTCTTGACATTTCCATTACACAAGATCTGTAAAAATCAGGATCCCACATGTCGGGGACATCGTTAGGGACAAGGCCTTTTCGTCTGCGTTTTTCATTTTCCTCAACAGCCTCATCAATTCTTTTTCTCCGCACCTCTTCGATACGGTTGACCATGTGCAACGCGTAATCAACACCTAATCCAATCAATATCGGGAATGTAGCAATAATCATTGGTGTCAAAGTCATTTCAAGCAAAACAGTCGCACCAAAAGTAACCGCTAGAGCCATCACAATTGGTGTTCCAGAAATTATTACAACCTTCCAAGAACGGTGAAGAAGTGTAACCACTAATACAGTTAAGAATAGAGAGATAGGCATCATATTCAATAAATCGAGATATATCGCACCTGATACATCTTCAAGTATTTTTGAAAGTCCGGTTTGTGTCATATTCAATTGATTACCGCTATATTGAGAGGGGCGATTTTCTTCTTCAATTACAGAATCAATATGGGCAAAGAACTCCTCGTAATCATTCCAAACTCCGGTTTGATCGATCTGATTTGAAGAGATCATTCCGACCAAAACAGCAGTAGTGTCCCAAATACCATCTCCATTAGTATCCTTGGCTAATGACTCTAACGAGCCGTTTGATTGGTTTACTATTTCGTCGATTCTACTCTGGCCATCTGTGGACTCATCACCAGGAATTGCATACAAGCCGCCCCGTAAAACCGGAGTTTGTTCTGATAATTGGCAATCGACTAGTTGAGCAGTTAAACGCTCACCAGGGTTTTCACACATTGCACGATTAAATCTTCCATCACTAGAATTAATTTCTTTAATGATTTGAGCGATTGAGATAATCCAAAGTACACCGTCTTTCTTACCGCGGTCTTCTTTGTCCCAATCAAGTCCATTTTGTTTGATTCCGGGTGCTCTCCATTCATCGTCGCCTTCAATCCAGGATATTTCATGAAGAATGTCTTGACTTGTTACATTGTACTCTGCGCCATATAGTTCGGGATCTTCTGCATTTGGAGTTTTGATATATATGAATGCGACATCTGTCGACCATTCTTCTCTTACTTCGAGTAGTAGGTCAGTTGATTCAGCACCTTCCGGTAAGAATACTTCAACGTCGTCAACAATTTGGTCTTGGAAATTAGTCCCAATGTTTCCTAACCATAAGGATACAATCACTAGTAAAATGAAGGTGGTTTTTGGCTGAGCTAATATTTGCGAATAAGCACTATCAAGACCAGAATCGAGTTTTTCTTTGGCCACCTGGGAATACTCAGCAAATCTCTCCTTTGCTGCCCCCATGAAAGGTGGGGTGTGCATTCAACCCATGAAGGCTATGCTGCTACGATTGGATATCAGGCCATTCCGAATTCTCTAACCAACAGGTGACGGAGGAAATTTCTAGCAGATTGAAGAACAAATCCTGTTGCCATCATTGCTAATCCTAAAACTCCAATCCAAACCGCAGTTAGCCCGGGTCCAACAAGTGAATCAACTGAATCGGATATTCCGTTGACTGCGTTAAGTCCCATTGCAGCGCCAGCTGCAAATAATCCAAATCCAGGTAATCCCAAGACAAGTAGAGGTTTCTTCTGGGAAAGTGAAATCATTGCCCATGCTAAAACTGTGAAACCGTGTGATAATGCAGTAAAATTGCTACCTTTTGGTACATCGTAACGAATGAGAGTGGGTACTTCTTTTATTTTGAGATTTTTTTCATGGGCATCCTCGAGCATTTCGAGTGATAATTCCATTCCTTCAGAATCGAATCTCAATCTTTCGATCGCAAGTTTAGAAAAGGCTCTGAATCCAGATTGAGTGTCTTGTATCGATAAGTCGCTAGATAAGTTAGATGCAGCAGTAATGACCTTGATTCCAAGTCTTCTGTAAGCAGGCATTTCTTCACTACCTCCTCCTTCTACGAATCTACTTCCGATTACGAAATCTGCTTCTTTTGATAAAATAGGTTCTAGCATATTTGGTATGTCTTCAGTATTGTGTTGGCCATCGCTATCAAGTATTACGAGACAATCTGCATTCATTTCACGAGCTTTTGCAAATAGAGATTTGAGAGCACCACCGTATCCTCTGTTAACACGATGTCTGTGAACAATAGCGCCACAGGCTTCAGCTATTCTTGCACTAGAATCAGAAGATCCATCATCAACACAGATGACTTCATCAACATGTTCGAGAACATTAGTAATTACTGTACCAATAGTCTCTTCCTCGTTATACATAGGAAGTCCTGCGACTACGCGTAGACGCTGGGTAGAGCCAACCACCATTACCTTACGCGGTTTCCGCGTCCAATATATGTGATTCGGCTACAAAAATACATAATTGTTGGATTAAAAGGGTGCCAGCCCGCCCTTCGTGAAGGACGAGCTGGCTGATATTTCTTAATCATTCAAATGATTGATTGATGTGACTGCACGTGAACCATCCATGATTCCTGTAAGTGCGTTCAAACTAACCACTAATTGCACGTATGTTTGCCCATCACTGGTGACATATGTTGCACAATCCTGGAAAGAACTGGTGTTAATTGACAGTTTAACAGCCCGTCCTGCATTTGATTTCCTAACAAAACCCACAAGGGTACTGTTAGCGCTTTGTTCATTATCTTGCTCTAGATTTTTTTCTGTTTTTGGCATATTTTCAACTCCTGGAACTTTTGGTATTCGTTGCGTCGTTCCCACCACAACAAGGGAGACTGTTTGGTCAATACACCATGTTAATTTTGAAGGGAGGTTGGTTGAAAGTAAATCTAGACGATGATACTGAGGATTAAAATTGATGATTGCTGAGGGCCCCACATGCGAGCACTTGTCACTGGAGGTGCGGGGTTCATCGGTTCACACTTAGTTGACCGATTAGTATCACGTGGCGATAATGTAGTAGTAGTAGACAATCTTTCCTCTGGAGTTCTAAGTTTCATTCAGGGACACATAGATTCTGGTGCAGTAGATTTCCACAATGTCGACCTCAAAGATTTAGATTCAATTAAGCCATTAATGAATGGAATCGACATGGTTTATCACCTTGCAGCAAATCCAGATATCAGGCTTGGTACCAGAATTACAGATACGGATCTGAAAGAGGGCACCATTGCAACTTACAATGTCTTAGAAGCCATGCGTTTGGCTGAAGTTCCAAAAATAGCATTCGCATCATCATCAGTAGTATACGGAGAAAATGCACCAATGCCAACGCCTGAAAATCATGGTCCCTGCTTACCAATTTCACTTTATGGTGCCTCAAAGCAAGCTGGTGAAGGTTTGATTGGAGCATGGGTTGGTACATTTGGTTTACAAGCATGGGTTTTCAGATTCGCAAATATCATTGGTGAAAGAGGAACTCACGGTGTGATTTTTGATTTCATTCACAAGTTGAAGGCAGATCCTAGTCGTTTAGAGGTTCTAGGGAACGGACTTCAGGAGAAATCATACATGGAAGTGGGTGACTGCGTGGATGCGATTTTACATGTCATCGATAACACAGATGAACCAATCAACCTCTACAATCTAGGTTCAAACGACACCTGCAGCGTTAGGAATATTGCTGCAATCGTAGTAAAAGAAACAGGGTGCAGTGGTGCCAGTATCGAATATACTGGTGGAGACCGAGGTTGGGCAGGAGATATCCCGAAGGCAATGCTTGCCATAAACCGCCTCAAAGATTTAGGTTTCAAGGTCAACTATGATAGCGAAGAAGCCGTGGCCTACACTGCAAGGGTCCTAATCAAGGAGATTATGGGGTGAAAAAATGATTCGAAGAAATATAGGTGACGAAGCAGGAGCACGCTCTGATGGAGTGATGATCGTTTCAATAATTTTCATTACTGCATTTACATACATCGCACTAACTACTAATCCGGTATACACTGGAGTCGGAGTTGGTGATAGAGCACCTGAACTTAACGGTCAGATTTATGATGGAACTACATGGGTTGATTTCAATCTTAAAGATCAATTCAATGATACATGGAGCGAAGGCGAACCTGGTACGTACTATTTGGTTGAATTTATGGACACCAACTGTGGTATTTGTGTCAGCGCTGCTGAAAAGAAATTCACACCACAAGAACAAGCTGCTTGGTTAGGAGATAACCCTCAACGTCCAATGCCTGAAGGTATCTCTGTTGAATTCCTAGCAGTTTCTATTTCCCTTTGGGATGAAAGTGTATCTGGTAAGTCATACGGAAGGACTGTAGTTGAAGATTTCAGAGAAGCATATAGTCACAATTTCCCATACATGGATATGCAGGATAATTCTCATCAAGATGATTGGGGTAATTTTGGAACTCCAACTTACTTCTTGATCGATCCTAGCGGTATAATTCAATATACAAATCTCGAAACTCCTGGCTATGATTTCAGAGATGCTTTGGATGACATTGTTCCAAGAGGTGCGTAAACATGGTTGCTGGATTAGAATGCTTTGATACTAATTTGCTTCCACACTTGGCATTATTTGCTCTTGGAGTTGCAATGTTCACCCCCTTGGGGGAGAGTCTTGCTATACCTGCTCTACGCTCAAAGTGGAAATCCCTTGAAACAAAATTAGGGCAAATGTTCGCTGGAATGTTTTTGATTTGCTTAAGCGGTTTCACTGTTTCTGCACACACTCTCTGGATGCACAACAAATCACAGGAGATGGGTGGAGGCGCATTTTGTTCAGCGGGCACTGTTTGTGATTGTGCCAGCGTTATCGGGAATAATGATTGGAACACAATGCCTGTTCTTGGAATTCCATGGGGATTGCTAGGAATGCTTGCTTTCGCACTATTCATGTGGTTGATTATTTCAATGGCTAAAGAGCCAGCAGCATCTTGGGTTTTGAATCACATAAAGGTCGGAACTAACTTCGGAATTATTGGATTAGGAGTAATCCTTTACTTGATGTATGCTGAGTATGAAATTGGAAAAATCTGTCAATTCTGCACAACAGCTCACATCGCACACGTAGGCGCAACAATTGGTTTCTTCAAGTTGTCCAAGATTTACGGAACCAGCGAATGGAATTCAGGAGCAGCGACACAAAAAGTGGATGTCATGGCCAAGGAACGCAGAAAGCGTGGCGGATATGTCGCTCCAAAAACCTCATCTGAGGAGGAATGATTTCTGAGTGAAAACGACTGGTGGAAAATATTCACCATCGTTTGTCTCGCATCTTTGTTCGGACTTATGGAATATCAAGGTTTGATTAATTTATTTGATGATGATAACAACTCAAAATCTTCACTCACAAATACTTCGGATGAAATGCATCCTTTGGGACAATACTGCTTGAATGACCATGATAGTTCAATGCAAATGCACATTCATCCTTATCTTACTATTTTGATCGATGAAGAAGAGTATGAAATTCCTGCCAATGCTGGAATCTATACCGATATCTGCTCAAATGCCATGCACATGGTACACACCCACGATACAACCGGCAAACTACATGTCGAGAATTACACAAAGGAAGATGTTCCTCTAGAGGTATTTTTCGATGTATGGGGAGTGCACTTTGATGAAACTGGGATAATGGATTATCGTGATGGAACGATAGAAATGACCGTAAATGGGACAGCTAGCAGTGATTACCAAAATTTGATTCTAGCAGATCAGCAAAATATCGTAATCAGGTACACCTCGAATTAAGGGGAGTAAATCCCTTCGAAATATAGTGCATCTGTGTTTGTAGTGACCGGTTCGATTCGATGGACTGTTACATCCACTCTCTCGCTGGTTTGGTACATTTTCCTAAGTTCGCTAAGTAAATGATGATGTACATCACTTACATCACTAGCGCTAATCATTGAAAGGTGTCGGTTGGTCTCTTCTCCAACTTCTACGGTATATTCTACCATCCAAGATCTAACACTGTTGATTTCCCAATCTTCAGAAGCGTCGTGTGTCGGTTCCATGTTACTACATTATACTCTAACCTTATCAAAGATTTGGTGTATTTGTGCATTTTTCGCCGAAAAATGGCAGTTTTTTATAATTTCACAGCGTAAAAGTAACCATTTATTCACTCTTCTTCACGATTTGGGGATATTTTCTGTGGAATAAATACTAACAAACCACCTAAGAGAACACATAATGCAACAACCATCACGAGATTAGTATCTGGATTTTCATCAAACTCTTGATTTGTGATCTCTAAAACACCATAGGGGCTTCCACCTTCAACTGGTTCATGGATTACTATGAGTGACCACAATTCAGGAAGTTCTAGAACACCATATGATGATTTGTTGCCAGACGAGTCAATAACTTCCATCCCAATTAACACTCTATCTCTTGTTTCCTCTCCGGGATTGTCTTCTCCTTCAGGGACTGGTTTGTTGTGTTCGAGAACCATCAAAGTGATTTGTCCATATTCTGGAATCGGTAATTCTACATCGTCACCTATGAGTTTGATCGCCAAATCTTCTGGTGCTTGCCTAGAGTTTTCTTGGGTTAATATGCGCTTTTGCACATCGCTCCAAGCATCATATCCTTCTGCTGTTTTGACGCCATCTACAAAGAATGTTGGAGTTCCATATTGTTCAGAATCTGTCAGGTTTTGATATTCAATTCTAGCAAGGCTAGCCTCATTTTCGAAAGCATCATTCACATGAATTCCTACTATTGCAGTTCTAGCTCCATGGGATTTTGCTACAATGGACAATTCAGGATCGATTTCCGCACATGAAGGGCACCAGATTGCAGTTCTTTCTTCGACAAGAACCGTTCTTTTCAGCGAATACTCCTCTGTATTTTCTTGTGCCAATGCAGCAGTAGTTGATGTGAGGCACAATGCCATGACAAGTACTGCCAACAGGTGCCTCATTGATTATGACGAAGAGTATCTCGTCCATGAAGTTATCATGGAGATGCTATTCAAGGTTAACACACTCTAAGTCTTACCACAAAACGGTCTGAACCATCAATCTGAGTTTTGATTACAAATTAGTCACTTTTCTTTAGCGAACTTACGAGCTTGGTTTGCCCACTTATCTCGCTTGATTCTTCCTGGGAAGAATTCGATAGCGATGTTAACTTGTTCTTCAATTTCAGAGGTCATGTTACCGACCTGTTCGAAAGTGTAGATTCCCAAAGCATTCAATTTGTCCTCGATGAAAGGTCCAACTCCTTTGATCCTCTGTAAATCGTCACTAGCAGTTACAGTTGCAGCAGCTGCGAATCCTCGCTTCAAGCCCTTGACACCAGTCAATGCGGTTGCAGTCTTCCCGGTCCATGAGATATTCATGCCACCTTCTTCATCCTGAACCCATGCTGTACCGACTTCTTCGAAGCTGGATGTGTCACCAATGGAAACTTCCGATGCACCCTTCTCTACTGGCTTGGAAGCGACACTTCTTGCCGCTACACCTAGAGTGGTGAAATCGATGCTCTTCGCCTTCTCAGAAATACGTAGGAGTTCTTCCTCTTTCTTTCTTGCAGCCTCATCCATTTGTTCGAGTTTCTTGCGGCGCTCTTCCATCTCCTTTTCCATTTGTTCGAGTCTTTCTTGAGCAGCCTTTTCAGCAGCAACGCGAGCAGCATCTTCAACCTCTTCTTTGGCTTTCTTTTCAGCAGCGGCTTTCTCCTCAGCGGCCTTAGCCTTAGCCTCAGCTGCCGCAACCTTTTCTTCAGCCAGTCTGAGTTTTTCATCGGCTTCTTCTTTTGCTTTCTTTCTTGCAGCCTCTTCCTCAGCCTTTGCGATTGCTTCAGCCTCTTCTTTGGCTTTCCTTTCAGCAGCATCAGATTCAGCCTTAGCATCTGCTTTTGCCATTGCTTCAGCAGCCTCTTTCTCGGCCTTTGCTTTCGCCTCTGCCTCAGCCTTAGCATCAGCTTCGGCTTTTGCTTCAGCAGCCTCTTTCTCAGCCTTCGCTTTTGCATCAGCCTCAGCCTTTGCCTTTTCTTCTGCCTCTTTCTCGGCTTTCGCCTTTGCTTCTTCTTCTAACTTTAGTTGAGCAGCACGTGCATCAGCAGCTGCTATTTCATCTGCTTCTGGGTCACCTACAGTAACCTCCCATAGCATATAGACAGATGCGCTTCCAATACGGATTTGGCCAGTGTAAACTCCACTGACGTCTTCCTCAGTAACATTGTCATCGAATTGCAACTGGAACACAATCGATCCAGATCCTTTTTCGTCTACATCTCCATCAACAACAATTGAATCCATGTTAAAGCGACCATGATTGGAACTTGCTGCCATATCAGTTATGGTGATCAGGGATTTCGGGTCTAGATTTGTGATTGTAATAGTCTCTTTACTAGTCACACTGTCTCCGAAGTTTTCAACATGTGCTGGTTTGAGAACGAATGGATCAACCTTTGTTCCTGCACCACTTACGAATTTTGGCTTGGATGTGGTATATTCTGGTTCAGGTCCATTTCTCATTCCAACCATTACTAGGATTGAATCGCCTCTTCCTCTAGAGATTATTCCAAGTAGCAAAAATAGCAACAGAAGTAGAATTGGGAAACATAGGCACCACATGAATGTTGAAATTTCGCTGCTACTCTCTTTATCCTTCTTGGATTCAGATTTTTCTTCGACACATGTATCGTCATCTTCGATGTTTGCAGGAATACTCATTCCATTTAATGGGTCAGAGCCGCATCTGAGTTCATCAGCATCAGACCAGCCATCGTCGTCATCGTCAGTATCTGCATTATCGCCAGTACCGTCTTCATCGGTATCTTTCTGTTCAGAAGGATCCAGTGGGAATACGTCTTCTGCGTCTGCAACGCCATCCCCATCAGTGTCATCTTCAAGCGCATCACAAATTTGGTCACCATCAGAATCTATCGGGAAATCCTCTTCGTCAAGTGGGTCTGTACCACAAGTAGTTTCATCATAATCAGACCAGTTGTCATTATCATCATCATAGTCTTCCACAAGTGGTGGGTCTGATGTTGAGGTGCCAGATAATGAATCCGGATCTCCGTCACCGTCTGTATCTTTAGTAGCGGAGCGATCGTCTGGGAAGTCGTCAACATTGTTGCCGGCTCCATCACCATCACGGTCATCATCTAGAGAATCGCAGATTGTATCGCCATCAGAATCAACAGGGACACTTGAAGCATCATCAGGGTCAGTACCACATGACTCTTCAGGACCATCTGCCCAACCATCTAGGTCTCTATCTGATTGCAGAGCATCACAAATTCCATCATTATCAGCATCAATAGGTATGGATGCTGAGTCTTCATGATCAGAGTTGCACATCATTTCTTCAGTGTCAATGAATGAATCATTGTCGTCGTCACTATCGATGTAGTTACACACACCGTCGTTGTCAGTATCGATTGGGGTACTGGATGCATCTTGTGGGTCTTCTCCACAGAGTGTCTCCATCTCGTTAGACCAACCGTCGCCGTCCATGTCGTCATCATAAACATCTGGTGTTCCATCTCCATCCGTATCTAGTAATACACTGAGAGTTATTTGGAAGGAACCACTTTGGCCAGAGTTTGAGTTGTTAGCCCAAATTGTGTAAACTGTTGCATCGCTCAATTCAGTAGGTGTTCCTGTAATCGCTCCAGTATCACTTGTTGAGCGACCAGGCATTGTTCCGTTGAACTCTAGTCCAAGCGGTAATGCAGGGTATATCTCCCAACCTGTGATGTCCCCACCAGCTGTAACTGGAATTAGTGAATTCATTGCAGTATGATTTGCTAATTCTACATCATCGCTTAGGTAAATGACGATAAT
>Ga0208277_1002172_pt1 | contig 11228 bp, 8 predicted proteins | sample ETNtaG_5_FD_185782 | JGI IMG/M metagenome (GOLD analysis project Ga0208277, IMG submission 185782) | Marine microbial and viral communities from oxygen minimum zone, Eastern Pacific Ocean - ETNP201406SV205 (SPAdes) (version 2) | ecosystem: Environmental > Aquatic > Marine > Oceanic ...
TTTTTGCATTAATTGTATTAGTTGAAAACAATCTTATCCCACTACCAAGAAATATTGGATGCGGTGTTAAATATATATCTGTTAAGTAATTTGCAAATTTTGAATTAGTATTACCACCGCCTGCTATAAAGCACTCAGATTCTGTTTTTGATATATTTTTTATTAACTTATTTGCTTTATCTGTTCTAGTTGGAATAATTAAATTTCTTCCATCAAGTTCATTTACTAGGGTTTTGTGTGTATTAAAACCGATGATAACAGTTTTATTCATTGTTTGTTTTTTAAACAGAGATAGATCTTTCGACCATTGTATTTTTTCATTTGAATGTCTAGCGATATAACCATCACTAGATATCGCACATATCAACTTAACCTTCAAACATCACTTCCAGCTATTGTGGTTGTAAATTTTTGTGGATCTATATATTTATTAATTACTTTATTGATATTATCATTGTCTAATGTATTTATTAAATTAGTATAATTATCTAAGTATTTAATATCACGCCCTTTTTCTGCGTTTGTTAATATTTTATCAATTAAACCGCCTGTTGTATCTAGGGATACTTGATATAGACCATTTAAAGTTGTCTTTTTCGCATTAAGCTCTTTTTGGGTTATACCATTTTTATACCATTTATCAATTTCTATTATTGTAGAGTTAATACCTTGTTCAACAAGTTTTGGTGAGAATGTACCCCATGTATGCCAATGTCCATTAATTCCATACCCGCATCCAGCTATTGTAGAACCAATTCCATATGTTAATCCTTGTTCATCTCTAACGGTTTGCATGAGTCTTGCTGAAAAATTACCACCTAAAATATAAATACCCATCATTAAGCTCAGGTAATCCTTGTTATGCTCAGAAAGCTCCACTGTTTGACCAATATATACATCTGAACTCGTTTTGTCTTTTATCTCAATATTATTTTCAGATTTCATCCTCTTATTTGCTAATGAACCATTACTTAACTGTTTAATCTTTTGCTGTTTCCAACCATCAAAATTTGTTTTTATAAGCCCATTTAGTAAATCACTTGAAATATCACCTGCCGCTGCAACCTTTAACGAACCTAGCCCAAAGGAATTATTATGGAAAATGTTTAAATCTTTTGTTTTTACCAATTCAATATGATTGATAGAATCTGAAATTGTGCTTCTAGAATTATGATGATCATCAGGATATATATTTCGTAAAAAATTTATTAAAGCCTGTTTTTTTGTATCATCCTTAGATATTTCAAGATTAGCAATCATTCTTTTTTTCAAAATATCTAATTCATTTTCTGGAAATGCGGGTTCTCTTAATTGCTCTGCAATAAGCTCAACAACAGTATCAATATCGGACTTTAAACAGTGTGCCGTAAAATTTATATGTCTATTAGATGATATAAAACTTATCTCAGCACCCATAGATTCAAGAATGTTACTTATTTCATGCTTAGTTTTTTTTTGAGTACCCTTATCTAGCATAGATGATGTTAGGGATGATATTTTATGATTATTCGAAAATAACATTCCACCCAACATGCTCCCAGAAATAGTTATAACATCACGAACTTTGGTGGGGATTACAAAAGTAGACAAGCCTTTAACAGGTTCATCAATGATTACTGATTCTTTAAATTTCATTTATCACTATTTTTAGGAATAAACCATCCAATGGTGCTCTGATCTTCATTCAAATATTTTTGAGCAACACGTTTAACATCTTCAGCTGTTACTAATTTTATCTTATCTAAAAAAGTAGTATAAAACTTCCAATCGCCTATAGCTATAGCTTCATTTAATGCGCTTGCAACCGCATAGGATCCATCCCTACTAAAAGCTACTGTGGCACGTATTTGAGCGACTGCGCGAAGAATTTCACTTTCATCAACACCACTATTAACTATATCATCATACTCATTTAAAATAATGTCTTCAACCGTTTGGTTCTCTGTTCCTGGTGTTAAAAATGCATATGTAATAAATAGCCCATTATCCTTAAAAGGGAAATCATACATAAATAATGATGTGGCTAAACCTTTATCAACAGTTTTTTTATAAAGACGGCTTGACTTTCCATCGCATAAAATTTTACCTAACACTTGAATTGCATAAGTATCAGAATTAAGACCCGGTGGGGATTTATGAGCTATAGCAGTTATTCCTGACTGACCGGCTCGTTTAACCACAACCCTTCTTGGTCCTTGTTGTTCTGGTTCTTCAGTATATACGCTTGGGATTTCATGACCACTCTTTTCATGTTCGCCAAAGTATTTTGCAATCAAAGACAAGGTGGTATCTTTTTCAAAATCTCCAATAATGGTTGCGGTAGCATTATTTGGCCAGTAATAAACATCATAAAACTCTTTTAATCTTTCGGTGCTAACATTTTCAATATCAGATCTCCAGCCAATAGTAGAATGATGATAGGGATGAGCTTGGTAGGCTGTAGCCCAAATATTTTTATCTAAAACATCAAATGGACTATTTTCTCCTCTTTCATATTCATTTCTCACCACGGTCATTTCAGGTTGCCTATCCTCATCGCGTAAAAAAGAAAACCTCATACGATCAGCTTCAATTGAAATAGCTTTTTCAATATGCTCACTAGGTACTACTTCAAAATAATTTGTTCTATCATTCCATGTTGTTGCATTTATTTGAGCACCGATACTTTGGAGCTCATCCCATATAGCTGTACCTTGTTCTTTATTAAAATTGCGAGAACCTTTAAACATGAGATGTTCAAGTAAATGGGTTGAGCCAGTATAACCAATAGCCTCATTTCTTGAACCAACATGATAAGTGACCATAAAGGTTGCTACTGGGGTAGAGTTGTCTTGTAACATTAAAACTCTTAAATCATTTGATTTAAGACGATATTCATCGATACCCCCTGAGGATTTTATATGTTCGTACTGATTGCTCAATTTTTACTTTTTAGGTATGTATAAATCAGTTATAGTTCCATCAAACACTTCTGCGGCTAAAGCAAATGTCTCACCAAGTGTTGGGTGTGGGTGGACAGTAAGAGCAATATCCTCTACGTCAGAGCCCATCTCAATAGCTAACATTCCTTCAGATATGATGTCACCAGCAGAGGGTCCAACAATGCCAACACCTAAAACTGTTTTAGATTCATTGTCAAATAAAATTTTTGTTTTTCCTTGGTTTGCCCCAACAGCTATTGCACGACCACTTGCAGCCCAAGGAAACTCGGACTTAGTATACGAGATATTTTCTTCCTTTGCTTGAGTTTCTGTAAGACCACACCATGCTACTTCAGGGTCTGTATATACAACGCTCGGAATGGCTATTGGGTCAAAAATGGAAGGCTCACCACATGCGACTTCCGCTGCAACTTTTCCTTGATGGGTGGCTTTATGTGCAAGCATTGGATTATCAGAAATATCTCCAATAGCATATATTGTTGGAACACTGGTTCGCTGATAACCATCAACGTCTATGAAGCCCTGGCTATTCACCGCAACATTGGTTGCTTGAAGGTTTAAATTTTTGGTGTTTGGTGTTCTACCGATAGCAATAAGTATTTTCTCATACTCAAATATATCACTCTTTGAACCCTTCTCTATCACAACACTAAGCAAACCGCTCTTGTTTTCTTTAACCTCTACTACTTTTGATCCAAGCATTATTTTTTTAAACTGTTTTTTTAATTTTCGCTCTAAGGGCTTAACAATGTCTTGATCTGCGCCTGGTATTATATTAGGTAGAAACTCAACCAAAGAAACATCAGATCCTAGTGTGGCATATACTTGACCGAGCTCAACACCTATTACACCTCCACCAATAATAAGTAAACTTTTTGGGATATTTTCTAAATCAAGGGCTGTTTTTGAGGTTAAAATATTTTTATTATTCTTTGGAATTCCAGGCAACATCGCTGAAGATGAACCTGCAGCAATAATGCACTGATCAAATGATACTAATTGACTGGTACTATTAGCTGATTTTATTTCAACAGTTGTGTCCGATTCAAATACTGCTACTCCTTGAACAAATTCAACTTTTCGTGCCTTAGCCATAGAAGCTATACCATTATTTAGTTGGGAAACAATTTTGTCCTTATGGGTTCTAATGGCATCGATATCAATCTTTGGTTTGCCGTACGTCACACCCATTTTTGAAAGGGAGCCTGCTTCATCCATAACCTTTGTAATGTGTAATAGCGCTTTAGATGGAATACATCCTCTGTTTAAACATACACCGCCCATCACCTCATCTCGATCTACAAGCATTACCTTTTTACCAAGGTCAGCAGCTCTAAAAGCGGCAGCATAACCCCCAGGCCCAGCTCCAATCACTAATAATTCAGTGTGTTTATTTTTGCTCATTTATTATTCTCTAAAAATGACAAGCTTTCAACTGCATCTCCAAAATCTCCTGTAAACTTAGCGGCAGCGGCACCATCAATTATACGATGGTCATAAGATAAAGAAAAAGGCATTATGTATTTGGGTGTAGAGGTTTGCTTTTCGTGGTTATATATTTTTTCCCACCTACTTTTAGATATACCAAGTATAGCAACCTCAGGTGGATTAATTATTGGGGTAAAATATGTACCACCAACTCCACCTAAACTAGATATCGTAAATGTTCCACCCGTCATATCGTTTGGCTTGAGTTTTTTTGATCTGGCTTTTTTACTTAATTCCGCTAACTCTAAAGAGAGGTCATTGATATTTTTTTGATCAACATTGCGAATTACCGGCACTACAAGACCTGTAGGCGTATCAACGGCAATACCAATATTAAAATAATTCTTTATTATTAGTGATTGCGCCATATGGCTTAGTGAACTATTAAACTCTGGCGCTTCTTTTAGTGTCTGGACAGCTGCTTTCATTAGAAAAGGTAAAAATGTAACTTTTGTTTTCTTGTCAGATAAGTTTTTATTCATCTTTTGTCTTGTTTGATCAAGTTTTGTTATATCTGCTTGATCAAATTGTGTTACATGGGGTATGCTTTGCCACGCCTGCTGCAATCGTTGACCTGTTATCTTTTTTATTTTGCTTAGTTTGACTTCTTCTATATCGCCCCATGTAGAATAATCAATTTCTTTATTCATTGAGACAGATGTTCCAGCTTGCATGGCCATTTGAGATTTAATATGATTGTTTAAATCATCTTTTGTGACTCTACCCTTATCACCAGTTGCGGAAATATTAGAGATATTTAAACCTAATTCACGCGCTAACCTTCGAACTCCGGGTGAAGCAAAAACCTTATCATTAGAATGTGATTGTGGTTGGGTTGGTGGTTTTGTTCTTTGGGTGGGTTGAATTTTTTCATCTACCGGCTTTTCTTGATCGATCTTTGTCTTGTTATCATCACTACTATCATTGCTGTTATCAGCTTGGCTTTCAATCTTTAACAATAGTTGACCAACACTAACTTCACCGCCTTGTTTTATCAATATTTCTTTTATTACCCCATCAAAATCAGACGGTATTTCCATAGATGCTTTATCAGATTCCAACACAACAATAGTGTCACCTTCTTTTACAGTATCGCCAATCGATACTGAAATTTCACTAACCTCTGCTCCGTCAATGCCTTCGCCAAGATCTGGTAAAATAATATCTTTTAATTCTTTTGCCATTTAAACACTCAATGGGTTGGGTTTGTTCACATCAATATTGTATTTCTTAATAACTTTATTAACTGTGCTTTCATCTAATTTATTATCATTAACTAATGCCCATACCGCACATAAAATAATATAATATCTATCGACTTCAAAGAAATGGCGCAAGTTTTCTCTTGTATCACTGCGTCCAAACCCATCTGTTCCAAGCGCATAATATTCGCCAGGGATATAGGGGCTTATTTGCTCAGTTACAAGCTTTATATAATCAGATACCGCTACGGTTGGTATCTGATCATTAATAATGCATTCTTCTAAGTATGATTTTTTCTGACTACTTTTTGAATGTACCATGTTCCAGCGTTTTATATCTTCAGCGTCTTTCCTTAGCTCACTAAAACTTGTAACGTTCCATACTTCTGAATCAATGCCCCAGTCTTTTTTGAGCATATCGGATGCTACCAACACTTCTCCTAAAAGAGGTCCGCTTCCAAATAAGCGAATGCCTGGTTTTTGATGGTTTTTAACTGGATACAGTCCTTTGATTATCCCTTCTGATACACCATTAGGAATGGCTGGATGTGTATAATTCTCATTTTCTAAAGTTAGGTAATAGACAATATCTTTGTCTTCCTCACACATTTCTTGTAAGCCCTTATGTATGATTGTTGCGATTTCATAACCATACGCAACATCGTAAGCTTTAATATTTGGGGTTGCTGCAGCTGCAAGATGGCTATGACCATCCTGGTGCTGTAATCCTTCACCATTCAGAGTGGTTCTTCCAGCGGTGCCACCCAAAAGAAATCCCCGAGACCTCATATCCCCAGATGCCCAAATTAGATCCCAAACTCTTTGAAATCCGAACATAGAATAATAGATATAAAATGGAATCATTTTGATTCCATGGTTACTATAACTAGTTGCTGCAGCGCAGAAAGATGACATTGCGCCTGCTTCGTTTATTCCTTCTTCCAGAATCTGACCATTTTTAGCTTCTTTATAATAAAGAAATTGATCTGAATCAACCGGATCATATAGTTGACCTTTATGTGCATAAATACCGAGCTGTCTAAACAATGGATCCATTCCAAATGTCCTAGCCTCATCAGGTATAATTGGTACAATATATTTTCCGATAGATTTATCTTTTGTAAGAATAGTAAGAAGTCTTACATAGGCCATAGTTGTTGAAACTTCACGATCTCCAGTGCCATTTAGTAATTCATTAAAAAGCTTAATGTTGGGTATTTGTAATTTTTTAGACTTGTCAACCCTCATTGGAACAGAACCACCCAATAGGTCTCTTTGTTTTTTAATATATTTATACTCTTTTGAGTTTTTAGTAAACTCATAAAAGGGAGCATTTACAGCCTTTGAATCACTAAGAGGTATATCAAATCTGTCACGGAAATAAAGCAATTGATCTTTGTTTAGCTTTTTTTGATTATGGGTAATATTTTTTCCTTCTCCAGCATCTCCCAAACCATAACCCTTGATTGTTCTAGCCAGTATAACAGTTGGTTTACCTTTGCAATTGACTGCTTCATAATATGCTGAATACATCTTCACAGGATCATGACCCCCCGCAAGCATGTTTTCTAAATTCTCATCTGAAATATCTTTTACCATTTCACTTAGCTCTGGATCTTTTCCAAAAAACTCCTGTCTGAAATAGGCGCCTCCTTCAACTGTATATTTCAACAAATCTCCATCAACCAAATTATTTAGTCTATCAATTAATTTACCATTGATGTCTTTTTGAAAAAGCGCATCCCATTCTGATCCCCATATAACCTTTATTACATTCCATCCTGCGCCTCTAAATGCCCCTTCAAGTTCTTGGATTACTTTTGAATTTCCGCGCACAGGACCATCTAATCTTTGAAGGTTACAGTTTACAACAAAAACCAGGTTATCTAAATTTTCTCTTGAAGCAAGGGTGAGCGCACCAAGTGATTCGGGTTCATCCATTTCACCATCACCCGTATAAACAAAAACCTTTCTACCTGTTTCCTCCATAAAACCTCGATCTATCATATACCTCATAAATCTAGCTTGATAGATTCCCATTATTGGGCCAAGTCCCATTGAAACTGTAGCAAATTGCCAAAAATCTGACATTAAATATGGATGCGGGTAGGAAGATAAACCACCACCATCTGATAATTCTTGTCTAAAATTATTTAACTTTTTTTCTGTCAGTCGTCCTTCAAGAAATGCCCGTGAATAAATTCCGGGTGAAGCATGTCCTTGAAAAAAAATAAGGTCCTGTCCTTTTGGATGGTCAACCCCTTTAAAAAAATGATTAAATGCTACTTCATACAAAGTTGCTGCAGATGCATAGGTAGATATATGACCACCTATTCCTGAAATTTTAGAATTTGCACGGGTTACCATTGCCATGGAGTTCCATCTCAGTATAGCAGTAATACGGTTTTCTAAAGCTAAGTCTCCAGGATAATCAATCTGGTCATCCGGTAAAATAGTATTTACATAAGGCGTGTTGGTGTTGAATGGTAATCTTGATCCTTTCGTTTGTGCGTAAGAAATAAGCGTATGTAAAAGAAATTGAGTTCGTTCATATCCATGCTCTTCAAGAGCGTCCTCAATAGACTCTAGCCATTCTCTGGTTTCTTGTGGATCTGTATCTTTATACATTTTTATTTATTAAATAAGAATCAGAAATTACGACTTTTATTACATAAATATAGTCAGCTTTAGATGAATATTCGTGAATATTAAATAGGTACTAAATTAGTGATTTAATAGAAATATTATTTTGAGATAAAAATAGTTTAGTCTTTCCACAAATAGGGGCGGAGGTTAACAAAAAAACAGGTCTTTTGTCTTTTTTCATTATTATAGAAGATTGATCTAAAATTCTCTTACCATCTTTCATTATGATTCTTGACTTACGATCAATAACAATACCGATACTATTATTATTTTCCACAAGAGATATGCGCGGATTCAAGCCAAATTTTTTTGGATCAACAGCTTTCAAGCTTATTCTATAACCCCACAACCAATTCTTGGACCAGCTGATCCAGATGGCTGTGATGTATAATCATCAATACCAGAATGAATAATAATTGCCCTACCAACTATATTAGTATTCCCAGGGTTTGAAATAGACCACCTTTTAAAGTGGTCTTTCATGACTAAAGATCCATTGCCATTATTATCTATATTAATATTTCCTATATCGCCATTATGAAATGGAAGTGTTCCCCATTTACCGTGATTCTCGTTTGTGGGATTCCAGTGTCCACCCGCACTTGAACCATCTTTTGATTTACAATCACCAAATTCATGTATGTGTATGGCTAGTTTTTTAGTATCGGCCCCCCTTATCTCAACAACCAACTTTACAAAACCATCTTCCTCCACAAAAGTTGCAACACCATTTAATGGGTTCGAATTAAGACCTTTAATGTGTGCAATTGCTGTTATATTGTTTGTGCATGATGTAAACATTAATATTGATATTACAAGCGTTAGAAACCTCATTAGGACTACCTTAGGTTTTCTAATCTTTGTTTGGTGTCTTTTATTTCGGGGAGATCTACATCTGCACTAGACCAAGTTCTTAAAAAGTCCATATAGCTTTCTCGAGCATTTGATATATCACCAAGACCTTCGTACGCAATACCTTTTAGATAGTCTTTTTTAGGCCAACAATGATCAAAAGCAATTCGTCCTGTTGATTCATTGTTTGTAGGTCTAAAACGAAAAGTTTCTTTTAGTGCGCTCTGATAATCCCCTGTTTCAATAAATGATTTTGTTCTCCAAAAATAAATTACATCTGATAATGTACGCCTTTGGCCTTTCTTTCTTACATAAATACTAGAATTGTCTAAATCTTGAAAACCTTTTAAGGCGACTGTAAATTTTTTCTCTTTAAAATTTTTCAAATTAATTAAAAACTCTTTGTGGTGTGTTCTGTTGGAGTATGGTATTTCTGAAATTTTATTTAAAATTTTATCAAAATCACTCATCATGTTTAAATGAAGCAAAGACCTGCCAACCGCAAAATAATATTCTAATAGAACACCTTCTTTAGTATAAATTTTTTCTTGATTTACAATAAACCTATACGCTTCTTCGTGTTTACCACTCATCATTAATCCAGAGTGCTTCAAGGTAGAAATTTGAATAACATTTGGGTGTTGAATTAATGCATCTTCAAGCAACTCTAACCCCTCTTTAACTCTTCCACTCCTTAAAAGTATTTCAGATTTAAACCATTTGGCTGGAACAAGATCCGGATCACGAACCAGGGCTTTATCATACCATGGAATTGCTTTATCAAAATCGCCATACTTGTACAAATATACATCTCCTATTTCATCGTGGGCATGTGCGTGACTTGGGTTTAACATAATGGCGGTATTAAAACTTTGAAACGCTAAATCATATTTCTCTGTTTGATTGTAGAAAAAACCTAAAGCAAAATGTGTTTCTGCTTGGTTGGGGCCTAGCAATACTGATTTTTTAGAATACTCTTCTGCCTCTTTAAGGGCTATAGATGTAAAGTCATTTTCAATTAGCTGACCTACAACCTGACTCATTCTAACTCTTGATATTCCTGCATAAGGAAGTGCATATTCAGGGTCTAGTTGAATTGCTTTTTTATAATTATCAATTGCCTCATTTTGTTTAGCATTCTCGTAAAAATAAGACAATGTCCTTCCTTTTATGTAATAGTCATATGCTTCGATAGATTTGGTTTGTGTTGTTGAAATCATTCTAGCTTCTTCATCTGATAATTCTATTCTAAGTGCGTTTGCAATAGCGTTAGCAACCTCATCTTGTACTGAAAATATATCTTCAATATCTCTATCATATTTTTCAGCCCATAAATGCTGATCGTTTAAAGCGTTTATAAGTTGACCTGTTATTCTAACCCTATCTCCAGACAACCTTATGCTTCCTTCTAGAATGTTTGCTACCCCCAACTCTTTACCAATTTCCTTAATTGTTTTTTTAGAGCCCTTGTATTTCATGATCGTGGTTCTAGAAATAACAAGTAAGTCTTTTATTTTTGACAGCTCTGTGAGTATATCTTCGGTCATACCATCTGCAAAGTATTCATCTTGGCCATCTTTACTTAAATTTTCAAAGGGCAGAACGGCTATAGACTTGTCGTTTATTTTTTCAGTGATAGGGAGGATGTTTTGACCAAACCTACCTAAAACTATTCCACCCAAAACCCCTATCACCAAAACGATGTTTCTTTTCTGTAGATAAAAAGGTTGATTGTTTTTTGTAGTTTGTTTTGAAGGTTTTGTTTTTGTTGTTTTAATAAAACCATCGGGTGTTTTATCAAATATCCAACTAAAAATTGCTGCGATAGGAAAACCAATTAATAATAAAATGACAATAAATTGTTGTGTCCATTGTGGAAAATTAAAAATTGGAAAAAGTATTTCAACCAGCTGCATAATCACAAAAACAACAACAGCATAAGAGGCCAAAACCCTAAACACTTTTCTTCTTTTTAGCTCTTCTATAATATTCATTTTAAATATTTGGTTATTTCATTTACAGATGAAAGGTTTTTACTAACACCTAAGCCAGCAATCTTAACACCTACATAGTACCAAACTGGAGAAATTGCTGCAAT
>Ga0208277_1002174_pt1 | contig 11223 bp, 6 predicted proteins | sample ETNtaG_5_FD_185782 | JGI IMG/M metagenome (GOLD analysis project Ga0208277, IMG submission 185782) | Marine microbial and viral communities from oxygen minimum zone, Eastern Pacific Ocean - ETNP201406SV205 (SPAdes) (version 2) | ecosystem: Environmental > Aquatic > Marine > Oceanic ...
CTTATTGGAGTCAAGTTTCTCTCCAGCACAAGCAACAAGTCTTGAACTGAAAATAGAGCCAGGTGAAGTATTCACCTGGGCTAAATTTGAACCAATCACCTTGCTATCTCCGCTTTCTCCTAGTATCGATCTTGGTGCAGACGGAGTAATCGATTGGATGTGGAATGGTAGTTTCCATCATACAAACCATGTATACAGCGTTGAAATCGACGGCTTAGAAAGTAATTTGACAAATATATCCGGATTCGATATAACTTATTCACAGTCACTAAATTTCTCTATAATTATGCCAGCAAGAAATCTTTCGATGCAGGCTTGGAACTGTGGTATTCAGACCCAATGTTATCGAGGTGGCCTGAATTTTGTCACCAACGGCTCAGATAACCATACACTTAGTGAGGATTATATTTGGGTTGAGAATTCAGGTTTCTCTCATTATGTAACAGAATATAAGTTTGAATTCACAACATCAGAAACTACTAGGTTCAAATTGTTGTCTTTGAATTATATTTCAGGATTTAGCCACTCGATTTCAATTAATTCAACACTCTCGGAATTGTTTGTTCAAAATGGTGACTCGACTTCGACTCTACCGGTGAAAATTTCTACTGATAGAGGAGGCATAATTTTCGATGGAGATATCACTCATGAAAAATCGATAATTGATAATTGGTTATCACTACCTCAACAAACTTTCATTCCAGAGCGAACGCAGTTTGCTATTTCAAGTCACGAAATAATGCAGAACACCTCAGAATTGGAGTCGGTTTCATTACAAATCTCAACTAGCCAAAATCTTGCAGACACAATCGTCCAAGTAACCCTAGATAATTTACAAAATGGCGGCCGTTTCATCCAAAACTCTGGGGCAGGAATTATTGAATTGGACTCGAATAATTGTTCATGGGACGGTGTAAATGTGACTTGGTCACTTACAGGAAAGTGGTTGCTTGATGACAATTCACGATTGTACTGGTTTGCTTCGGCTATGAATATTGATGGTATTTCATTAGGTCCTACAATGGGGATAAGTGGCTCAGCACAGTTTGCAGCTTCAACTAACGACCTTGAAGTTGTTAATTTGAAGGGATGGTCAGATAATCGTCCATTACATGATTTTTCAAACCCTTTATGGCCATTGAATGTCAAGGGTGGAAATGAGATTTCGGTGTCAGGTGAAGTAAGGTTTTCAGGGTTAAATGAAATAAATCCCTCACCAGAAGATGCAATTGTAGAACTTGATTTAATGAACGGGAATCAAGTAATTAGCACTACGTCAACAAATTTTGATGCAGATGGTAAGTTCAACACATCACTTTTCACCCCCAATGAGTCCTCCCTTAGTGGTACTGAGTTGTCAATAATTCCTCGGTTAACAGACATCGGCGACTTTCAAACTTCTACCGCGCTTGATGTAACTTCAGAATTCCAAGAAATTAGATTACTATTGGATGTATTAAATTCAGAAGTTGTTGCTCTAGAAATAGACTCTCCTGGTGGTAATCAACTGGCAGATGGGCACGTTTGGCACCCTGGGCAGGACATTCCATTAATCCTACATCTGGAAGATGACAATGGACTGCCAAACAAGATGATTATGCATTACAACCGTAGCGGTAGGTCTTGGGAATCACTTGAATTCCTTACACCAATTGGTTCAACTCAAGCAATCATCGATTTACCTCTAATCGATGAAAGCACTGTCCCTCTACCCAGTGAAGAGGAAGGATGGCTTGATGTTTATTTTGAGGGTGTAGACCTTGCAGGTAATCCTCTCGTAGGAGGCGGTGACATTGATGAACCATATGCTAGAATACATGTCCAGCCTAGATATTCAACTTGGATTAATGGTGAATCAATTGCCCTCGATCGTGTTGATGGCTTCTTACTACCTGGGAATACACATACCTTCAACTTCACAGTATCTGACGAGAATGGAATTGATTCGATTGATAAGATGAAGGTTGTATTATCCAAAGACCCGGGTATTTGCGATATTGAGTGGATTCCATGGAGTGGAGAAGTATCGCACGATGTTAGTTGTTTCATTAGGCCTCCAAAAGTAGAAGCTAGTCAAAGATGGCAATCAAACACTTGGGATGTTTACTTTGATTTTGAGTTAAGATGGGATCTTAACGAGGAAATCGATGAACTAGAGAACATTCCATCGCTGAGTTTGTGGGATGAAAATGCTCCATTGGATGCATTATTTACCTCAATAAGCCTCTACAATTGGTCTCTCCACAGTGGTATTGATTTACGAGTAGTTGATGTTGTGGACAAGATATCTCCATTGGGCGATTTTGTCGATGGAATTGCATATATCCACGCCCAAGATATTGTTGATGTAGGCGTTAGGGTCTATCATGCAGGTTACGATATCCCTGCTTACAATCTCCCATTTAGCACTCAATTACAAATCGAATTAATTGGAAATAACGGCTCTTCAATTTTCATGAATTCGTTTAACAGTGACGGCACTTCTACCAACCGAATAGTATTCGATACAGCATATTATGGGACGCAAATAAAACTGCTAGCAGAATTAGAACCGGTATATGATCATCAAATTTCAGGTGATAGTATAGATTTCATAATAGACAATTCTCCTCCAAATATAATTGTCTCAGGTGGACATTTAGTCATGGTTGATTCCGATGAATTGGAACGTGTTCAAGTCCAAGTTACAATGACGGATGATAATGGATTAAATTCCGAACCACTGATGATGTACTGGAATTACGTACGCCAGGGCAGAATAGTTGAAAATACACATAGCAGTGCTTTGATACCCGTCGAATTCCAGAGCATCCGTTCTAATTTGTATTCAGCAACAATCAATATGAATACATCTGAAGATTTGCAAAAAGGCGACTCTATTATGGTCTGGTTTGATGGCAAAGATGCCTCTGGGCGTCCGATTGTTGGTGTGGGTACCAGTGAAGTAGAACCAATTAACACAATTATTCGTTGGATTGCTTACGAGCCACAATTGGATGAAATTGTGACCACGCCATATAGGCCAGAGTTGGGAGACATCATTTTGGTAGAGTGTAAGGTTGAAAATATTGGCTTAATCAATGGGGAATCTTCTCTAACTCTGACCGATGGCACAGGTAAGGTTCTCGAGAGGGTTAATTTCACTCTCCTCGCAAGTATGGAGTATGGATATACATTCGAAATTGAAGCTTGGAAAGAAGGAGATCTTGGTTTAAGATTGCAACTCGACGGCCAAGATAAAACTCTAGTTCCAATATCAAGTGTGCAAGAAAGGAGCGAAGAGTCGGCTAATTCTCAAACAACGCTTCTTGGTCTGTCGGTTTTATCCATATTTATTGCAGCAATTTTGCTATTTATCGCAAATTCTAGACGAAATAATCAGGATTTTTTTGATGAGGAAGAATGATGTTTGATGAACTCTGCGCTCGTCCCAAGCCGGAGTACCCGAGTGGTCAAAGGGGGCGCACTCAAGATGCGCTGCGAAATGCTTCGTAGGTTCAAATCCTACCTCCGGCACTTCTCGATACTCTCTAAACGAATAAACTCGAATATAGATTAATCGAGTATTGCATCTACAAGAGGCTTGAAAGTTTCACCATGAGAGTATGGCGATACCAAACTAGCAACTTTAGCAAGGGAGTCGAAACACCCCCCTACGGCAACCGAGTGTCCAACTAACTCAAACATCGGGATGTCGTTTGGAGCATCACCTACTGCGAGAACATCTTCAGGAGAAACTCCAATTTTTCCGAGTGCAACTTTCAATCCCTCTCCTTTTGAGAGATGTGGCTCCATTAGATGTATCGCAAAGCCTGTTTTAACTACGCTCAAATCTGAGTAATCTGAATTCTCAACCCAGTTGTTTACTTCGTTGAGGTTTTCACTTGTGAACAAACACCATTCAGATTCTCTCCAAGCATTGGTGGTTATTCCTTGAGGGTCTATGTCGATTTCAAGTGCCATTTCCTGTGCGCATTTCCTTGCTCTTGCACCGTCAGCGCGCACAATAGGCTCATGCCAATTTGGGTGCCATACTACGCCTCCATTTTCACATACCATCGGGCCACTTGCACCAATGAATCTCCACAAGCCATAGGTTATCGCTCGAACATTGCCTGTTGCAAGAATGATCGGTATTCCTGCATCTTCGAGGCGACGTAAGGATTGGATTGCTTCTAAGTGTAGTTTCTTGTTGTAGTCGGTTATAGTGCCATCAATATCTATTGCAACAGCTTTTGGCTTCCACCCTTTAGGAATCCATTGCATGTCTGCCGCTAGTAGGCACTATTCAATACGCTTGCGATAAGAGGATTATTTAGCAATGTGTTAGTAGAAGGGAATGTGCAGGAAGAATCTGAGGAATTCTTATCCCTTGATGATGCCGACGGGCCTTCAATAGAGGTTAAACAAAGGCAGCCAAAAAATCCTCAATCAGGCTCTAGCCAATCTAATGATTCTGAAAGCAATCCAATAGGTGCCGAAGTCCTCGACATGGAAGTTCTGGGTGAATACGGAGGAAACCATAGTGTCTGCTGGCCAATTCAAGATATGGATTGCCCACACTGTGCTGCAGAAGCAATGAGTGCACTAAATCGTCTTGAACATGTAAACAGCTCCCTAGTATCTGCAACAGATGGGACCGTTACTATTGACGTAGACTTTGAGAAAGGCAACCTTGCCGAGGCCTCCTCCATACTAAGTTCATTGGGTAACCCTCCAGATATGCCGTTTTTGCAGCTTGCAGGCGTCAGTTCAAGTGCTATTGCTGAGAGGCATTCAGTTCCAGTCAAAGGATTGGCGAGAATCTTTAGACGACAACCAGGAGTACTTGATTGTGATATAGACAGAGATGACAACATATTGCTACAATTAACGCCTGATCCTATTCCTGAGTTACAAACAGCAATGGAAAACGCCCTAAAAAGTGTGATAGGCGGCGAATATAGCCTAACCTCTGCTAGCATTATCAAAGTCAGGCCCGGACAATGGAGGATGATTACTTCTGGAATAGCATTCATTATGCTTGCACTAATGATTTTCACTCAGGCCTTCATAACAGAAAACGAATGGGTAAAAGGCGCAATCGGTTTTGTGGGGGTTTCATTAGGAGGGCTGAAGATGTTCTCAAAAGCATATGCATCAATTCAAAATCGTCAGTTAGGTTTCCAAGTTCTGACATCTTTAGCTGTACTTGGTGCCTCATTTCTCCAATCATGGGAAGAAGCACTTATGGTAATTATATTGGTTTCTTGGACTGAGCATATGGAAAATGAAGCTCTTGTGAAAGCAAGAAATGCTATGCAGGGTGGTCTTGATAGGTTACCTAGGACGGCTAGACGTGTACCAAAAAAAGCGGTAGGAACTTTCACGATATCGTCGATGAGTGTGGTCTCTCCGCAGTCAAATATGGCTCCCGTTGCGAACCATACAGATACAGTGCAAGAGATACCTATCGGTTTGGTATTGAAGGGTGATCATATTGAGATTAGGAGCGGAGAATTAATTCCAGCAGACGGAAAGATAGTATCTGGTAATGGTTCAGTTAATCGCGCACCATTAACAGGAGAGTCTGTACCTGTTGATGTTGCTAGGGGCGATGAGTTGCAGGCTGGATTAACACTTGCAAGAGGGCCAGTAACAATCGAGGTCACAGCAGTAGGAGAGGATACTCGGTTGTCGGGGCTAATCGACAAAGTACATTCTTTCAAGGAAATTCCAACAAGGTTACAAGGAGCATTAGAGAACTTTACATCACTTTGGGTGCCTATAGTTTTGCTAGGAGCAGTCCTTGCTTGGCTTGTAATACCTGGTGCGCCTTGGAAGATTATCCTACTACTTTGGGTAGTTGCATGTCCTTGTGCTCTTCTGTTAGCATCTCCAGTTCCACATGCTGCAAGTTTGTCTAAGGCTGCTAAATCAGGCACCATTGCTAGAGGAGGAGATGTTATGGAATCATTATCCAAAGTAAACCTTGCTTTACTTGACAAAACAGGGACACTAACTTCAGGTCGGCCCAAGATAGGTGAAATAACATTGGCAAGAGGTAGAAAAAGAGATTCAGCAATCGCTTTGGCTGCTGGACTTGAAGCGTCATCCAACCACCCATACGCTCAAGCGATAATTGAGTTGTCTCAAAACGAATCCATAGAACCCCTTGAATTGTCAGGAGTTTCAGATGGTGAAAACGGTGTATTTGCTAAATTAAAAGGTACTGATGTCTCCTTCGTTAGAGCAGAAAAGTCATTGGTTTCAGGAAAGTTACTAGAATCTTTAGAAAATGCCCTTTCTGCAGGACATGGTGCAAGTCTACTTCTGAAAGAAGGCAAACCAGTTGCACTATTCACATTCGTTCACGATGACTTAAGAGATGGAACTAAAGATTTGGTTAAGTCACTATATTCAATGGGCGTTAATGTAGAAATATTATCGGGAGATAATCAGGATGCGGTTAATGCTCTAGCCAAGCGTATAGGAGTGCAAGACAATGCAGCAAGAGGAGAAATGACTCCTGAAGATAAAGTTAAGTGGGTACAAGATCGGTCAAAAACCCACATTACAATGATGGTTGGTGACGGTTTCAATGATGCTGCAGCAATGGCAGCCGCTGATGTTGGTATTGCAATAGGTACTGGTGAATCAGCCAATTTAGAGGCTGCAGACGTACTGATTCCAGGAGATGATCCCAAATTGATTTCCGATTTGGTAAAGCTATCTAGACGCACTCATTCAGTTCTAATATGGAACATAGGATATTCTGTTGCAATTACCTTATTCCTCGTGTTTTTGGTGTTAGCAGGAATTAACGAGAGCTTAGCAATTGGCGTACTGGTACATGAACTGAGTGTGATTGGTGTGATTATCAATGGTGCTAGATTGTCTGGTGCAGGCGGAACAATAACCTTGATTGTGGATATTTTTAAATCGATTTGGAACGGAACATTGGATTCCTTCAAAGCATTGTATGATTCGATTTAGAGGCCCTATTCGAACGCTACCTTCAAGCCTCATGGCACCAAGGGCTACCCAACGGTGGACACAGATGGCGAGGATTCACGCAGACCCGGTAAGCACTTCTTTGATGCATCCTACTCGTCGAGCGCTATATGTTGCATTACTAGAAGCAGACGAATACACAACAGTACAACTCCAGAAGATTGTAGGTGTTGACCGCTACAATCTTTACCACCACTTGAGGAAACTAGAATCTCTTGGACTGGTCATGAATCATCGTGATCAAGGAAGAACAAGATGGTGGTGTGTAATTGACAGAGTTCCACTTCCTAGTGACGGTAGTTCCAGTTCCAGTCAGAGCTCAATAGGTTCAATCGATTTATCAAATCCGAGAGTTCAGGCAGCAGCCAGAACAATGTTGAGAGAGTTAGCAGAGTTGTCTGGTTCAGAGTTTGACCTTGATTCAGCCAACCTTCAGAAACTCGAAATAATCGGTCGAATGAATTGATTAGCATAATCTCTCAAAAAGAAACACGTGGTGGCTAAAACATGACAGATGAAGAAGTAAGCCCGGGGGTAGAATCTCGTATTTCAGCACCCGATCTTTCATGCCCTAAATGCAATCATTTACTTCCCAACGGACTTGGTATCATTACCTGTTTGATGTGTAAATCAGAGGTAAAAGTCGAGCATGAAGGAACAAGAAGATTGTGGAGAGAGGAAAAAATCAGCTGTCCATCTTGCTCAAAAGTTTTGATTTGCGGTGTCGATAAGAGACCGGCTAATCTACAATGTGCATCTTGCCATTCCCATTTCGTTCTCAAACCTAACCGTCCAAAAGTCGAAATTGCATGTCCTTCATGTGACCGTAAATTACGGATGAACAAAAGGCCCGGTGAAAGAGAAATCACTTGTCCAGCGTGTGAAGCAGAATTCAAAGTTTCATTTTGAGGTGTTATTATGAAGACGACATTTAGAATGATGGGAATAGCAGACTACATCACCATTTTCAACGGTCTGCTCGGAACTCTTGCAGTATTCTTCATTTTACTCGCAGTTGACGACATGTCAAAACCATATACTGATGGTGGCGTTCTAACCGATTACATATGGGCTGCAATGCTTTGTATAATTCTCTCTGCAATCGGTGACATAATCGATGGGCCAATTGCTAGAAAGTACTCCAAAAGACAATTATTGGGGGGTTCTCTTGATATTATGTCTGATTGTATTTCCTTTTGTGTAGCACCGGCTTTGATGATTTTCGCTATGTTTGGGAGGTGGGGTGAAGCCACACCGATATGGACGGTTAGCCTAGCAATTGCTTGTAGTTGGATGATTGCTTGTGGTATGCTTCGCCTAGCGCGTTTCCAGCATGAAGAAGGGGGTTATGTCCCATATTTCTACGGTTTAGCATCTCCCGCTAATGCCATGTTTATCTTATCTGCTGCAGGCTTGATTTGGCTTCAGCCATCTTCTGGCTATGGGCCAGATCTTTCGACATGGAGTTGCGATATTTGCTTTGGAGAAGGAGAACATCCTTACCTTGATTTCTTAATACTTCCATTGTTGTTTGTCAGCGGTGGGCTTATGATTTCAGATAGGAAAATGTCTAAGCTTAAATCTGGCATACCTATGAAGCTAAGTGTAGTCCAATTAACTGCACTTCTATTTGCCATCCTACACGCTATGTCACTGACACAAAAAGATGATGCAGCAATAGATTTGTCGGGGACATCATTTACTATGTTTCTTTTCACAGTATCACTGTTTTTAGTATTGGTTTACATTGTCATGGGGCCTCGTTTAGTTGAGTCTCAAGAATCACTTACTGAACAAGAGTAATGGCAAGCGCGAACCGTCGTATAAATCGCCACGCGAGGTCCTTCAACAATCGCGCTCCTTATCTATCATGAGAAGTACATGCCTTACTGGATGGGAGTATTATGAGTGCTAGCGATAGCAAGTCAGGAGCAAAAGTAGGCTTGAGAAGAGGAGACTCTTCTGGCCAAATCGATCTATCCACACTACGTGCTCAATTCACGTCTACTCCTTCTCCATCCTTGGACCAGACGTTGATGCAAAATTCACGTTTTAGAGAGGAAGAGAAATTACGTGCCAAATTGCGAAGAGAGAGTAAACTACGCCGTGAAGCATTGGCTGAAAGAATATCTCTGATGCAAGACAATATGGCAACCGATATTTCTAGACAGCATGATATGACGCTTCATGAGTTTGAAAACGAATTGAGAACCCAAATGGAAGACGAATTATCCAAGCTTGAATCTGAGACGCTTACACGAGAAGAAATTCGCCTTAGAGAGATGCATGAAATGCGCTTGGATAGAGAGTTAACCAGTTTGAAGGAATCACTCGAAGTTGAACAAAACCGTAAGGTAGAGGAGCATAGAACTGTAGTTATTTCTCAATTAGAAAGCCAATTGTCAGATGAGCATCGTAAGCGCTTGTCATTCCAAAGAGAGAGATTGGAAATAGAATTCAATCAATCTCTACAGAGGAAAATCCGCGAACTTGAAGCCACAATCCAGAAGGAAATGGAAAGCAGGTTTGGAGAATTAGAAGCGAAAGAGGTTGAGAAACTTGAGGAAGTCCAAAATCAGAAACTCGCAGAAAGGGAAGAATCTCTGCGTCGTGGAATTCGAACAAGATTAGAACAACAACTCAAGTTGCGTCTAAAGCAAAGAGAAGCAACTATGCGGGCTGAATATGAAAGACGAAGTTTGCGATTGGAAGAGGATATCGCAGCATCGATTCAAGAGGAATTAGAAACTAGGCTACTATCTGAGACAAAGGAACTAGAAGAAAGGATGCGCCAAGACATAGAATTGGCAGTTGCTAGGAAGAAACAAGAACTCCGGGGAGAAGTCGAAAGACAACTAGAGTCACAATATTCAGAAAGGTTGTCAGAAAGGAAGAGTAGACTACGTGAAAAATATGATTTGACTTTCTCTAAGGCAGTAGATGATATTTCAAAATCACTGGAGGATGAAATAGAATCTCAGCTTGAGTCTAGAATGGACCAAGAATTCGCAGCTTATCGTAATGCAAGAGAGGCAGAAATTCAGAACAGACTCGCAAGATTCCGTTACGAACGTGAAGCAGAATTGCATGATCAAATTTCTGAGCGCTATGATTCAAAGAAGGTCGACTGGTCTGAGCGTCTTGAATTAGAATTCCAGGCGCGAGAATCTGCGGCTAGAAAGGCAATTATGTCCGAGATAGATGGAAGATTACGCAATGAGAGAATCACACAGGAAACAGATTTGGACTTGCTAAAGGAAGAAACAGTTCTCGAACTAGAAGCCGAAATGGAAGAGCGTCTTGCAGAGTTCAGAGCACGCAAGGAAGAAGAAGTTGCTACTCAACTTGAGAGGCAGTTGGACAAGCGTGAGGAAATCATGCGAAACAAAGCCCTCATTGAAGTTAGGAAGCGAGAGGCGAATATCCGCGCAGAAATCGAAGCACAACTTGGAGTCAAACGTTCCGAGATCCGAGATCGCCTGTCTTCACTAACCAAACAGATGGATGATTTCCGTACTATGGCAGAAGTCAAGATGCGTGAATCAATAGAATCTAAGGTTCAGGGCGAGATTGATGCTGATGAACTAAGACTTGCAGATCAGCAAGAAGAATTCGATAATCTGAGGTCACAAGATACCAGAGCAGAAAAGCGCCAATCTTGGTTACAAGCAATTTCCGGTAAAGGCACACAAACCCAACAGCCACAGATGGGAGTTGACCCGAGTGCACTCGGAGCTAGACCTAGTTCATTGGGCGCAACTGCAGGTAGAAACCCAAGAGGTGCAATGGCACAAGCAGCTGCACAGCACATGCCTTCAATGGGATTAGCAGGAATGAGAGCGCCTCGTTCTGCAGCTAAGTCCTTGAGTGGTGCGCAGCCAATTGCGAAGCCAGTAAAGGCCCCAATCGGTGGAAGTGCGGCTCTATCTGCAAGGACAGGCGCTATACTTCCTCAACCGATTCAACCTAAAGTTGTAAGACAACCTATAGTGAAAGCACCAGTGGTTTCTCCTCAAGAAGAGCCCAGCAGTGCTGTTCAAGGTTCAGTCGTACCAAGTCCAGTGGTTACCACTTCCATTGTAAACAAGCCGTCAATCAGAACTCCGTCAATTGCACCATTGCCTAAAGTTGCTGAAGTCAAGCCAGAAATGGAAATTGCAGACAGAATCGAAGAGCAAGTAATCCCGCAACAATTAGAGGAAATTCCTACTGAACTTGAACCTGTAATTG
>Ga0208277_1002175_pt1 | contig 11220 bp, 11 predicted proteins | sample ETNtaG_5_FD_185782 | JGI IMG/M metagenome (GOLD analysis project Ga0208277, IMG submission 185782) | Marine microbial and viral communities from oxygen minimum zone, Eastern Pacific Ocean - ETNP201406SV205 (SPAdes) (version 2) | ecosystem: Environmental > Aquatic > Marine > Oceanic ...
GGAGTTCCATCGTTACTTGTAAAGGTATAGCTATTATCTAACCCGGTATCGTAACAAAAAGTTGTAGAAACTGGACCACCACTACAATCTACAGTTGTATTTTGCTGTGAATAGGTGTTCAAGTGAAGAATGCCTAACACAAATAGAATTAAATATCTCAAGGTAAATTTGTTTGATTAGTTTCCTAAATATACAAATGGAATGTGAAAATTTAAGATTTTTGATTATCAAATTTCTTAATAGTTTTACATTTGTCAAGCTAAGATTATAAAGAATTGGAAAAAACAGTACTTGTTGGTATCATAACAAATGAGCAAGGTTATGAAAAATCTAGGGATTATTTAGAAGAACTTGAGTTCTTAACGTTGACTGCAGGAGGTTATGTAAATAAGATTTTCACTCAAAAATTAAATAATCCAAATCCTAAAACATTTATTGGTGAGGGTAAAATAAATGAGATTCGAGATTATATTAAAGACCATGAAGTAAAAACTGTCATATTTGATGATGAATTGAGCGCAACTCAAGAAAGAAATATTAGTAAAATTTTTAATTGTAAAATATTAGACAGAACTAATTTAATTCTTGACATTTTTGCACAGAGAGCGAAAACTAGTTATGCCAAAACACAAGTTGAGCTTGCTCAATGCCAATATCTTTTACCAAGGCTTAAAGGAATGTGGACTCACCTTGAAAGACAAAAAGGAGGTATTGGAATGAGAGGTCCAGGGGAAACAGAAATCGAAACAGATAGAAGAATTGTTAGAAATAAAATTGCTTTATTAAAAAATAAGATTAAGTCAATTGATAAGCAAATGAATGTGCAAAGAGGTAATAGAGGAAAGCTTGTCAGAGTAGCTATAGTTGGATATACAAATGTTGGTAAATCAACTTTGATGAATTTATTATGTAAATCTAAAGTTTTTGCAGAAGATAAATTATTTGCAACATTAGATACAACAGTAAGAAAACTTGTAATAGGAAATCTTCCCTTTCTAATAAGTGACACGGTTGGTTTTATCAGAAAGCTACCAACTCAGTTAGTTGAATCTTTTAAAAGCACATTAGATGAAGTGAGAGAGGCTGATCTTCTTTTACATATTGTGGATATTACACATAATAACTTTGAAGAGCATAAAGAATCTGTAGAAAAAATATTATCTGAGATAAATTCTTTAGATAAGCCAACTCTTTTGGTTTTCAATAAAATTGATAATTATAAATCTGTTGAAATCGATGAAGATGACTTAGTTACTGAGAAAACAAAAATTCATTATTCACTAGAAGAATGGAAAAGGACATGGATGAATCAACTTGGAGATAATGTTATTTTTATTTCAGCAATAAATAAAAGTAATATAGAAGAATTAAAGAATCTTATGTACGAAAAAGTTAGAGAGATTCATATAACAAGATTCCCGTATAATAATTTTTTATATCCTGAAATTACTTAGACTTTTTAAAAACAGGTACTGATGAGCAAGCCTCACCATACATTATACTTTTTGCAAAGGGCTTTAACTTAGTTGTCACTAAGTGGTAAGCAGACAAGGGAATATTTTTATCGGAACAACCCTTAATAATAACAGAACTATCATTATAAATTGAAAAGTCGATTAAATTTATTGAATCTTCATATATTCTTTCATATAATTTTTTTATGTTTCCAACAACGATTTTTTCTGTATGATTTTCTAATCGTGCAGAAATTAGCATAAACGCCCAGGTAGGAATAATAGCATCAGAACTACAATGTATGTATACATATGAATTTTCATATTGACTCCAATTGTGATTTTGTATTTCTTTTCTGTATTCTTTTTCTTTTAAAAATAGTCCCTCAAATAACCATTTTTTAATATCAACCTCAAAAATATTTTTCGATACTTTTAATTCATCAAGATCAATCGTAATCAATCCACTTTTTTCAACTCTATTTATTATTTCACCTTCCATTATAATTTATATCTTCTGTAACCTTTGGAGTTTATACTTTTATCTATGTGAGAAAATCTGGCACTATTGTTTGAGAGAGGAGGAATATTCTTCGATTTATGCAAATCCTGATATTCTTCAAAAGTGATTTCTTTTCTATGTTTTAGAGATTCAAAAAGTTTGGAGGATTTAATTTTGTCTTTCCATCCAAGTTGAACCTCAGCCTGAAATATCTTTGCTTTTGACCCACTTCCATAACTTATAAATCCCACTTTATCATCAACGATTTCATTTTTATTATCAAAGTGAAAATTAAGCATACTTAAAAGTGACATAAAGACTGATGCAGAATATAAATTTCCAATTGAAGACGAAGCTTTTTCTCCAGGTGCAATTTTATTCTCAATAAAATTTTGATATTGATTAGATTTATAGGCTTTTTTGATAAACATTTCATCTTGATCAGAACCTACTTCATCCAATAGATGCTCATATTTTACATCTTTCTTCATCCAATTTAACCAATTATTAAATATCATTCTCCTTCCATGATAAGCATATGGAAGATGAAAAATTATATGATTCCATTCGTTTAAGAAATCAGTTTTTTTAATTCGTTCAAAATGGGTAAAAGCTTCTTGCATCCTGTCTATATAACAGGAATTAGAGTATTGGCCATCAAAAACAGGCTGGTCTTTAAAAACTTCAATAATTTCACTGTTATTATTCCAAAATTCAGATTCAGAAAATAAATTTTCAAACTCATCATTTGAGATGTTTAATTTTAGTTTATTAATGATATCATTAATTAAGTCTTTTTTGTCAAAAGTTCTTCTAGGCTTGAAAAAATCATTCTCACTTTTAGTAGCAATTCCCCAAATATTATCAATTGCTAAAATTGATGGGTTTTCAGAAATTAACAAAGCTATAGCACCTGCACCTTGTGTATATTCTCCACTTGAATTTAGTTCGTATTTTGATAAATCTGAAGTAACAACTATAGCTTTTTTATCTGGATTTCTTGAAATCCAATCAATAGTATTTTGTAGTGCATCAACCCCTCCAATACAAGCAAAAGTCATATCAGTAACATCACAATTTCTTAGACACCTCTCCCCAAACTTTTCAGTAAAGTATTTTTCTACTAAGTCAGTGGCATATGTTGCAGACGGTTTAGATGCATCTAATGCACTTTCGGTGCCCATATAAATTCTTCCAATTTCCTTTGGATTAATTTCATTTTTCTCAAATAAATCAATTAATGCATTTGCTGCAAAGGATGATGGATCTTCATTTGAATCTGCAATTGCCATTTTTTCTAATCCTAGTCCTTTATTTAATTTTTGATAATCTAAATCTCTATGATTAGAAAGATTTTCAATCGATAAATATATAGACGGGACATAATATGAAATTGCATCAACTCCTATTTTCTTCATAATCTTATAAAATTCCTAATTCTAATTTTGCTTCATCACTCATTAAATCTTGTGACCATGCTGGTTCAAAAGTTATTTCAACCTCTACTTCATTTACACCTTCTACTGTTTTAACTTTTTCCTTAACATCAACTGGCAGCGTTTCAGCAACAGGGCAATTTGGTGTTGTTAGAGTCATTAAAATTTTGACATCAAAATTTTCATTTATCATGATATCATAAATTAGGCCAAGTTCATATATGTCAACTGGTATTTCAGGATCAAATATTGTTTTAATTGTTTTGATTATTTTTTCACCTAAAATATTAGGATCAAATTTTTGTTCTACCATTTAATTAGTTTTTGAAAATGCAATTGCATAAAATTTAATTTTTTTTATCATATTATTTAAGCCATTTGCTCGATTAGGAGACAAATGCTGTCTTAATCCTATTTTATCGATGAAATCCATTTTAGCCTCTATGATATCTTTCGGCTTTTGATTGGAAAATGCTCTAATTAATAAACTTATAATTCCTTTTGTTATTACAGCGTCACTGTCAGCATAAAATTTAACAAAACCGTTATCTATGTCAGCATGAAGCCAAACTTTACTTTGACAGCCTTTAATTATATTATCATCTTTTTTATTGGACGGGCTTATTATGGGAACAGATTTACCTAGTTCAATTAAATATTCATATTTATCCATCCAAGAATCGAATATGTCAAATTCCTCAACTATCTGGTTTTGGATGTCTTTAATTTTCACAATTTAGTTTTATATAAAAATAAGAATACAAATTAATTTGGAGTAATTAATATGAAAAGATTATGATAACATTTTTATTGCCTTTTTAAGAGCATTAATGAGAAAATCAATTTCTTCAATAGTATTGTAAAAACAAAATGAAATTCTAATCGTTCCAGGAATATTAAAATAATCCATTATTGGTTGAGCACAATGATGTCCGGTTCGAACAGCAATTCCCAAATTATCGATTACACTTCCTATGTCGTAAGGGTGAATTTCACCAATGTTAAATGAAATTACCGAAGTCTTATTTTTAGATTCTCCATAAACTTTAACTCCCTCAATTTCTTTTAATTTTGAGGTGGCATAATCAAGTAAATAGTCCTCATATTCCTTAATATTTTTGAGACCAATATTGTTTATATAATCAAGTCCAATTCCTGAGGCAATAACACCAGCAATATTTGGTGTGCCAGCTTCAAATTTATTGGGCAATTCTGCATATGTAGTTTTTTCAAAAGAAACTTCATCTATCATTTCCCCACCACCCTGATATGGAGGGAGTTTTTCTAACCATTCTTTTTTTCCATATAAAATTCCAACACCAGTTGGTCCACATAATTTATGAGCCGAAAACACATAAAAATCTACGTTAAGTTTTTTAACATCAATTTCAAAATGTGGTGCTGCTTGAGCTCCATCAATTAAAACAGCTGCTCCAATAGCGTGAGACTTTTCTATGATAGTTTCTATAGGATTGATAGTTCCTAAAGCATTAGAAACATGATTAATAAAAACAATTTTCGTTTTATTATTTAAGAGTTTTAAAAATTCAGATACTTTTAATTCTCCTTGTTCATTCATAGGAATAACTTTCATCACTGCTCCAGTTTTTTCACATAACATTTGCCATGGAACGATATTGCTATGGTGTTCAAGCTGAGATACAATTATTTCATCCCCTTCATTTAAGAATTCAATAAAACCATTAGAAACTAAATTAATACTGTGAGTTGTCCCAGATGTAAATATTATTTCACTTGTACAATTAGCATTTAAATGTTCCTTAAATTTTCTTCTTGAATCTTCGTATTTTTCAGTAGCTAACTGACTTAGTTTATGAACTCCCCTATGAATATTTGAGTTTAGGTTTTTGTAATAGTCAGAAATTGAATCAATTACACAATTTGGAGTTTGAGATGTTGCAGCATTATCAAAATAAATTAGCTGATTTCCGTTTACTTTAGTATTTAAAATAGGGAAATCATTTCGAATAGACTCTATGTTTTTTAGAACTTGCATATTAAATATCAAATCCTATTTTAACATTAAGTTTATTAGCAATAATGTTATTAATTCTTGTTTTGACTTCAGGGATACTTACGCTGCCTAGCACTTTATTTGCAAAACCATACATAAGTAGAGCTGTAGCTTCTTTTTCAGGAATACCACGAGATCTCAAATAAAAAAGAGCATTTTTATCAAGTTCTCCAACTGTACATCCATGAGAACATTTAACGTCATCCGCAAAGATTTCAAGTTGTGGCTTAGTATTAATCGTTGCTTTATCCGAAATTAAAACATTATTGTTTGCTTGAAAGGCATTCGTTTTCTGAGCTTCTTTTTCAACCAGAACTTGCCCATTAAAAACCCCAACAGAATTTTCTCCAAAAATACCTTTATAATCTTGATAGCTATTACAATTAGGTTTCTTATGATGAATTAATGTATTGTGATCAACATGCTGATTTTCTCCGATTATAGTTATTCCTTTTATTGTAGATTCAATGCGTTCATCATTTTGGAAAATACTAAGATTATTTCTTGTTAGCTCGCCACCCAAAGAGAAGGTATGAAGGTTATAGTCGCTATTTCTTTCTTGACTAACAAATGTATTATCGATTAATGATGCATTTCGTTTATCATTTTGAATCTTGTAATGTTTAACGATAGACCTTTTATTACAATAAATTTCAGAAACACTGTTAACTAAAACACTGTTATTATTTAGGCTTTGGTGTCTTTCAATTATTTCAACATGAGAATTCTCACCTACAACGATTAAATTTCGTGGTTGGTAAAGCACGGATTCATTTTTACCTGTTGAAAAATAAATTACTTGAATAGGTTTATCTACTTGTACATTATTGGGAATATTTATGTATGTTCCTTCACTTGAAAAGGCAGTATTTAGGCATGTAATTCCATCTTTTTTAGAAATTTTATCAAAGTAATTTTCAATTACTAAATCATATTTTGGTTGGGTAAGAGCTGAGGAAAGTATACAAATGTCCATTCCTTCATGAGTGGTTTCAGAAAGATGTGAGCAATATTTACCGTCAACGAATATGATTTTATATGATTCAATCTCATCAATGAGATATTTTTTAATATCCTTAAACTCTAAAGTTTGACTTTCTGAAGGAAATAACTTGTAGTCATAATTTAAAGCTTTTTTTAGGGAAGTATATTTCCAGTTTTCCATCTTTTTAGTTGGAAAGCCTTCCTTTTCAAAATTCTTTATCGCTTTTGTTCGTATTCCATGAACATAGCTATCAACGTCTTTTTGATTTTCAAAAGCTATAAAAGATGATAATAATTTTTCCTTTAGTTGAAGCATGCTTATTCTTTAATTTCCTCTTTTATCCAGTCATAGCCTTTTTTCTCCAATTCAACAGCTAATTCTTTATTGCCTGATTTAACAATTTTACCATCAAATAAAACATGAACATAATCAGGTATAATATGATCTAAAAGTCTTTGGTAGTGAGTAATCACCATCACTGCATTATCTTGTCTTTTTAGCTTATTTACTCCATTAGCAACAATTTTAAGTGCGTCGATGTCTAACCCAGAATCTGTTTCATCAAGAATTGCTAGTTTGGGTTCTAGCATAGCCATTTGAAAAATTTCATTTCTTTTCTTTTCTCCCCCTGAAAAACCGTCATTTATCGACCTAGAAAGAAATTTTTGATCGATATCTAATAAATCACATTTTTCCCTCAACATTTTAAGCATATCTTTAGCTGGCATATCATTTTGACCTCTAGCTTTTCTTGTTTCATTAATGGCAGTTTTGATAAAGTTGGTTGTTGTTATTCCTGGAATTTCAATCGGATATTGAAATGACATAAATATTCCTTTATGTGCTCTTTCCTCCGGAGAAATGTCTTCTAAGTTTTCTTTTTCAAATAAAATTTCTCCTTCAGTCATTTCATATTCCTCCTTACCAGTAATTACAGAAGCTAATGTGCTTTTGCCCGACCCATTAGGCCCCATAATTGCATGAACTTCTCCTGCTTTGATTTCCAGATTAATTCCTTTGAGAATATCTTTTCCCTCTACTTTAGCATGTAAATTTTTTATTTTTAACATAATATTTTTTTTAACCAACAGACCCCTCTAAACTTATTTCCAACAATTTTTGAGCTTCAACAGCAAATTCCATGGGAAGTTTATTTAGAACTTCTTTACTAAAACCGTTTACGATAAGAGCTATTGCTTTTTCAGTGTCAATACCTCTTTGATTACAGTAAAATATTTGGTCTTCTCCAATTTTACTTGTTGTTGCTTCGTGCTCTATTTTAGCAGATTTATTTTTTGTTTCTATATATGGAAAAGTGTGCGCACCACATTCATTTCCTATTAAAAGACTATCACATTGTGAAAAATTTCTTGAGTTTTTAGCTCTTGGACTTATATGAACAAGCCCTCTATAACTATTTTGAGATTTACCAGCAGAAATTCCTTTCGAAATAATAGTTGATTTGCTATTTTCCCCAAGATGAATCATTTTAGTGCCAGTATCAGCTTGTTGAAAGTTATTAGTCACCGCGATAGAATAAAATTCACCAATAGAATTCTTTCCTTTCAAAATACATGAAGGATATTTCCAGGTTACAGCACTTCCAGTCTCTACTTGAGTCCATGAAATTTTCGCATTGTTTTCACAAACACCTCTTTTTGTTACAAAATTATAAACTCCACCTTTTCCTTCAGCATCACCAGGGAACCAATTTTGAACAGTGCTATATTTTATTTCTGCATCATCCATTGCTATTAGTTCAACAACAGCTGCATGTAATTGATTTTCATCTCTGCTTGGAGCAGAACAACCTTCTAAATAACTGACATAACTACCTTTATCTGCAACGACTAAAGTTCTTTCAAATTGACCTGTTCCAGCCTCATTAATTCTAAAATAAGTTGATAATTCCATAGGGCATTTAACCCCTTTGGGTATGTAACAAAAGGAACCATCACTGAATACAGCTGAGTTTAAAGCTGCATAATAGTTGTCGGTTTTTGGAACTACACTTCCGATATATTTTTTAACAAGTTCAGGATGAGTTTTAATTGCTTCATTCATTGAGCAAAAAATAATACCCTTTTCACTTAAAGTTTCTTTAAAAGAAGTAGCAACAGAAACCGAATCTATTACAACGTCTACAGCAACTCCAGCAAGTTTTTTTTGCTCATCCACAGAGATTCCAAGTTTTTTGAAAGTTTCCAATAATTCTGGATCAACTTCATCTAAACTATTATATTTTGGTTTGTTTGATGGAGCTGAGTAATAAGATATTTTTTGAAAATCAGGCTTTTCATAATTAACGTTTGCCCAATTAGGCTCACTCATTTCCTGCCATTTTTTAAATGCATCTAATCTCCATTCTGTCATCCAATCAGGCTCCTCTTTCTTTTTTGAAATAGCAACTATGATTTCTTCACTAAGACCCATAGGTAGGGTATCAGACTCTATGTCTGTATAAAAACCATATTCGTATTTTTTGGTTTCTAACTCTTTTTTTAAATCATCTTCTGTATACTTACTCATATTTCTTTTTAAAGGGAAAAACTCTCACCACAGCCACAAGTTCGATTTGCATTCGGATTAACAAAAACAAAACCCTTGCCATTTAAACCTCCAGAAAATTCTAAGGTTGTTCCAGCTAAGTAAAGTAGACTTTTTTTATCAACCACAATTTTTATCTCATTATCTTCAAATAACTTGTCGTTATCTTCAAGCTTATTATCAAATTTTAAATCATATGAGAGACCAGAACATCCTCCACTTTTAACACCAACTCTTACAAAATCTGAGTTGTGGTTAAAACCATCTTCATTCATTAATTTTATTACCCTTTCTCTTGCGGGGTTTGTAATACTGATCACACCGTTAAATTTAATCGAATAACAAATATAAGACATAACAGCATATTTTTTAAAAATATTATTAATATTACTGATTTGATTAACATAGATTTAACGAAAAGAATGTAAATTTGCCTTCATGTTAGAAAACAAAAATAAAAACCTAACCAAATTAGAAGATTTAGGTGAATTTAACCTAATTGACCTTTTGACCAAAGATTTAAAAATAAAACACAAATCAACTATTAAATCAATTGGAGATGATGCAGCTGTTTTAGATTATAAGTCAAAAAAAGTATTGGTTTCCACTGATTTTCTTGTTGAGGGTGTTCATTTTGACCTTTCTTACATGCCTTTAAAGCATTTAGGCTATAAGGCTGTAATGGTTAATATTTCAGATATATATGCGATGAATGGAATAGCAAAGCACATAACTGTTTCTATTGCTATTTCAAATAGGTTTACAAAGGAAGCTATGGAGGAGTTATATGCTGGAATTACTTTAGCTTGTGAAAAATATGACATTGATTTTGTAGGTGGAGATACAACATCTTCTGTTACAGGTTTAACTATTTCAGTTACTGCAATTGGGGAAGCTAATATGAAGGATATAGTTTATAGAAATGGTGCAAAACCTAACGATTTGATAGTGGTTTCTGGAGATTTAGGTTCTGCGTTCATGGGGCTTAAAGTTTTAGAAAGGGAAAAGGAAGTTTTTAAGGTAAACCCTCAAAATCAACCAGATTTAGACCAATATACTTACCTAATTGAAAGACAACTAAAACCAGAAGCTAGAAAAGATGTAGTAAGGCTATTGGAAGATTTAAAAGTAAAACCAACTTCGATGATTGATGTGAGTGATGGTCTTTCTTCAGAACTTTTACACATATGTAAGCAAAGTGAAGTTGGTTGTGATTTATATGAAAATAAAATCCCATTAGACCCGCAATTGATTTCGACTTGTGAGGAGTTTAAGCTAAATGTAACAACATTGGCTTTAAACGGAGGTGAAGATTATGAGCTTTTAATGACTATCTCTCAGAAAGATTATGACAAAATTAAGGGTAATCCAAATTTGACGGTTATTGGATATATTAAAGCGGAAAATGCAGGAACAAACCTAGTATTGAGAAATGACTCAGTTGTTGAGTTAAAATCTCGAGGCTGGGGCTCAAAAGAAGACTAGTTATGTTTAAAAAATTAACATTCACATCTATTTTCCTTTTTTCTTTTTTTCAACTTTTTTCACAAACAACTTATTATGTTGCACCATCTTCATCTGGAGGTAGTAACAGTAATGCAGGAACATCATTAGCAGCTCCTTTCGAAACACTATCACATGCAATTGATCAATTGACAGCCGGTGATATTTTATATATAAGAGAAGGTACTTATCGTGAAACAATCACTATTGATGAAGACGGTACTTCAGGAAATTTAATTACAATTCAAAATTATAACAATGAGGTTGTAACCATTGATGGTACAGTTGATGTGACTGGAACTTGGAGCACATATGGTTCAGTTTCTGGAGCCTATCAATTAACTTCCTATTCTACTGATATTACACAATTATTTGTAGATGATGAGCCTATGGTTAATGCGAGATGGCCTAATGCACAATTCAATGACGATTCTATATTTTCCCATTCCACTTGGGCGCAAGGAGATGAAGGAGATGATGATAACCCTAATAGCGTACAAGGTTCTCTCCAAATTGACGAAGATATTTATAATCCTGGATCTCTTGATCTAAATAATTCAATAGGTGTTTTAAATATAGGGTCTTTTAAAACAGAAACAGTTAAGATAACTAGTCATACGCAAAACGCAGGGGCTGATGATGTGATTACTTACGGATATACTGGGGGAACAGATGCTGACTATAGCACAACCTATAAGGACAAACATCATTATTATTTTTTTGAAGGTAAATTAGATTTTATGGATACTAATAATGAG
>Ga0208277_1002176_pt1 | contig 11215 bp, 8 predicted proteins | sample ETNtaG_5_FD_185782 | JGI IMG/M metagenome (GOLD analysis project Ga0208277, IMG submission 185782) | Marine microbial and viral communities from oxygen minimum zone, Eastern Pacific Ocean - ETNP201406SV205 (SPAdes) (version 2) | ecosystem: Environmental > Aquatic > Marine > Oceanic ...
TTCTTATATAATCCAATTCCTTTGGGGCTATAGCTCAGCTGGGAGAGCGCCTGATTTGCATTCAGGAGGTCCGCGGTTCGATCCCGCGTAGCTCCACCATTATTTCTAGATCTTTATTGTTTTTATAAGGATTGCCTGATCTCCTCTGTGTACAGGAGAAAATATTCCAGAGCGTGCTTTATATAATCCATTCAGATGTCCAGGCAATTTTGTGCTGATATCCAAAAGGTAACCTTCAATCTCTTTTGTATAATCTTCAAAATTTAGTATCAAATCTACTTGCTTATCATAAATTCCATTAAGATAAATTAAATAGAAACCTTTGTAAGCACCTTTAGTGGAAGGTGACACGCTTATAGTTTGAGATCCAATATTAAAAGACTTTAATTTTGATGCCTCAGGAAGTAAAAGGATAATCCTACTTGCATTCCTATTACTTTTTAACGTCACTGCCAATGAATTGGAGCCTTGAATTTTTTCTTTGACTTCAATTGAAGGCTCTATCCATTCACTAGAAACGCTATCTGCCCAATATCTAAATTGATAGTCAGGGGCATAAGAAGCAATAGCTTTGGTATTTGTTACATCGACGTAGGAAGTCAAAGGTTCAATAAGAGGTTCTGGATCAGATGCTGCCACATTTTTATAATTTCCTGATAGATGGATATAAGAATCTTTATTATCCAAATTCTCATAAAAGTGAATATTTACATGTTGTGGTCTCATCTCTGTATAAAGATTTAGTGAACTTCCAGCAGCAAGAGAGAGCAAAGTTATTAAACCAACAGCTGATAAGGCAGGCTTCATTTGTACTGAAAATAAAAATGGTGAAATCAATATTGCGTATAGTCCTGCAAAGGGTAAAACTGCCAAGACAAGCTTATAACCCTGACTTTGTTCCAAAGAAAATATTAGACCTAATGTGCTTGGTAAAGCTACAACTAAAGTAAGAAGCAAGAAACTTAATTTATATTGCTCTTTTACGTAATTGGAAATTAGTAAAATTAAACTTCCAAAAACTAAAGGTAATATAAATAAGTTGGCAGCATCGGGTAAAATTAGAGTGAAAACTAAAGTTAGTAATGTCCAAAAAAACCAGGCCCCATAAATCATTTCTAATTCTTGTAGAAATTTTCTACTAAGCGTACAGCCTACTAATAGTCCTAGAGATATTGATCCAATAAGAAGAAGTCGATATGGCCAATCTATACCGGGCCAGCTTATTACATTTCCGGAAAAGACAGATAAAAGATAGAAGCCTAAGTAACCAGAAAAAATAGTTGTAACTAGTGTAATAGGAGAAAGAACAAATCCCAGAGTTAATCTTTGTAATTTTATTTTGGAGCGAACAAATGCTGCAATAAAGACTAAAGTTGAGAGTATTAAGGCAATTAAACTATTACTTGATTTCCATTGAGACCAAAATCCATACGTCCCGCCTAAATAAACATATCTATTGCCCATGCTATTCCAGTCCTTTGAAAGCAGATCTCGAGAGGCACTTAATATATTTTCCCCGTGGTGTTGAATAGTTCTTATATCTAAATTCTCTACATTATCGTTTGGAGTGTGGTAATGATTTCTTTCACCGACAAAAGCAAAGTCCATCCCAGGGACATTTGCTCTCATGGCTACACTAAAATCTGTATCATTAGGCATTCTTTTGAAAATTTCATTTGATAACGAAAAGCCATAAGCATGATCATGTTCATGCGATAAGCTTTTAATAAGAAGTTCGTTATTTTCTGAAGTTCGAAAGACCATGCTTCCCCCTGCAGTTCCGCTTCCTTCTATATTTAGAACCACACCCACCTCTTTAGCTAACGGATGCTGACCAAAGAAAGCTTCTGCACCTATCAAGCCATTCTCCTCAGCATCAGTTAGAAGTAGCATTATTGGATAATCATAAGGTGCCTCTAGCTTCAAGACTCTTGCTGCTTCAAGAATTGCAACCACACCGGCTCCATCATCACCCGCTCCGGGCGCCATTGGTACAGAGTCATAGTGAGCCATGAGAGCGAGATAAGGAGCTTTATTCTTACCAGGAATAATACCTATTAAGTTTTCAACTTCAGCACATCCAGCATATTTGGAAGCACATGCCCATGTTTTTTGAACTTCATGTTGTATTTCTAACTTATCTAATTCTTCGATAAGTCGCTCTTTAATTAATTTATTTAACTCAGAACCAACAGGGTGAGGCTTATTTTCTTTTAAAAGATATTTTAAAGTTTCAAAGGCACGCTCTGCAGAAAATACTTCTGGTGGTGAGTCAATACTTTTTGCTTGTGGAGGCAGCTGGCTTAAATGTTGTAATAAAAATAAAAGGATACTTAAAATAATTGCGTAAATGGGCAATGCTTTATTTTTCATCATCGAATTAATATACATGGTAATTTACTTTTCACTATAAAAGACTTTATAAATCTATGATTTTATCTAATAAACTCAAGCAGTAGGTGGTTCCAATTTTTAACCAGAAGTTCCACCAAAATAAGCCTTTGACAGTAGTACTGTCATAATCTATATTTTATTTCATGAGAGCATTACACGACTTAGTTATTAGAAACGGAAAAATTGTTGATGGAAGTGGAAAAAAACCTTTCCATGGAGATGTTGCAGTTGATAATGGAAAAATATCTGCAGTAGGAATTGTCGAAAATCCTGGAAAAAAAGAAATCGATGCAAAAGGTAATATTGTTACTCCTGGATGGGTAGATATTCATACTCATTATGATGGCCAAGTCTGTTGGGATCCATATTTGACACCATCAAGTTGGCATGGAGTTACTACAGTAGTGATGGGAAATTGTGGAGTCGGTTTTGCTCCCGTTAAACCTGGCGATGAAGAATTTCTTATTCAACTTATGGAAGGAGTTGAGGATATCCCTGGTACGGCTCTTCATGAGGGAGTTGACTGGAACTGGGAAACTTTTCCAGAGTTTTTAGATGCAATTGAAAAAAAGGATTTTGTCATGGATCTAGGTTTTATGATTGGACATGGTCCTTTGAGAAGTTACGTCATGGGATACGAGAGATGTCAAAGTCAAGTTGATGCCTCAAAAGAAGAAATTTCAAAAATGTCGGATATTGTTACGGAAGCAATTGAATCTGGCGCCTTAGGGTTTAGTACTTCTAGAACGATTTTACATCGAGATGTTCATGGAGTTTATGTTCCTGGAACAGAAGCGAGCTCAGAAGAAATGAAGTCTTTAGCTTTTGCTATCGATAAAGCAGGCGAGGGAACATTGGAAATTGTTTCTGACTGGCTAGATAAAGAAATTGAAATGTCTTGGATGAGAGAATACGTAGAAAAAAGCGATTGTGGACTAACAGTACTTCAAACAAGTGGAGATGCAGTAAAAACAATTTTATTTTGTGAAGAACAGTTTCTTAAAGGTAAAAACGTTAGACCTCAATTTCCAGGAAGGAATGTGGGAATGATGTTTGGTCTGGAAAGTTCTTTGCATCCCTTTATTGGCCATCCCTCTTATCGCGAAATAGCAGACCTTCCTTTATCCGAGAGGGTTCAAATTATGAAAGATCCTGCTTTTAAGGAAAAACTACTTAATGAAAAACCAAATTTTGCCTCTGAGATAGAAAAATCAATGAATGATCAAGGCAGTACTAAATCTCAAGAAGAAATCAAAGAAGCAGCTAACTTAGGTCTGAAACTTATTTCCAATTATGATACGCAGTTTATTTTAGGAGATCCTCCTAATTATGAGCCTGGAAAAGAAGACAGTATTACAGCTTTAGCAGAGTCTAAAGGCATACCTGAACTTGAAGTCATTTATGATGAATTTCTAAAAAACGAAGGGACTAATCTTGTTTATGCATGTTTTACCCCTTATGAAAACCATAAATTAGATTTTGTAGAACGAGCTTATGGTCTTAAATCGTCTGTAGCTGGTGGAAGCGATGGCGGTGCTCATTGTGGATTGATATGTGATGCAAGTATGCCAACAACTAATTTGTCTCATTGGGCAAGAGATAGAGAAGCTGGTAAAAAAATTCCAATTGAATTAATTGTTAGAAAACAAACCAAGGATACTGCTGAAACTTATGGTTTGTTCGACCGAGGAGAAATTAAAACGGGAATGTTAGCCGACCTAAATATTATTGACTTCGAAAAGCTTAATGTTACCCATCCAAAAATGGTATATGACCTTCCTTTAGGAGGAAGAAGATTAATTCAAACCTCTTCTGGTTATTTGGCTACAGTTAAAAGCGGCGAAGTAGTCTATGAAGCTGGCGAAGCGACAGGAGTTCTTCCAGGAAAATTAATTCGGGGAAAACAAACTTGTGAAGTAAAAACAGAAAAGGAAAGGGTACCTTTCATTGATCGAACTTTTCGTTTGATGTCCGTAAAAGCCTTTAAATTTCTCTGGAATTTTAGAAAAAGTCCTTTTAAAACTACTGTTGTTTCTGACGACTAAACAGCAGTTTCTAGATTAGCTTTATCTTTAGCATATCTTCGTCCAGCAATGTAATAGCATGGAATGGCGAGTGATCCAATGAAACTAAAGATCAATAAAGACCAGGTGTAAGGTTCCGCAAGAGCACCCTTTGTTAGATCTATTAAAATTCCCGCTCCTAGGGAACCTATAGTAAGACCAATCAAATTTATACAAAGAATATAGAAAGCAACGATCGTCGCTCTAATTTTTTCTGGAACCAACTCTTGAACAGTTGAAAAGGTAGGGCCATAAAAACACCCCAACTGAAAGTATCCTACGACTACTCCGACCCAAAAAATTACCGTTGTCGGTTCTACAAATCTATAAATTATGCCTATTGGTAATAAAATAAGAGATAACCAAAATAAGAAAATAGGCCTTCCTTGATTTGTCTTTTCCAACCACCAGTCACTGACTAAACCGCCAAATAAAACTCCTGCTAGCCCTGCAAATACAGCGATTATTCCTGATATTTGAGCAATTACACTTCTGTCAAAACCTCTTTCCTCAACCAGCCAAATTTGTTCAAAGGCAGCTGCACCAAGAATGATGTGATAAAAAACACCTCCAGAAATGGTTAGTGTTAGGGCAGGTGATTTTTTCAAAGCGTTGACTAAAATTGTCATTACTTCAGCAAAAGAAAGCTTTTCTTCTTGTGAATTTATGGAATTTTGAATCTCTATTCTTTTCTTATCTTTAAAGAGCAACATAGAAAGCCCTAAAAAAACACCGAAAATTCCTAACATATAAAAACAGCCTCGCCAGCCAATTGTTTCTCCAAGAAGACCTTCTAAAAAAACTGGTGACTTTATATCTGCTACGAATCCAACCAATAAAAGACTTATCGCAACGCCTAAAGGCACTCCCAAGTAATAAAATCCTGAAGCAAAACCCATTCTTTTTGGAGGGAAGGCATCTCCCAAAAGAGACATTGAAGTTGGAGTTAGAATTGATTCTCCTACACCAATGAACATTCTAGGAAGAGCTAAAGTTATAAATCCTTTAGCTGCACCTGATGCCATTGTAAAAATACTCCAAAGAACAACACCAAAAGCAATCAACTTAGTTCTATTTACACGATCAGCCAAAGCCCCCATAAATAGCCCCATTATTGAATAAAAGAAAATAAACGCTAGAGAAGTCAGCAGTCCAAATTGCCATCCTGTAAGTTCCAGCTCTGGAACTATGTAGTTGGCAAAACTTGCGATTAATTGTCTATCAGTAATGTTTAGAAGATTTAGTACAGTCAGAAAAAAAAGAAGTCTATATGGATTCATACTTATAGAATATTGTGAAAGAATAAACATAGTATAGGATTTTTAAAAAAATATAAAAAATGTTTGTTTTGGGTGTAACAGGTGGAATTGGGTCTGGCAAATCAGCCGCAACTGAAATTTTTTCTTCTTTGGGAATCAAAATAGTTGATGCTGATGTTTTATCCAGGGTTCCTGTTCAAAAAGGAGAATCAGGTCTTTTAGAAATAGAAAAAAGATATGGCACTGAAATTCTTCTTTCTACAGGCGAACTAGATAGAAAAAAATTAAGAGAAATAATATTTGAAAAAGAAGAAGAAAAAGATTGGTTAGAAAATTTACTTCACCCTTTGATCGCAGAATTAATAAAAGAGGAATTAAAATCTTCTACTTCCGCTTATACAATCCTTGCTTCTCCATTATTGTTTGAAACTAAACAGTCCAATTATTGCAATGAAGTATTGGTCATTGATGTATTTGAGGAAACACAAGTTTTAAGAACAAAGACTCGAGATGATGTTTCTGAAGAACAAGTCAAAACTATAATTCTCTCGCAAATCAATCGTTCTGAAAGACTTAGGTTAGCTACTCATATCATTGAAAATGAAAATACTTTAGAAGATCTAAAAAAAGCTGTTACTGAATTACATCAAAAAATAATTACTCAGATTGAAACCAAATGAAATGTCCAAGTTGCAAAGAAGAAATTTCTGAAAGTGCTGATAAAAAATTCAAACCTTTCTGTTCAGAAAGATGTCGTTCTCTAGATTTGTCTGATTGGCTTAATGAAAGAAATGTCATTTTTTCGGATTTATCTCATTCAGAAGATTGAAAAAATTCACTAATACCTGCAATACCTTGAGCACCATTTTCTTTTGCAATCTCAAAGTCTTCTTGCTTTAAACCCCCTAAAGCAAAGCTAGGTCCTGGAAATAATTTGGCAAGGTTAGAAAAGTCTTCCCAGCCTAATGCAGGATTTTTATTTGCAACATTTTTAACTGGCGAGATAAAAATATAATCTAGCTTAAGTTGCGCAGCTTTAATGACCTCTTTTTTATTATGACAGGAAGCTCCTGTCATAAAGGAGCTCAACTGGTTTGTTTTAATTAGATCACTAGATGTTAGATGAAGATATTCATGATCAGAAATAATACCTCTTAACCTCGAATTCAAAATCACTTTACCTCCCTTATTTTTATAAATTTCTTTAGTTCTATTCCAGTGTTCTAATGAAAAATTAATTACGTCAACTCGGTAGATCAAGTACTTTGAAGTATCAGATAGTTTTTCGATCAAAGAAAAGAAGTTTTCTGGAATTTTTTTTGGAGTTATTGGAATAAATCTAGCTTCTGTAATCACTATTGATTGATATGTACTCTGGAGATAGGTCTGAAGTCATGACAAGAGCTGATTGTTTAGATTTTCCAAGATTGATTTCAATATTGATTGTTTTTTTTCTAAATTCTTTTTTACCCGTTGCTTCAGAATATTTCGGACTTAGATTTCCATTGACTAAAACCGGTTGACCTCCAATTTTTAGTGATAGATTTTTCATATCAAATTCCTTTATATCGGCATTTCCGGCAGCAGTAATGATTCTGCCCCAATTGGGATCTTCTCCGTATGCGGCTGTTTTAACTAGAGGGGAGTTTGCAACTTTTAAAGCAACTTTCTTAGAAGCTTTATAAGAGCTTAATCCCGAAACTTTAATCTTAATGAGTTTGGTTGCACCTTCTCCATCTAAAACCATCTTTTCAGCCAATTCTCTAAAGACCTCAAAAAAGTTATTCTTAATCATTTTATGATATTTCTTAAAATCACTTTTTTTCTCTGAGGTTGTTGCAAAAATACTGGAGTCACTTGGAGATTGATCTCCATCAATTGAGATAGCATTAAACGTCTGATCGCAAATTTCTTTATGTAATTTCTTTAATTGATTTTTTGAAATTTTTAGATCCGTAAAAATAAAACTTAGGGTAGTTGCCATATTCGGTTCAATCATCCCAACTCCTTTTGCAACTCCGATTACATTTATTTTTTGACTCCCTACTGTAAATTCCTTTTTTACTATTTTATTTTGAGTGTCTGTAGTCATTATTGCATTAGCAAAGTCTTCCCAAGAATTTTTGCCTAACTGATTGGTACATTTTTTAAAAGCTTGAGAAAGCCTTTTAGTGTCAAGTAATTCTCCTACCACGCCAGTAGAAAAGGGAAGGATATTGTCTTTGGATACGTTTAATAATGAGGAAACATCCTCAATAAGTTTTTCAGAGTCTTTTTTTCCTTTCTTGCCTGTTGCAGCATTTGCATTTCCAGCATTGACCATCAAGATCTTTGGTTTTGAAATATTTTTATTCATTTTTTCCAAACATATTTCAACCGGCGCAGACTTAAATTTATTTGAAGTAAACAAGCCAGACCAAATTGCTTCCTTCTCAAGTTTTACTATTGAGGAGTCCAATCTAGTTCCGTACTTTGTCTTGGAGGATGCGCAACCAATTTTTATATTTTTCAACATTATCTTTTTTTCTTTTTTCTATTAGCTTTTGCTTGCAGTCTTCTTAAACGTCTATTCCCCTCTACTGGTTGATCGTTATTGGATGCTTGTTGGTTAGACACAGAATTATCCATAAATGCTGATGGAGAATTTTCATGCACAGTTTTAGTTTTTTCTAAGACCTCTCTAGATTTCATATTTTCAATTTCTTGTTCGTCTTCTGGTTTTACTTCGACACGGCAAAGAAACCTTGTAGATTCTTTTTTTATTGTTTCAAGAAGTTGTTCAAACATCTCAAATGCTTCTCTTTTGTATTCAAGACGAGGATCTTTTCCTGCATAACTCCGAAATCCTATGTTTTGTCTGAGTGAATCAAGTTGATTGATATGATTTTTCCAACTTTGATCAATGACTTGGAGAATGATCTGATTTTCCAATTGAGAATAAACGCTTGGAAATTTATTTCTTTTTTCCAAGTAAATTTCGTCAGTAAAATCCAAAAGCTTATTCAGCACTTCTTGTGTGTTGGATTCACTATTATCTAATTCAGCTTTTAAATTAAATCGCAGATTAAATTCAGATTCTAGGATGTTTGTTAGTTCATCAACTTTCCAATTGGATTCTATTTCATATTCAGGAATATGAAGTTCAAAAGTCGAGCTCAAAACATCAGCTCGCATATTTGAAATTAAGTCGTCTAAATCTTGACCTTCTAATATTTCTTTTCGTTGTTTATAAATTACCTGCCTTTGTTCATTCAAGACATCATCAAATTCTAGAATTCTTTTACGAATATCAAAATTCCTACCTTCAACACGCCGTTGAGCTCGTTCTATAGAGTTGGTTAGCATTTTATGTTCTATCGATTCTCCTTTTTTCATTCCACCAAAGGATTGCATAAGAGCTTTCATTCGGTCAGGTGCAAATATCTTGAGCAAGCCATCATCTAGTGATAAGAAAAACTGGGAAGAGCCTGGATCACCTTGCCGTCCTGACCTTCCTCTAAGCTGATTATCAATTCTTCGAGATTCATGCCTCTCGGTACCGATGACATGTAATCCTCCTAATTCAACAATTTCCTTTCTGGCTGATTCTGATTCAGGGAACCCTCCAAGGACAATATCTGTTCCTCTTCCAGCCATATTTGTAGCTATGGTCACAGCTTTTTCTTTTCCAGCTTGTGAAATTATTTCTGCTTCTTGTTGATTTTGTTTAGCATTTAAAACACGATGAGGAATATTTAGAGTATCTAGTTTTTTTGATAAAACTTCAGAGTTTTCAACAGATATAGTGCCGACAAGAATTGGATTACCTTTTTCGTGATAAGTCTTTATCTCATCGATGATGGCATCATTTTTTTCTTCCTCTGTGAGATAAATTTTATCGTTTTTGTCTTCTCTAACCATTGGAAGATTTGTGGGAATAGAAATTGCTTCCAAAGAATAAATTTCATCAAATTCTCTAGCTTCTGTTTTGGCAGTTCCTGTCATTCCTGACAGCTTTTCAAACATCCTGAAGAAGTTTTGAAAAGTAGTAGATGCAAGTGTTTGACTTTCAACTTGAATGTCTAGACTTTCCTTTAATTCTAAAGCTTGGTGCACTCCATCAGAGAGTCTTCTACCTGGCATTGCTCGACCTGAATTCGTATCAATTAAGATGACTTTTCCATTTTGAACTATGTAATCGGTATTTTTTTCAAACAGAGTTTCAGCTCTAACAAGAGCTTGAACCATATTCAGAAGTTTTAAGTTTTCACTAGCATACAGACTTACAGAATCCTCGAGGAGGTTATTTTGCTTTAGAAAATTTTCTATTTTTTCATGCCCGTTTTCGGTAATTTCAATTGATCTGGATTGTAGATCTATAGTGTAGTCTCCTGCTTTTACGACTTCTTCTTTTTCAAAATCAAACTCTTCCTCAGTGAGACTTTTTACTACCGGCTTAAGCCTTTTGTATAGAGGTCCATTATCTTCTGCAACGCCACTTATTATTAGGGGTGTTCTGGCTTCATCGATTAAAATCGAATCCACTTCGTCTACCACTACAAAATAAGGATCTCTTTGAAGACGATCTTCCTCTCTAAGAACCATATTGTCCCTAAGGTAGTCAAAGCCTAGTTCGTTGTTTGTGGCATAAACAATATCTTTAGCATAGTTTTCTTTTTTCTCTAGAGGATTAAGTTCTGGAGTTATATATCCAACATTCATTCCCAAGCCTTCGAAAATTGGAGCCATCCAGTTTGCATCTCTTTTGGCCAAGTATTCATTTGCAGTAACTACGATGACACTTTTTCCTGTAAGAGCATTGAGATAACAGGGCAAGGTCGCTACCAATGTCTTTCCTTCTCCCGTTGCCATTTCAGCAATCATGCCTTCATTTAAAATTGCACCACCAATTAATTGACAATCATAGTGACGAAGTCCTAAAAATCTTTTGCTTGATTCTCTTACAGCAGCAAATGCCTCTGGAATAATGTCTTCTAAGGCTGAACCTTCGGAAAGTCTTTCTTTTAATTTACTAGTAGTATTTTTTAGTTCTTCGTCTGTGAAAGAATCAAAATTTTGTTCCAAATCATTTATTGAATTAACAACGCTTCCGAGTTTACGTAAAACTCGCTTATCTTTGTTTCCAAATAAAAATGACAATATGGACATGTTTATCCAAGACTAGGGTCGATGATTGGTTCTATGTAATCAATAATGGGATTATCACTTTCAGAAGAAATGAGCTCCCATGAATCTGGAACTTCAATTAATTTTCTTAAAAGCAAGTTGTTTTGTGTATGTCCAGATTTATACCCCTCAAATTCTCCAATAAGATTATGTTGCAATAAGTATAGGTCTCCAATTACGTCCAAAATTTTATGTTTAACCAACTCATCTTTAGATCGTAAACCTTCTTCATTTAAGATCTCATTATCTTTGATAGCGATAGCATTTTTTTGACTAGCACCTAGGGCAAGAGAATTCTTTTTCAATGCTTCGAGTTCTTCCATGAAGCCATAA
>Ga0208277_1002177_pt1 | contig 11214 bp, 6 predicted proteins | sample ETNtaG_5_FD_185782 | JGI IMG/M metagenome (GOLD analysis project Ga0208277, IMG submission 185782) | Marine microbial and viral communities from oxygen minimum zone, Eastern Pacific Ocean - ETNP201406SV205 (SPAdes) (version 2) | ecosystem: Environmental > Aquatic > Marine > Oceanic ...
CCTATATCAGTTGGATCTGGCTCCCCGCCTGAAAACAAGAACACTATAGTAAAAATTAACGGAAACATTAAGCTGAATGCTAAGGACTGCCTATCTCTGTAGTAGATTTTTATAAAAATTTTTGCTAGATGAAGCTGAGATTGGGTAAACATATTTAATCTCTTAATCCATGGCCGGTTAAAGCAAGAAACACATCTTCAATGTTACCTTGTATTGGGATTTCAGGTGGCTCAGGCGCATGCTCTAAAATAAGTTGTTGAGGCGTATCTTGAGCAATAATTGATCCCTCATCCATAATAGCAATTCGATCACAGAGATATTCTGCTTCTTCCATGTTGTGAGTGGTTAAGACAATGGTCATGCCCTCCTCATTTAAATCTTTAGCTAAATTCCAAAGATTTCTTTTTGCCTGCGGATCAAGTCCGGTGGTAGGCTCATCAAGAAATAAAATTTTTGGATTGTTTACCAAAGCACATGCAATTGAAAATCTTTGCTTTTGGCCACCAGATAGATCATCGGGGAAAGCATTGATCTTATTTTCTAAATCAACCTTAGCTAATATGAACCTTGGATCAATTGATTTTGAATACAAGTTAGCAAAAAGAATTAATAATTCAGATAAATTCAATCTATCAAAATACTCATTTGATTGAAGTTGAACGCCAATAATTTTTTTTACTTCATATGGATGCTTTGTAACATCAACCCCATCAATCAATACATTGCCCTTATCAATACTCGTAAGGCCTTCAAGCATTTCCAGGGTTGTTGTTTTTCCAGCACCGTTAGGACCTAGCAAGCCAAAAATTTCTTTTGGTTGGATGTTTAAACTAATTTTATTAACAGCAGCAAAAGTTTTCGCTGGATTGTCAGGACTGGGATAGTGTTTTTCTAGGTTGACTGCTTTAATAATTCCCATTGGGTTCTTTCTTTTAAATTATTTAATTAAAGCTACATCTTCTGGTTTTAGTAATTTGCTATCTAAATTATCTAATAGTGGTTTTAAATTTTTAGCATATGGCTTCCACCTATCCATACCCTTTTTGTTAATTGGTTGTCTGACTTGTTCTGAACTTGCGGTCCGAACTGATCTATCAGTTTCATGGAATGAGATGCATTGCTCCTCAAAAGGTAACTCAAGATAATCAAGTATTCTTCTAACCTGCCCATCAAGATCCTCAATTACATCCTCGTTATTTACTCTCAAAATTTTATTAGGTAATACCTTGTTCCAATGATCCATAAGCCTTACATAACTATTGTAATAACTACCTGCCTCTTCAAGACCATATGTAAATTCTTGCCCTTGTGCAAAGAGTTGCTTAAACATACTAAAGCAACAATCTAATGGGTAGCGCCGCGCGTCAATAATTTTTGCGTTTGGCAAAATTAAATGAATAAGGCCAATATGCCTGAAATTATTGGGCATTTTATCGGTAAACATTGGAGCATCTTTTCGATGTATTTTTGTTTCTTCGATATATGATTTACCCATCTGCTCTCTTTGCTCAGGAGTGAACTCTGACATAACCTTGGGATAATTCCCTTTTTTACCATAAACATCGTTCCCTCTGAGGCTATGAGCTAACGATAAAATATTGGGAAGCTCTAAAGTGCCATCAACCATAGAATGAGATGCTAAGATTTGTTCAATCAGGGTTGAGCCAGACCTTGGAAGCCCCAGAATAAAAATAGGATCTTTGGACTGATGGCCGCCTGTCTTAAAATTATCAAAAAAACTTTTATCACAAATATCTATTTGTGCTTGAAACTCATAATTCATTCCATCAATAGAGTATTTGCTTTGATTACTTTTAATCTTATTTCCACTTTTAAAGTGTGAAAATGCTTTATCATAATCTCCATTAAGCTCGTAACCTTGAGCAAGAGCAAAATGGAAATATGTCTTCTCTTTAAGAGACAAATCTACTCTTTCAAGCTGAGAATTCATAATATTTAACTCATTATCTGAGAAAGAATAAGTTTTAAGATTTGATAGAGAGAAGTACGCTTCCCCGTGATCAGTTTTGATTTCGTAAGCCCGTTGATAACTCTTAATTGCGTCTTGGGTTTTACCTAAAGTTTTTTCAGCGTGTCCTTTTGACGTGAATGCACTAAAATTATATGGGCTTTTTTGAATAATCTTATCAAGAATATTTATAGCATTAGAATTATTACCACTCTGCATCATTTCAATTGCTTTTTGTAGTTGATATAAGAGGTTATCAGGAAACTTTTCGCATAAAATATCTACCTGTTTAGTTGTTTTTGCAAATTTTTGAGTTTTTCTTAAAACCATCAGGTACTTCATTCGCAAGTCAGCATCATCTGGTTCAAAGCTTGTAGCTTTTTCTAAAAGAAACTCTGCGTCGTTATAATGACCCAATCTGCTGGCTATCTCAGCTAGTTGAGACATTGCATAAGTATGGGTAGGGTTATTTTTAAGAAATTCTCTACATTTTATCTCAGCAACACCTAGTCTATCCTCGTTCATTATTTGGTCTATGTACAAAAGAGCATTAGGTAGTTTTTTAAATTTATTTAGTTGCTCTAGAGCATGATCGGCTGCTTGAGGATTATTAATTTTTTTAAATAGTTCATACAATGATTTCCAAGATCCAATTAGCGCCGGATTTAATTCGCAAGCTTGACGATAATTAGCTATGGCAAGCTCTTCATTGCCACTAGATTTATTCAGATGGCCCAATTCTTGGTATGCCCTGCCCATATCTGCAGCATGAATTAATAAAGCCTCAATATATTTTTTTGCTTCATCATATTTTTTTAAATACCTTGCTGAAACTGCAGCAAGGTACAAGCTATCTATGTGATCTGGATATCTGGATAAATTTATTTCTAATATTTTAAGAGCATCAGCAAATCTATTTTCTTTAACTGCAAGAGTTGCCTCATTGATATCAACCAAAAGAGTTGGATCTTTTATATCAACTTTGTTTTCATTCATAATAGATTTTTAAATTATGTAAAGAAAAAGGGAGTAAAAACTCCCTTTATACTTAATATTTAGAAAGACTAAAAGTTATACTTTATTCTTAAACCAAGTGTTCTAGGTCTAACAATCATCACTCTTTCTCTATCGAAGACAAACGTATTACTTATCTCAGCTCTTTCATCAGTCAGATTATCAACATAAAGTTCAATAAGTGAAGTATCATCAGAAACACCTGCTCTCATATTAGCAAGCGTGTATCCACTATTAAGCGCTCTGTTTGGCTCCATAATGTCAGAATAACTATCATCAGATACAGTTACTTGCCCCTGCCAATGAGCAATCTTTCCAGAGCCCACACTCCACTCTTTACGAGCAGCTAGATTGGCTTGATATCCAGGAGCAAATGCTAATTCACTTCCTTCAACAATATCGTTGGTTGGTACTAAGCTCTTGCTAAGTTCTGTGTCGAGCATAGAAAATGCACCTGAAAGCATCCAGTCATTATCAGTTAAATAGACAAAATCACCTTCTACTCCAAGAATTTCAGCATCCGCTGCATTATCTGAGAAGAATAAATTGACAATAGCTGCATCAAAAATTGTGCTTTGAAGACCGGAGATATCGCTCATGAAAACACTACCATTAAATCTCATGGAGCCATCCATAAGTGTAGCTTTCCAGCCAAACTCATAATTTGTCACTTCATCGGTATCAGTTACAGCTGGTATTGTATATGTTCCGGCTGCATTTGAGGTCCCAGCTGGTCGATTAAGCAATCCAGGTCTGAAACCCTCAGACCAAGTTACGTAATACATAAGATCTTCATTTGGCTTCCATGAATATGTCAATTTACCAATGACTCCATCAGTTTCAGCTTTGTCTGGATATCCATTAGTATTGTTGGGTCCATACTGCTTTGAAAGGTTGGCACCACCGCCACCACTATCAGAAGTTTTCCCTTTGTTACCGTAGGCTCCGTTAGCACTTCCTTCTAAATCAACTGCTATGTCATACCAACGAGCCCCGACAGTCAGCTCACTTGTATCAGATAAGGCAAAGTTTACTTCACCAAAAACACCTTTTTGCTCGTCGGTTCTTTTTATATCATTAACAAAAATAACTGGGGTATTGTATGGCCCAGGGTCTGAATACCATCCAGCTCCTGCATTACCACCTTGACCAGGCTGAGGGTTGGTATGTGGATAATTAGGGGCATACTTAGTCTCCATTCTTGTAGATCCTGGATAGGTAAATTGATTATTCTCTATTAATTCCAGATCGCTTAAAAAGATACCAGCAGTAACTGAAGTTGTATCATTCAAGTCAGCATTAACTCTGAACTCATGAGTGGTTACCTCAGTGGTAGAGTCAGATGCAACATACAGATCTGGTGCTTGACAGGTTCCTGCGGAAGCAGTAGTGGTGTAATTAGTAACTCCATCACAAATGTAATATGGAAGATATTGACCAACAAAAAGATAGTCAGTGTAATCAATGTTTTGATCGACAGCTCTGTCTGTGTATGCACCTGCATAAACTACTTCAAGATCACCAATTGAACCTTTAAGAGTAAGACTCATGTTATCAAAGCTATCGTCATTGGAATCATCTGTATACCTTTGTATTTCAAGATCATCAAGAGTAGGATCTACAAAAAATACACCGTCAGCGTCTATATCTTGAGAGGCAACAGTCACTAAAGCATCCCAGTTATCATTAATTTCGGCTGCTAAGCTAGCTCTGAAACCTTCATATGTAGAGTCGTTAACATCATTTTTGACAATTGCATTTGCATCAAGGAATGTTGCCGGAGAAAGATCAGCACCGCCTTGAAAACCAGCTCTTGCAGATCCAACTGGAAGACCATTTGCTCTTACAAAATCAGCAGTTCTAAATCTTGCAGATTCAGTCACACTTCTAGTACCAGCAACTTGATCAATGTATCCACCTCTTCTGTCTCTGTATGCTACAAATCTTAGAGCTGAAGTATCGCTAAGAGGAATATTAGACATATATTCAAATTTATCTCCAGCGGTACCTTCTGACATATTTCTAACTTCAAGTTCTAAGCTGCTTGCTGACTCACCCATAACAGGCTTATTAGTAATCATTCTTACTACACCAGCTTGTGAACTAGCACCAAATAGAGTTCCTTGTGGTCCAGATAGAACCTCGACTCTTGATATATCGGCCGCATAGACATCTAAATTCCTTCCAGGTTGAGCTAAGGGCTGTTCATCCAAGTAAAAAGAAACATTTGGGGCTAACCCTGCAACACCTGCAGTAGTTAGAGCGGGGGTTGTTGATGCAAGACCTCTAATATAAATCGTATTATTGCCGGGACCTGAGCCACCAGCAGTTACGCCCGGAAGTTGAAGTAAGTAATCTTCGAATACATTTACTCCTTTTTGCTCAAGAGCTTCTTCCCCTAAAGCGTTAACTGAAATAGGAACACTTTGTAGGCCCTCTTCTTTCTTACGAGCAGTAACAACAACTTCCTCAAAGGTTGCTTGTGTTTGTGCTCCTATTTGCCCGCTGTATGCAGATGCATTAATAATAGCAAAGGCAGATATTGCAGAAATAACTTTGTTCCCAAAATTATCAAAAGCCTTGTGTCTAAAGGTCTTTTGAATATTCTTAATTACGTTACTTTTCTTAATGGTATTTATCATAGTTCCCCCCTAGGGATAAATTTTATTTAAAGTAGATTTCCAAGAAGAAAGGAGGCATAGAACCCACTTCCATAATGATTATTGCTTAAGTCAAAACTTAAGTTTTTTAAAGACATGCATAGACCATAGCAAATGAATGAAAAAATTTTAAGTAAATATAGAAAAAACATGCTTTATTTTAGATAAATAACACTATTTTATTGAAAATTAGCACTCAATTGATACTAAATCATGGAAAAATATTCAGCAAACAGGAAGATTGAAAAAAACAAAAATTTCAAATTTTTTGAAATTGCCCTACACTTAGCCGATTACTTTTCACCATTCGATACACTTACTAAATTAAATGTTTAAAAAAATAGCTCCCAAACGCTTCTTGTTCTCTATATTTTTAATCACTGCTTTCATTGGAATCACCCTGACTAATTTAAAGGAAGCTGATCAGTTATTTGCTGATATCCAAACTCAAATTTCAGATAGTTTGGGTTGGTTAATTATCTTGCTTACTAATGGCTTTCTAATTTTTGTTATTTATTTAGCTTTCAGCAAACATAAAACTCTCATTCTGGGTGGGCCAGATGCTAAGCCAGAGTTCTCACGAGTGAATTGGATAGCCATGCTATTTAGTGCAGGCCTGGGTGTTGGATTATTGTTTTATGGTGTAGCTGAACCTATCATGCATCTTAGCTCCGATATACTCCACAAAGAAGGTGCTTCTTTTTCAGATAAAGCAAACCTTTCAATGAATCTTGCCTATTTGCATTGGGGGTTTCATGGTTGGGCCATTTATGGTGTCGTTGGTTTATGTTTTGCATATTTTGCCTATAACAACAAACTACCCTTTCGCGTAAGTTCGTTTTTCTCAGGACCATTAACAAAAAATATATGGGGAAGAGTATCTTTAGATGTCATAGCAATTATTGCCACAATATTTGGTATAGCAACATCGCTAGGACTTGGAGCAAATCAAATTAACTCTGGTCTAAGTTACATGGGAGTTATTGAAGGCAGCTTTGTTAATACTATTGGAATTGTCATACTTATAACCCTAATGGGTCTAGTAAGTGTTGTTCTTGGTTTAAAGGTTGGCATTAAAATCTTATCTCAAATAAACATCGTGTTATGTATTATTTTTCTTTCATTTATTTTTCTTGCTGGGCCAACAAGTTATATCTTGGATGGCCTTGTACAAAATTTAGGTTCTTATGTTCAAAAATTATTAAGCCTATCCACAAACACTCAAGGTTATTCAGACTCATCATGGCAAAATGCATGGACTCTTTATTATTATTCTTGGTGGTTTGCGTGGTCTCCATTTGTAGGGTTATTTATTGCAAGAATATCTTACGGCAGATCTATTCAAGAATTCCTAATAGGAGCTGTACTTGTTCCAACTTTTATTGTGTTTATCTGGATGGGTGTTTTTGGCAATGCAGCCATCTATCAAGAATTTATAGAACCAACATCTCTTAGCACAGCAATTAATAATGACATAGCTATCTCCTTGTTTATTTTCTTAGAACAATTCCCCTTTTCACAAGTCGTCATGTGGCTGGCGATTGTAATTATATTAACTTTTTTTGTTACCTCATCTGACTCAGGGGCCTTGGTGACATCAATGTTAACTGCTGCGAAAAAAGAAAACTTTAAAGATGAGCCGCCAATGATTTTAAGAGTTATTTGGGCATTATCACTTGGAGTAATTTCAATTGTGCTTTTAGCTGGGGGTGGTATTGGAGCTCTTCAAACATCGGTAATAGCTACAGGAGTCCCTTTCGCAATTTTAGTTTCATTTGCTGCAAGAAGTCTTCTCAAAGATCTCAATAAATGATCTCTGAATCAGAAAAAAATAAAGAGATTGCAATTAAGTTTTTTGAGGCCTTGAGCTCTGGATCTGAAACCTATTTAGATTTTTATAATGATGATTCAATTATCTGGACTGCTGGTGAAAATGATATTGGTGGCACAAGAACTAAAAAAGAAATCATAACTTTTGCTCATGGTATTCTAGAGGCATTTCCAACCGGCATTAAATTCAACATTACTGGTATTACTGCTGAAAATGAAAGAGTTGCTGTTGAGGTCCAAGGAGATGCTGTTCATATATCAGGCAAACCTTATAATAATTTTTATCATTTTTTACTTAAAATTAAAGATGGAAAAATAATTGAACTTAAAGAGTATATGGACACACAGTTAGCTGCAAAAATCCTTCTTGATAGCTAAAATTTAAGAACTTATCAATTTAAAAAAATCATATAAAAATAAATTTTCTTATCTATTTTTCTTCTATAAAAAATTCATAAAATTTTTACAAAATCTGATCTAAAAAAACACCTAAAAAAACAATGGACAGTTATATTTTCTAAGATTATTATCAAAAGTTAATAAGAATGTATTTAGTATTTTAAAGGGCTTTTTTATGACGCAACATTCCTCTAAATTTCCCTCAGAAGCAGAGGTGGTTATAGTTGGTGTTGGTGGTATTGTAGGTTCAATGCTTGCATACTGGCTTGCGGAGCTTGGACAAAAAAATATCGTAGGTCTCGAAAAATCTACCATTATTCCATCAGACATTGCATCAACCGCTCACGCTTCAGACTTTGTCTACAATACAACTCATGACAAGCTAGGCTGCTGGGCAACCAACTTCAGTAGAAAGTTTTATGAAGACAATGGTTTCTTTTTAAAAAAAGGTGGGTTAGAAATATGTCGCAAAGATGATGATGCACGTTGGGAAGAACTGAAGCGAAAAGTTGAATCGGGCAAAGCCTTTGGAACAAATATTAAGTTAATTTCTGCATCTGAAGCTAAAGAAAAATTTCCTCTTCTTGATGAAGAATCTATTCGAGGTGCAATGTGGGATCCGGATGCTGGCTTGGTAACACCTCGCTCGCAAGATGTAGTGAACTTTGCAGTAGAAAGCGCTAAAGAAAAAGGTGCTTTATCTACCTTTACAGATACTCCGGCTGTAGGCTTTGAGATTGAGAATGGTCGCGTTACTGGAGTTAAAACTGACAAAGGAACAATCAAAACCAAGAAGGTTGTAATTGCATCAGGAATTTGGGGGCCTTTGATGGGCGATATGGCTGGTGTTCCAGTTCCACTGATGCCTGTCGAGCATCCATTGTTATTTTTTGGTCCACTTCCTGAGATACAAGGAACAGATGAGTTTCTCGTTTATCCCCTGTTGCGTGATCAAGGAAATTCGGCCTACGTAAGAGATACGGGCAGACTCCATGGTGGGATGCTTGAATGGGGGTATTACGAAGACAAGGAGCCTCGGCTGGTTGATCCAGAGGATATTGGGAATCCTGAGAAAACCATGATATCTGACTCAATGCGATACCTGGACCTTGAAGAAGTGGCCGAACCACTAGAAAAAGCTTTCGAAACAACACCTATACTTAACGAATTGGGCTGGGATGAAAAAAGCTCATTTAATGGACTGCTTTCTGTGACTCCAGATGCTGGATCTTTAATTGGTGAAAGTCCAGAGGTCAGAGGCTTCTGGTTATGTGAAGCGGTATGGGTAAAAGATGGTCCTGGCTGTGCGAGATTATGTGCAGAATCTATGATGCTCGGTAAAACTCAAGTCGATATGCATGCTTTCGACATCTCTAGATTTTACCCAGCACAAAAAGAAAAAGCCTTTGTAAAAACTCGATCTTTTGAGAATGCACAAACCATCTATACGCCTGCTGTTCATCCGAGAGAACCCTATATCAGTCATAGAGAATTATATGTCAGCCCTTTTTACTCAAGGGAAAAAGAGCTTGGTGGATTCTTTGAGAATGAAGTTGCTGGGTGGGAACGTGCTCTTGCTTATGAAAGCAATCAACAAAAACTTGAACAATATTTAAAAGAAGTTCCAGTTAGAAAAAACGAGTGGGATCGTCGTCATGTCCCATACGAAATTGCAAACGCTGAGCATCTCGCCATGAGCGACTCAGTTGGCATGATCAATCTTTCCCACTTCCCTATCATGGACATAGAGGGTCCAGATGCAGAACGCATATTGGAATATCTGTCTGTGGCAAAAGTGGGTGGCAATACCTCTGAAGGACGCATGATTTATACAAATTTTTTAGATGAGGATGGAGGAGTTCATGCAGACCTTACGATATCTCGCCTAGGTGAAGACCGTTATAGGGTAGTTACCGGAGGAGCAGATGGTAATCGAGACTGGGTAACATTACGAAATTATCGAGACGATATGGGGTTTAATGCTGATATCAATATCCGCACCCATGATATAGCCACTCTTGGACTTTGGGGCCCTCAAGCAAAAAATGCACTGGGTCATTTTATTGATCCAAATGAACTAACTATAGAGAATTTTCCTTTCGTTGCCGCAAAAAATTTAACCCTTAATTTATCCGGAGGAAAGAAAATTGATGTCTGGGCATCACGAATTTCCTACGTTGGAGAAAGTGGCTGGGAAATTTATTTAAACAATGATCCTGAAGAAGGTTTAGCTCTTTATGACTCATTATTGGAAGTTGGTGTTGTGCCTGTTGGGATTGAAACTTATGCCAACAGCAGACGTCTTGAAAAGAGTTTTAGATTGCAAGGTGCAGATCTAGAAACTGAGTACAATGCATGTGAATCGGCCATTGAAAGGCGTTTAGTAAAAGAAGCTGATTTTCATGGCAAAGAAGCTCATCTTAAGCATAGAGAAGAAGAGCCCAGCGCAATTCTATGCACCATGACACTAGATAGTCTTGATGTATCGGGAAGAGGTTCTCGTTATCCAGTTGGAACATCGCCAATAATTGATCCTGATACTGGAGAAGTACCTATAGATAGCAAAGGCCGTAGGTCTTACACCACAGGTATGTCTTACTGCCCATCAATTAAAAAATTTGTAGTTATGGGATATCTTCCTAAAAATATAGCTATACCCGGAAAATCACTTACGCTTGAATACTTTAATGAAGATGGCGATGGTGTATATCCCATGACCGTTCAAATAGTTGGCAAAGGATCTCTCTATGATCCAAATAATGAGAGGGTTCGCACTTAAAAAATTTCAATGTAATAACTTAATAGGGGGAAATAACAATGAAACATCCAAACCATCCAAATGTCGATCAAAGTGATCGAGTGGTGCCATATAATCTTAGGCAAAGTGGTCGAACACCCACTGAACTATTGATTTCAACAAGAGTTAGAAAATCGCCTTTTTGGCATCTATCTCATGAAGCTGGTTGCTGGAGAGCAACTGTTTACAATCGAATTTATCATCCGAGAGGCTACGTGAGGCCTGAAGATGGTGGTGCCATGGTTGAATACGAAGCATTAGTTAATCGAGTTACTATGTGGAATGTGGCCGTTGAAAGACAGATTCGAGTCAAGGGCCCTGATGCTGAGGCTTTTACAGATTATGTAATAACTCGTGATGCAACAAAAATTGAGCCAGGCAATGGTAAATATGCAATTTTATGCAACGATAAAGGCGGCATTTTAAATGATCCAGTTTTATTAAGATTGGCTGAAGACGAGTTTTGGTTTTCTATTTCTGACAGCGATCTGTTGTTATGGCTTCAAGGAGTAAATATCTCTAAAAAATATAACGTCATAATTGAT
>Ga0208277_1002181_pt1 | contig 11201 bp, 6 predicted proteins | sample ETNtaG_5_FD_185782 | JGI IMG/M metagenome (GOLD analysis project Ga0208277, IMG submission 185782) | Marine microbial and viral communities from oxygen minimum zone, Eastern Pacific Ocean - ETNP201406SV205 (SPAdes) (version 2) | ecosystem: Environmental > Aquatic > Marine > Oceanic ...
ATTGTTGACCTTGGCGACGGTACCTACGGAGTAGTTGGTAGGAGAAGACACCAAAAGCGAAAGCCGTCCAACGCATGGTATTTAAGAATGGATGGATCAGGCGAGGTCGTTTCACAGTGGCATGAACCTGATTATGTCAACAGCTCAGGAAGAATTGATGGTCTATATAATATAGTTCTGCTGCCAGATGGAGAAACCGTGGTCGCTATGGGATATAAGGATGATGGAGATGGAGACAGCCAATATCTATGGGCATTCAATGCAAAAACAAGCGAAGAGATCTGGAACGCTAGCTATAATGAGTTTGGGAGAGGATATTCTGTAGGGATGTCCAATGCTCATGATGGTGGATTGATATTCTTTGGAAAAAAAGATAATATTAGATTAAAAATATTTAAAACAGATGAGAATGGCGTTATATCAATTTATTAATTTATTGTTTATAGATATGGTCAAATTTTATGGTTTTAAGGGGAGTAAAATGATAAAGAAAAAAAGAAACCTTATATTTATTTTTTTAATTTTTATTTTTAGTTGTGAGGAGGAAGTTGAACCCGATCCTGATCAACAGAATGGAAGCCAGAGTACATGCGTTGCAGAACCAGGAGATGTCTGTGGTTGTATGGATAGTGATGCAATAAATTATAATCCACTAGCAACTGTCGATGATGAGACATGCCAATATTATAATGGAGAGCTAAATTTAGTTTGGTCCAAGGACATTAATGAAGCAGGTGAAATGTGGTCTATGAGACCTGTTTCAGATGGTGGTTTTATTTTAGCTTGTGGTGGTGCAGGTGGACAACTTGTAAGATTGGATGCCAATGGGGAGGTTGTCTGGCACCAGACTTATGATAAATCTTCAGCGATATATCACGCAAGAGAGACTTCAGATGGTGGTTTTATAGCCGCAGGATATTATGAGTGTGTAAACTCTATGGATTGCTATCCAGATATGTACATAATGAAAACAGATGCTGAGGGTAATCTAGAGTGGTATGTTTTGGAGGAATCTGCAGGGAATAATAATGACTGGGCTAGAGATGCCATCCAGACCCAGGATGGGAATTATGTTGTAACTGGCACCTGGAACGATGATGGATGGAATAGTACAGCGGCACTGAGAAAATATGATACCAATGGAGAACTGATGTGGGTCAAAAATTATAATAATAATGATGCAAATGAATCCTATGAGATTATTGAAACAAGTGAGGGAGATCTTGTATTCGCTGGATACTCAGGGACCCAGCATGGTGCCTATAAATGGTATATGGTTAAGACAGATTCTGATGGGAATCAGATATGGAAAAAAGCGAACAGTTCTGTTGGTGATGCAATACTCTATGGGCTGTGTGAGTCTCCGAGCGGTGGCTACGTCGCTGGAGGATTCTGTAATAGTTGGAGAAGTAACTTAGTCACAAAACGAAATCCTAATAACGGGAATAATACTTTTACCGAATGTATTATTGGAGAGATTAGTGTAGCAGGTATCTATGATATTACTCCTGCTATAGGTGGTGGTTACTATATTATAGATGAAAGAAATAATCTTACAAGACTTGATGAAGACGGCCAAGTAATATTTACAGAACAAATTTCAAATAACCTTGCCGTTATTGAACTTAATAATGGCGATATTATTGTGGGTGGGAGTGGTGCTTTTCTTGATGGTGGTTATGGTGGTTCTGCAAATATTAAACGTTATTCTTTTTCAAGTTCTAACTAGTGATAGAGGTTTATAAAATTTTGAATAAAACAATCATTTCTCTGATAGTTATATCAATATTGTCTCTGAATTGTAGTAAAAATGAAGATCCAGCGTATGAGGATTGTGCAGGAAAATCAGGGGGGACAAATATTTGTGGCTGTACAGACAGTGCTGCATATAACTATAACAGCAGCGCAACACACGATGATGGTACCTGCGAGATCAATATTGATAATGGGGACTATTACCTTACATTTAATGGGACTAATTCCAATGTGGATTTAGGAAATATGATATCACAGGGTGCCTATACAAAAGCTGCATGGGTAAAAAGAAATTATGGATATCAGGTTGGTAATAATATTCTTAGTGGAAATACAGGACACGCTTTTTGGGCACCACAAGGTCAACAGGGAAGATTGTCAGCCGGTCATAATGGTGACTATAAAGCTGTACAGGATCCTGATTCAATACCAGAAGCCATTTGGACCTTTGTGGCTGTAACCTATGACCCTGATGTTGCATCAGGCACTCTAACACTTTTTACTAATGGTATTCAGGTAGATCAGGCCACAGGTATTGAGCCACCGGAGGAGAGCTCAAAAACATATATTGGAAGTTATAATAAGAGTAATGTTTGGTACGGTTCTATTGATGAGGTTGCTATTTGGGATGAAGCGTTAGAAGGAGATGAGATAAGTGAGCTCGGCAGTGATGAGAGTAATATGAATGCTGCGTCAGATTATGGGAAATACACATCCTCAACAAATCTAAAAGGCTACTGGAGAATGAACGAAGGAGAGGGCAGCTTGCTTTCAGATGCTAGTGGAAATGGAAATATTGGTATTATTGAGTTTGCAACTTGGAAAACGTGTGATGAATGTGGTTGCATGGATGTGACAGCCTGCAACTACGATGCATCTGCTACGGTTGATAATAGAGCATGCAGATACGTAGAGAACGCGTGTGATGAATGTATAGACAGTGATGTAATTGATAATGACTATGATGATGATGGTCTATGTAATGACCTTGATGAGGACGACGATAATGATAATGTAACAGATGATAATGACCTAGATCCACTCGATAATACAGTTTGCTCCGATAGCGATGGAGATGGATGTGAAGATTGTTCATCAGGCATTTTTAACCCGTCAAATGATGGGCCTGATGACGATGGAGATGGTATCTGTAATGGATATGTCATCCCAGGAAGAACAGTCTATATTGTAGGAGAGTCTTATAACAGTCAGGGTGAATATACCGCCTGTTATTGGGTTGATGGAGAAAGATTTGAATTACCAGGTGGGGCCTGGGCAACTGATATAGTTGTTGTTAATGGAACGGTATACACATCAGGTACAGGAGAATCCTCTGACGCGTGCTATTGGATTAACCAGACTCGTTATGACCTCCCAGGTGTCTGGGGAGAGGGAGAGGCGATTGCCGTAGATGGTGATGATGTTTACGTAGCGGGTTGGTTTGACAATGGATCTTGCTATTGGAAAAATGGTCAAAAAATAAATTTAACTACAAACAGAGACTCTCAGGCATTTGCAATAGGTGTACATAATAATGGTGATGTTTACGTGGGTGGTTATTATACAAGTAATCATCACTATTGGATCCCATGTTTCTGGAAAAATGGAACTAGCAGAACAAACCTGCAGTCAGGTGAAGATGGTGAAGTTTACGATATGGTATTAATGGACGGATCCACAAGATACTATACCGGTAACACTACCTCATTTAATAACATGCTTGGTTATCCACCCAGGGCCTGTTACTGGAAAGGTACAAGACGGAACCAACTTCCTAAGGGAGGAAATATTAATACGCTACTTTATGGTACAGGCGGGTTTGGTATAACAACGGATGGCAATGATATTTACGTTGCTGGATTTGCAGATTATATTGAAGATACGGGTGACTCACTGAATACGGGAGGCAGGTATCCTCGGTACTGGAAAAATAATAGCATATATAATCTTGAGGGTGGACCACCGACTGCCTTTGGCACTGGTGAGGCCTATGATATTCGAGTGGCAGATGGTAATGTTGTGGTTGTTGGAATTTCAACTAGAGATCCTGAATATAATAATAGTTTTGTGACAGCTTGTTATTGGCTTAATGGTGAGTTACACTATCTTGTGAGTCGTTATGACGTACCTGAAGAGCTTGGTCTGGAAGACTGGGAAAGCAGCATAGCAAGAGGAATTTATATTGAATAGATATGATAAGTGATATACGCTATACTGTATTTTTCATTTCAGTTATCATTTATTCAGGCTGTAGTGATCCATCATCAGATTCTAAAATAGAAAATACGATTACGGATAACTGCATAGAAAGTGGAAACGATACCACGTTTGCGAAGGTTTTGTCTGGGACTGCTGGTTACGATATCATTAAATCCTCTGACTGTGGTTATGTCATCTCTGGATCCACTGGAAATACTATTCTTATAAAGATCGATGAAGATGGAAATGAGATCTGGAGTGGAACCTATGGATCAATAAGTGGAAGTCATTGGGGAAATTCTGTGAACCAAACAAGCGATGGCGGCTACATCATTGGAGCAGCTCAAAACACCATTATCAAGACAGACTCAGTGGGTGTAATGGAGTGGTATAAAAAGTTGTCATATTCCCAGAATCATTATGTTGAAGATGTGATACAAACCTCTGACGGAGACTATATGGTAGTTGGAGGAGTTGGAGGCGACCCTCTTGGTGGACATGCTATCAAGGGAAAAGCATTCCTGCTAAGGATGTCTGAGGGTGGCAGTATCCAATGGGTTAAGCGTTACGGGATAGCTGATACACCTAACAATAATTTTTGGGGTGTAGTTGAGGCTGATGATGGTGGTTTTGTTCTTGCCGGAGAGAAACTAGAGGATAGAAATTTTGAGTTCTATGATCATTTTTGGGTGATGAAGACAGATCTTAACGGTGATGAGGAATGGTCTATTGAATCTGGAGGGAATCTGTGGGACGAGGCCAGAGACATCGTGAAATTATCAGATGATAGTTACATCGTCACTGGGAAGATATCTCTGTCGTCTAGTAACCTGAACATGAGGGTAATGCGAGTATCCTCTAGTGGGCAAATATTGTGGCAAAACAATGAAGGAGGTGGTAATTATGATACAGGTACTTCGATAACATTATCTCAAAATGAAGAGTTGGTTGCCATAGCTGGATATACTAGGAGTAGTTCTGGTAGCCCTTTTAAATATAGAATATGGGGCGTTGACGTAGTTTCTGGACAAATCCTGTGGACTAAGATACATGGTGGCAATCAGGAAGATCAAGCGTATGGTGTTGTTGAATCATATGACTCTGGTTTTAATATTATTGGTAAATCTTATTCTTTTGGAAATGACCGTGTGAATTGGATGGTAAAGACAGATTCAGTGGGTAATGTTGACTAAAATAAAATTTTTCAAATACACAATATATTGTCTGATGAAAATGGATCATTCAATTTTAATTTATAATTCAATTAAGTAGGAGATTTTGATGAATTCAATTGTTCAAACTTTAAATAAATTTTTCCTTTCTGTTCTTCTTTTACAAATTCTAAATGGAAATACACCAGGGACAATCTCCGCTCACGATCCTTGGAGCCAGGTTAACTCGCAGAGTCAGAATACTGCTGCATCGTTAGATTCTGAAAAATTAAGATCATCATTAGATATTTCCCCACGTGTATCGGACCGAGTTCTTTCACCAGTTGTCTTGGAGATGCTGCAAAGCAATGGTGAAAAGAGAGCATTCCGGTTCTATGAAACATCGGTGATGCATCCTGCTCTTGCCGAACGTTACCCAGATATTGAAAGTTATATGGGAATAGGTCTCGATAATCCCTCACAAAGGGCAAGTATAGTTTTGAACAAAAATAAAATATTTGGTTTTGTTTCTACAGAAATTGGTAATTCTGTATTTAAATCACTCAATCATTTTAATAATGATATAATCCAAGTAGTCTACGAACACGGATTAGATAGTCAAAATGGTTGTGAAATAATAGATGAAATGCTCAACACTTCAAGAGATGTTAATGATGATATATTTCCTGAATGTGTTGGAGTAGATGATCCCTGTATCCCCGTTGGTAGCGAGCTTGTAACATATAGATTTGCAGGTATTATGACAGAAGATGTAAACGCAGAAGTCGCTGATGGTACCGTTGAGGGTGGTTTGTCTTGGATGGTTGCCATGGTGAATCAGGTGAACCTATTGTGGATAAGAGATCTTAGTTTTCAGCTTCAAATGGTTGAAGATAGTGATCTTATCATTCATACTAATGCAAATCCTGCGCCATCTCAATTTAAGCAGGAGTGTCTTGAAGCTAGCAACCCAAGAAATTGTGAACTCCCTGAGGTAGAACCATATCTTGAATCAGTAATTGGTCCTGGTGGGTGGGATGATGATTTTCAGTCAAGAGAGTGGGAATATGGTGCTTGTTTTGATATTGGCTATGGTGGTGGTCTTGCTTATTGTCCTGGTCCAACTTCAGTAAACAGCCCCTCTTTTGGTGTATTTTCTCATGAAATAATGCATAATGTTGGATCTAACCATAATATTACCAGAGAGGATGGATTTAGATCTTCAATTGGCGGTAACATTATGTATTGGGTTACTCCACCGGCAACGGTACCAGGTAATAGCGGTATGACATATACATCTCATAGTATTGAAGTTGGAATGAATTATCGTTCATCATTGCCAGGTAATTCTGTTCCCTATAATTATGTAGAAGGATACGCTTCCTCTCAGACTGATAATATTATACCAGATGTAATCGTCCCCACTGGGGGGTATATCATCCCTAAGGATACTCCATTTGCACTAGAGGGCTATAGCTCACCTATGCAGCCTGAATATACTTTTTCATGGGAACAAAATGATGCATCAAGTGAACAATATTTAAATGATCCTTCAAGCGATGAGTTTGGTTATTTCCCATCTACAATGGGCCCACTATTTTCGACAGTTGACCCTACCTCTGATGGTTATAGGAGGGTTTTTCCAGATATGAATTCTTTATTAGATAACAGTTATGAGACAAATGATGCTGGCTATTTCAATACACTTGTTATGGAAAAATTACCATTTTCATCTCGAGAGATTAATATGCGTCTCATTGTGCGTACTAACGATCCCTACTCAGGATCCGTTAATCATAAGAATGTTCAATTTTTTGTAGAAGGAATGGCTGGTCCATTTCGTGTTACATCCCAGGATGGCCCTACTACCTGGGAGGTCAATAGTCAGCAGACAGTAACATGGGATGTTGCAAATACTGATGATGCTGGTACTGTAAATTGCCAATTTGTAGATATAGTGTTGTCACTGGATGGTGGAGATAACTTTGACCATACTATTTTTGAGAATGTACCAAACAATGGTACTTATTCATTTAATGTTCCTGCTATACCACCAACCGCCTTTGGTAGGTTAATGATAAGATCTGTTGATAATATTTTTTTTGATATCAATAATGGAAATATTGTAATTGATAATCCTTATGTACCTGGTGTTGCTTTTTCTGAAGATGTTATTGCAATAGCATTAGCGCAGGATGAATCACAAGAACTCTCTATTTCATTTACCAATAATGGAGAAGCAAATTCCGTATTAAATTATTTTTCTGGCAACGCATCAACCTTGAGTTTTAATGAAGATTTTGAAGGACTAGATTTAACTGAGAATACAGAATATTATGTATACGATCTTCCACAAGGGTGGGAGCGTTCCTCATTAGGTCGTGGTTGGATAGTTGGTACAGAAGATTTAAGTGCCTGGGAAGAGTGGATTAGCTCCCAGATAGGGTTTGGATATTTTGATATTCCTGAATGGAGTGATGGAAGTTATGTATTTGCAGATGATGGGCAATACAGCGCTTGTTCGAATTGTGCTGGACTATCTGAATGTGGTAGCATAAATGGCTGTGTTGATGGAACCCAGGATCTGCTATTCACTCCCGAATTCAATGTTCCGGTTAATTCTGTTACTCGTTTATTGTTTGATTCTTATTTTGGTTATATGGGATCAGGTCATCAGATTCATGTAGGAATTGTAACAGATGATATATCTACATGGAACACAATTCATACTCAGACTAGTGGTGTAGATGAATTTGTTTCTAAAGAATTTAATTTGTCGGAATACCAGGGACAGACAGTTCGTGTTGTATTTCATTCTGAAGAAACAGCTGACAATGGATGGGGAGCAGGCTGGGCTCTTGACAATATACGGATTGCAATATCACCTGCATGGCTAGAATCTGAAGGTTCTGGACTACTAAACTCAGGTCAGACTGGCTCCCTTGAATTCAAAGTAAATACAGCTGGGCTTGATGCTGGTAGCTATGAAGGTGCATTAGTAGTATCAGATATTAATTATGATGTATCGGATACGGTTAAAATTAATCTTGATGTTCTGCTAGATATTGAAAATGATGTTTTACCTATAGCATATAACTTGTACCAAAATTATCCGAATCCATTTAATCCGGAAACTGAGATCATGTTTACAATAGCAAGTGAAGAAATGGTTACTTTAACTATATATGATATTTTAGGAAACACAGTAGATAAAATTGTACAAGAAAAATTAGGTTCAGGAACACATCGCTATAACTGGGATGGACTAAATGATAATGGTATCGTTGTTAGCGCAGGAATGTATTTTTATAGGCTTAACACTCCCTCATACACTAAGACTAAAAAGATGATTCTATTGAAATAGATATTTTTAATAAATAAGTGGAAGATTTAGCGGAAACTAATATTAATATCACCCCTAAAATTTTTAGATAACATAAACAAAAGGATAACAATGTCAAAAACTAGCAAATTATATGATCAAATAAAAAATAACTTTGATACTTTTGAAGCTGAGCATGAGAAGAATATGGGTGGAAACAAAGCTGCAGGATCGCGTGCTAGAAAAGCAATCGGAGAAGTAAAGAAACTTGTAACAGATTATCGTAAGGCATCTGTTGCCGGTGAGTAATTTCACAAATAAAAAAACCCCGCAAAATTGCGGGGTTTTTTTTTAACAATGTATTTTTTATAATGAGAAAAAACACCATACGAAATATTGCAATTATTGCTCATGTGGATCATGGAAAAACTACTCTTGTTGATGGGCTTCTTAAACAAAGTGGGACCTTTAAAGAACACCAAGAAATTGATGATAGAATTATGGATTCCATGGATCTTGAGAAAGAGCGTGGTATAACTATTACCGCAAAAAATACTGCAATATTCTATAGCGATACTAAGATCAATATATTAGATACGCCGGGTCATGCTGATTTTGGTGGTGAGGTAGAAAGGAGTTTGAATCTTGTTGATGGGGCATTACTTCTAGTAGATGCGAGTGAAGGTCCACTACCCCAAACAAGATTTGTTCTAAAAAAAACTTTAGAAAAAGATATCCCTATTATACTTGTAATAAATAAGATTGATAGAAGTGATGCTCGGGTTAGTGAAGTTGTTAATGAGGTTTATGATTTATTCATAGATCTTGATGCCTCTGATGACCAGATAGAGTTTCCAATAATATATACGAATGCTAAACAGGGTATAGCCCATAAAGAATTAGAAGAAAAATCTATTGATTTAATACCTTTATTTGACTGTATTCTAAAAAAAATACCTGGACCAAAAGCTGAGGATGATCATATCGCTCAATTCTTAATTACAAATTTAGACTACGATCCTTATGTAGGACAAATAGCTGTGGGAAGACTTCATAGTGGTATCCTTGAAATGAATAAAATGTATTCGCTATGCCAATCTGAGGATAATAAGAAGAATCAAAAATTTTCAGCACTATATACTTTTAAAGGGTTAAAAAAGATTCAGGTTGATAGTGTTGTGGCGGGCGACATTATAGCGTTTGCTGGGATTGATGATATATCCATTGGAGATACAATTTCAGATAATGACAATCCTGAACCTCTTCCAAGGATAATAATTGATGCACCTACTGTTTCTATGATGTTTCATGTAAATGATAGTCCTTTTGCAGGACAAGATGGAAAATATCTTACCACAAGAAATCTATCAGAGAGATTAAATCTAGAAACATATAGTAATGTATCTTTAGAAGTAAGGCCAACACAAAGGACAGATGTTTTTGAGGTTAGAGGTAGGGGTGAATTGCAAATGGCTATTTTGATCGAGACTATGAGAAGAGAAGGTTACGAGTTTATGGTTTCTAAACCTCAGGTCATCACAAAGACAAAAGGTGATAAAAAATTAGAGCCGATGGAAAAGGTTTTTCTAGATATACCTGAAGAAAAGGTTGGAATTATAACAGAAAAATTATCAGTTAGAAAAGGAAAGATGACTAATCTTCAGAATCATGGTACAGGAAGGGTGCATCTCGAATTTTGCATACCTTCGCGTGGTCTTATAGGCTTCAGATCACAATTTATAACAGACACAAAAGGTGAGGGAATAATGAATAAGCTTTTTGACGGTTATTCACCATGGTTTGGTCCTATTCCTCAAAGAAATTCAGGAGCTATGATTTCAGATAGAGAAGGTAAGGTGACAACATATGCATGTATTGGTATGGTGGATAGAGGTGAGCTTTTTATATCGGTTGGAACAAAAGTATATGCTGGCATGATAATAGGTGAACGAAATAAAGATGGTGATTTAAATGTAAATATAACTAAAGAAAAAAAATTAACTAATATGCGTGCATCAGGCTCTGATAACACTATCCCTATTAGACCACCTAAGCTATTATCATTAGACCAGTGTATTGAATTTATTGCTGAAGATGAATTTATTGAGGTTACTCCTAGCAATATAAGGCTTAGAAAAATGGAACTTGATCAAACAAAAAGAGCTTCAATACAAAAAAAAGAAAAGTATGCTATCTCCTAATTTTTCATATAATGTATTTTATAGCAATTATTGAAAATACTTCAAATATAATCTGTATTAATAATGACTTTAGACTTACCCTTAAAAAATATTGTCCGTAGAGGTGCTACTTCTATTGATGGAGGACAAAGTATTTTTTTTCTCCATGGTTTTGGAAGCAATATGCAAGACCTTGATGGTTTAAGTTCTAATTTTGATGATAGTTGGACTAGTGTCAGTCTGCAGGCAAGTATTCCAGTGCAGTTAAATGGATGGGCTTGGGCCGAGCTTGACTACAGTAATCTTGGTGTATTACCTAAACCAAATCAAATGATTAAACATTATGAAAGTATAATAGAAGCAATTGATAAAACGATCATCCTATTAAATCTTGATCCAAAAAAAATAAATCTTTTAGGTTTTAGTCAGGGAGCTGCTTTAGCCATGTATTGTGGATTAATGAGACCAGAGAAATTTAGGTCTATTGTTGCAATTTGCGGTTTCCTTCCTATGAATCAGATTAATGATAAAATAGATAGCACTCTAGTTAAAAAACTGAATTTGCTAATGGCAAATGGAACATTAGATTCGGTA
>Ga0208277_1002183_pt1 | contig 11198 bp, 10 predicted proteins | sample ETNtaG_5_FD_185782 | JGI IMG/M metagenome (GOLD analysis project Ga0208277, IMG submission 185782) | Marine microbial and viral communities from oxygen minimum zone, Eastern Pacific Ocean - ETNP201406SV205 (SPAdes) (version 2) | ecosystem: Environmental > Aquatic > Marine > Oceanic ...
CCATCCATCCGCACGTAGTGCAAATGCTAACATCCATGGTATACCAATTAGATCCTTCTCCTTAAGTCCATCTAATTTGTTACCACGTCTAGGACATTCATCAGGTAAGTCTTGCTTACTGTTGCTTACTGTCTGTTGTACTAATGCCTGACCTTTACCTGGTCTGTAGTTATAATAACTATCACCAATGTTTAACCACAATGTACCATCATCAGATAATACATCACGCACACTACTGAACACTTCCACTAAGTTTTGAATATACTCTTCAGGTGTTTGCTCCTGACCTATTTGATTCTTCTCACCACCATAGTCTCTAAGACCATAGTAAGGTGGAGATGTAACACACATCTGCGGTTTCTCTTGAATACCTGTTGTTATCTGTGCGTACAGGTTGCGTAGAGTTTCTCTACAGTCACCAAAGAGTACTTCATTCCTCATTTTTTAAATACTCCTGACAATATAAGGATTGCCATTGTTAGGGATGTCCAGAAAATAATGTACCACATAGTTATGCAAAGTTGAGGGCAATAGTAATCCGTTCACCATCAAATGTAGAAGGGGGAACAGAGTGTTGCAGATTAGATCTGAATATAATCAGAGTTCTTTCCTGCGGTGGTGCAACCAATACATCTTGATTTAATGGAGTATTCCGCACCTTATTCTTAGGTGGCAACATACTACCCATGTCAGGACGTTTAAAGTACGTAGCTGCAGCACCTTTAGGTACTTTAGCATAATATATTGCGGAGAATACATTGTATGGGTGCATGTGAAACTCTTGGTAGTTACCACTCTTATATACATTATACCATGATTCTGTGCATTCGTACTCTTCCTCCGATCCATAGTGCTTCGCAAAGTCTTGGACACACTCAGTTGCTTTATTAACTAACGTAGTGAACTCCAAATACTCCGCAAGATCAACAACATGAAAGCAATTATCTGGTGAAGATGCACCACTCAACCAACTGTCAGTGTTACCCTGCTTGAATATGCGATGTAATTCATCTACCTTCTTACATATATTATCATTCTCATGTTCATCCAATAGGTTCGGTGACGCATATAATCCCACTGGGAACACAAACGTCACATTGTTATTAACTTGTTGCACATTTATATTACTCATCAAGATCCTTTAGATGTGGTTCTACCCAATGATCCGTGTTATCAATACCAGCAGCAGTAACATACCGCATAATATGCTCATCAACCTGATGAAATATTGGATGTAGATCTAAGTCCATGTTGATGTCATGCGCTATCTCTGCAACCTGTGCTTCAGTCAAGCAATGGTCTTTATGTAATAGATCACAGGTGGGTATCCTCTTCTCTATTAATTCATTGAGATTAATTCTAATCTCGTAGTCTCTGTATACTGGCATAGTTGTATCTGTAGTCTAAAAGGGGTCTAGAAGACCCCTGAAGGGGTCTATCTCATGTAAAGGTAACCACCTGCCCAATCTGCTTTAGCAAGGCAATCTTCTCTTTCACGAATGATCCGCAAGTCATAGCGTACATGCTGTGCTGGTTTTGCCCAACCTGCAGGTTTGTACACTTCACCTGTCTTTTTATCTATGAAAGCATGAACACATGAATCACGATACTCATTACGATCTTGAAATGTATCGTACTCAGTCTGTACAACTTTCCAATACTTGCGTCCACTGCGGAGTTTGAACTGAAGTGGATTGTCTATTCTGGTAGAAAATTCAGATCTCTTGTGATACTCCACATAATTTTCATCTAATGCTCTGCATAGTTGCGCTGCCCACTTCTCCACTCTCTGTTCTTGAGTAAGTCTCTCGTCTGGAAACGTTAGGATTGTTGGAACTGCGGATGTCATGAAGAACCTCTTGGGTGTATGTACTTATTATGAGCTATAATGGTGTGTATGTCAAGCACTGCTAACCAGTTATTTAACTGTCACACTCATCTTCCTCCCAATCCTCATCCCAATCTATACTATCATCACTCTCTTCCCAGAATTCCTCGAAACATGCTGCATCCTCCTCATCAAACATAGAGAGGTGGTGATTTAATGTTATTTTACCCTGCAATGATCCAACACTTAAAGTACTATCACACTCATTAATACAGAACCCACGCATCAACCAATGTGTTATTTCGTGGTCTGGATATGATTCCATCATCATATCCACCAGTTCCTCAAACTGTTCTCGTTGAAGATGTTTATATTCAGTCCATGGATGACCTACATTCTCCTGCCAACAAGGAGTATTACCATCACGAAGCTCAAGCACGATCAAATACCTCTATTCTACCGCTTATCCATTGATGAGCATAGTTAATTAGTTCATCCTCTAGCACCATAGGTTCATTAGTAAACTCAATGAGATAGCCTGGTTGCTCAAATCGTAGCACATCAAAATCATTTAGCACACGTCTTGGAGATCCCATAGGCAATTCAACATTACCAAACGTAGCATCCTCCGTAGTAACCAATATAGAATCAGGAGACATGGGCATAAAATGCGTCTCTTTATCTATCTTATGTACCTCTCTGCGTAGATTTGGTATATGATCTGCATCTGGATCCCATCCAACACAAATGGCACCGCAATTATTTGTCAGTGCCGTAAACCTAGTGATACCAGACACTCTCATTGATGTATGAGATCCTGGTCTATAACGTAGATACTGCGGATATGTAGCAGTTTCGCTCATCCATACACCATCAGTGAACAGTAAGCATCTACTATGTAAGTAAAATCTTGTAAGGAATTCCCAAGGATACTCTGAAGTATCAAACATCTGCTTGATCATATCAACATGATGTTCTTTAACATATACTTTGTGCTCTTCAGGATCATCTCCGAAGAACTTAAAAGCTTGTTGGCATCCTTTATGATATAGTACGGTGAGGTTCTCGAAAGTATCCCTCACTGTTATCGCTGGCATCATCTATCTACTATTTCAATAAGACCGTCTTCGATTTGTTGTAACCATGACCTACCAAATTCCGCAACGTCTGGTTCTTCTCTTGTAAACTCTACCACTAACGTGGGTTTGTCTACTGTGATCTGAACAGTTGTTGTGTCTGATATAGGAAATGGAAAATGTTGAGCTAATTTTTGTTGGTTATACCAGCAATCATGCATCGGTATTATTATACTACCTTCTTCCGCTGGTGTAAAGGCCCCACTCTTTTCATAGAAATATACTCTTCTGTTAGTAGCGTGTAGATCCTCATATCCCTGACATGAAGCAACACCATCCTCCTCTTGTGATATTAATCTTGCAAGACCTGGAAATCTAAAGTGTGTGTATGCACCCTCGTGATACACAAAAGATTTGTGTGCAGGACGCAAACTGTCACTCTTCCATGTACTTCCGAACATAACAGTTCTATGATGTACCTGTAGTGTCTTACCAAATTCCCTTATTAACTTCTCGTTCTTGACAACTATGCCCTTCTTATTATTCTTGATGTGATTCTCAAGGACATCATTCTGTGTTAACAGAGGTATCTCCTTAAAAGGATCTGGATCATTACCGAAGATCTTCTTACCTTTACGTGCTCCAGTAGTACTGAAGACGGTCAACCCATGTGAAGTAATGCTCCTACCAAAGGAGTATTGTGCTATCCTTGAGTCCTGTGTTTCTGCAAATTGATACATTGCTTACTCCGCAGTGGCTTCATCTTCTTCTGCTAGTGCTTGTGTAAGTGCTTCAAACTGAAGGTCGAAGTCATCTTCATTATAAACATTAACAACTTGAGTTGTGTTTATAGCACCAACAACAGGGTCAACGTTAGTTGAATCTGCTCTTGCTTTTGCTTCTCTATGACGCATCAAGTCTTCCATTGGAACTACTTGCTCTACATCTAGTATGCCATTGAGAGCATTAGTAGTACCAGACATATCAACTTCATGTAATCTATCAACAGTAACTGCTTGATACACTGCTTCTGCAATCTGAAATCTTAATGGTTCCCTATCTTCAGGTTCTAATGAATCTAGATCCATAGAAAGAGGTCCATACCATTCATCGTTGTTAAGTGTACCATCATTGTAATACACCTCAAAAGTACCGTCGGCTGGATTAAAGTTAGTTGCTTTAAAGGTTGGTGCTACTTCAGCATCCAATCTGAATTGTACATCGATATTCTCGACATTTGTTGTAGTCATTAGTTTACCTGGGGTCCGTTGATTGCACCTGATACTATTCTTTGTATATAGGAGTTTCCGTCAATGGCATTTCCTGCTGAACCAGGAGTTCCTCTTCCAGATCCTCCTTGGGCATTTGATCCCCAGTTTCCACCGTTTCCACCAGAAACTGATCCACATCCAGAATCATTACCACCATTTCCTGCTCCGTTTACCTGTCCGCTTTGGCCATTGTTGCCTCCACTTCCTCCACTTCCGCCTGGATAACCAATACCTCCACCTCCACCTCCTCCTTGAGAGGTTGAGAAATTTTGATATGTCGCCTGGCATTGACTTCCCTTCATACAACCATACTGTCCTGTATTTTGGTAGGTACATTGACCGCCACGGCCACCGCCGCCACCGCCTCCTCCACCACCGATCTGACCATCATTGATCATAAAGGTCTGTGTTCTACAATACAATGCAGTTTGTCCATTTTGGCCACCATTAGTATTGGATCCTGTTGTACCATTGGCACCATTACCACCTTTACCTAATATACGTCTTCCACCCTTTACCCACAGTACCACTCTGGAACCTGCAGGTAATGATTCAATTCTTACATGTCTCTGCCATGAATTAAGTTCAACAACAGCTTTAACTGCAGTTGATGAGTTCCATCCTCTCTGTACCAAAGCACTGGATAAGTTAAAAGTCCAACTATCTCCCGACTGAGTATTTCCAGTTGCTGTTTGAAGAGCATCATTACTAGGATAGTCTACCCAATTAGCAGCAAAGTTTGTTTGACCACCGCCATCATTATTATTGTTAAGATTAAAATGTGCTCTCCACTTATTACCTTCATGGACTTCCACCCATGATCCACCACTCTTAACATAGTGCTGATTTACTCTAACCCAGCTACCACCAGACTTAGTATAAATCCTATTAACTCCTTTCCAAGTGCCACTATCTTTTACCCAATGGTGACCCTCAAGCAACTGAGCATGATATGTACTGTATGGTAAATTACTCATTATGTTCTATACCAAATGTCTCCATCGTTTCCACCAGAAGGTGCACTACTACTTATCCATCTCCTGCCATATGCATTAGATCCAGCACCAACAGTGAATGTAACTCCACCAGTTGTTGAGTTCACAGATCCATCATGGAAACCTGCAGGATTAGCAAATGATGTAACACCAGTATTACTAATAGTGATGGAGTTTGCACCATTAGAAACACCAATACCTGTACTCTGAGTGATAGTTGCCTTAGCAAATCCACTTGCAGAACCGATCAATAATTGACCATTCGTTAGTGTTGATGTATCTATACCAGTACCACCATACTGTCTACTGATAGCAGTTGAGTTCCAAGTACCACTGGTAATAGTACCAATAGTAGCAAGAGATGATGCAGATGTCAATGATCCAAGCGTATCTATTGCAGCTTCTATGGTAGCTTCAGTAGTAGCATCTAACGCATCAATATTTTTTAATGTTGCAGTTCCAGATGCATCAGAAACTACATTGGATAAACCAACTGTAAGATCATTACCGATTGTCAGACCACCTGTAAGAGATAAATCATTTCTTATAGTTGTTGTACCAGTTGTAGCACCAATTGTAATACTGGTACCAGCACCACCGATATTTAATGTAGTTGCGGTATTATTTAAAAGGTTGAACGTTGACTGTGTAGTAGTAATGTCACCACCATTAACAGCTATGTCATTGGAGAATGTAGCAACATCAGTAACACCTAGTGTGCCACCTAAAGTAGTGCCACCCGATCCAACTTGTAATGTTCCTAGGTTGTTAATCTTAATACCTAGGTTATTATTAAATTCTAAATCACCAGTACTATCAGTAGCACCAGTACCACCAGTTATATGAAGGTTACCAGTGTCACTTAGACCAAACTTAACCCAATCACTACCTGTGTAGTAACTACCTTGATGCTTTCCTCTTGTTGGGTTCTCACGTAGTTTCCAATCACCTATGTTTCCCTGATCAGATGCTGTTGGATCTGCTGCAAAAACGTCAATGTTTTTCTGTGCTTCAGAGGAAATACCAATGGTAATATCCTTAACAGTCAGTTCTGATTCAATAGTTGCTTCTTTAACTACCCTTAACTTACCTCTAAATTCACTCTCAAGACTGTTAGATTCAACAGTAATCTTATCCCTAACGATGATCTCATCGTAAGTAGGACGTAAGTTAGCAGTTTCACCAACAATTGATAGTGTAGGAGTATCAAGGTTTGCTTCCTCACCAGTAACAGAACTAATCTTAGTGTTACCTATGAATAGGTCACCATTACTGTTAAGTCCAGAGTAGAAGGCAATACCACCATTCTCTTTCTGTGACTGTGAAATTAGAACTTCTGCTTCAGTTAGAACTCTATTCTGTACTGAAGGTAGACCAGTTGAGTAGTTACCTGGACCATAACCAACATATTCAAATGTATGGTTACCAGATCTTAGAATAGATGGTCGTCTTAATTCTGTGTCAGTACCACCTGTTGCATTAACAGGTATCATTCTGACTGCTTGATCTAACTCTGCTGCTTCACCATCTCTTGCTTCAAGAGTAATGAAGTTTGCCTGAGCACTATCATTAGTGGATGCGTTGACGTAGTTGTTACGTGATTCAATAATGAAATCACCAACAGATTCCTTAGTAATAGATAATGTCTTATCTTCAAGTCCTGTACCAGAATCAGTAGTTGTAACTAAACCAATAGTAGTATTACTTGCAGAAGATGTTCCTTCACCTGGATCCTCTGTTGGGTTATCTTTATCCAGTGTTGGATATAGATCATTAATATTCTGAGAGAATGCGAATGCATCAACACTAGCATTGGTTGGTGATACACTACCTTTTAGTAATGTACAGTAGAAAATACCATTTTGTATTGACTTCTTAAGTTCTTTCTCAGTCTCAATGTCATAGATGTAATAAACATCACCGTATGACTGACCAGTAGGTACGTTTCTAGGTTGTATAATATAACCATTGATAGGATCTCTCTGTAGATCAACAGAACTATCTACTTCATAACGTACTCTGTATGTTCTATCCCTAGAAGATCTATTATCTGGAATACGACGCATGAAACCTGCGCCAGTAAATAGAGAGTTACTATAGAAACTATCATCAGCTAAGTGATAATGAATACCCTTATATCCAGTAGATGCTACTACTGTTGAACTACCAGATGTAGTAGCAGTTACTCTTACATACCAGGAACTTAGTACACTATCCCATTGTATTGGATGATTTGGATCTCCTGCAACATATGAATTTGCAGTAACAGCTGTGTATACACTGTCAGCAGGTGATGCACTACCATCAGGTGATATCAATGCAGAGAATGTAGTTGGTGCAGAGTTATTATTTGAATCAATTAGAGATACTAATAACTTATCTTGCTTTCTAGCACCAATGTTGAAACCTTGTAGTTTATATGGTGGTTTAGTTGCCTGAGATGTATATCCATAGAGATATAATCTTGTGTCAACAGAACCAATATAAGCCCATACAACAGTACCATCAGTTGCATTACCACTTGTATGAGTTGGTCCTCCTCCTGCTCCTGCAGTAACACCACCAGCTACAGTATAATATGCAATTCCACCGTTAGTACATGTTGCAGCAGCAGCGATAGTTTGACCAGTACCCCATGCAGCATTATTTCTTGCAGCATTTTTTTGTACCTTTTGTACATCGAATGCAACATAACCAACAGGAATCTCATTAATGACACCTTTGAATACATTAATACCACTACCTGTTGATCCACGATAACCCCTATTCAGAGTTAGTGTACCATTACCAGCAATAGAAGATACTTGATATGCCTCTTGAGCATCATCTTGAATGAACTTAATGTAATCATTAACTTCTATACCATGACTATTATTACCAGGTGTAGGAGTTACTGTCTTATTATTAATAGTTGCAGCAAATGTATATGCTCCAACAGCACCATATGTTCTTGCTAATTTCTGAGGTGGTATGACATGTGTAATCTTACCAGCTTTATCCTGTGTAAATGGTGCTCCTTTAAATCCTTTTGCTCTTAGTGCACAGGATCCAAAGTTACTGTTAGAGTTAGTAATTGACTGGTCACCACCACTTAAGGCAACAAAGTGATCAGCAAAACCAACAGCAAAGACTGATACTGCCTGAATAACAGCATCATTTGAACATTTTACATGGAAATTTCTATATTCAGCCTTGTATATACTGTCTCCATCAGTGTGGCCACCTGCTTCATATGCAGATCCATTCCACTTGATGAATGCGTTATCATCTTTCTGTAGTGATACACCAGTAAACTGAGCAACAACCATGGATTTGAATCCAGTTGCTTTACTACCATCAGCGTGCATACCACATGTACCCCAAGTAGATCTTAGAGAACAGTTGAATATGTATGGTGATGATGAGTCTACGTTATCAACTTCTACCTGAACTTGACAACTATCTGTTGTTGGGTTACCAGATGGTGCACCTGATCCAGGATCTTTAATGATGTATCTAAATTTAGTTGGTGTTATAATTTCACTGACAAAGTAAGATCCATTAAATCTTGCAGCATCAGTTCCTGTTACACCACTAATAAGAATAGGAGTACCTACAGATAGATTATGATTAGCAGTTGTAGTTACTTGTGCAGTTGTTGTGAATACGTTAACATTAACATAGTCAGTTATGATACCACTAGATGCTGTATCAGCAATAGTGACAGGACCAGCTAAGTTAGGTCCAACAATTCTATTTTCTTCTACTCTTGCTTGTAACTCATCAGCACTTTGAGTACCTGTAGCATCAGGAATATCAGAGAATGCCTTAGCAATCTTCTGATAGTATAACTCAAGATCATTCTCAGTTAAAGCATTACCATCAGTACCAGTAACACCTGACTGTACATTATTACCATCAGCATACTCAAAACATGTTAGTTTATGGTGAGAATATGTTGGTGGAGATGATGCAGATGGCTGTGCAGGGTCTTTGTATACACCTGTAGAAGGTCCATCAAAGAAACTAAATTGCCAGAAATAGCAACCACCAGTTACCCTGAAGATTGCAGATCTATCAATAGCACCAGCAGCAGGATCGGGAATATATAACGGTCTAATCTTAGTCTTTCTAAGATCCATACCAACAAGTGATGTACCTCTAGGTACTATTACACCACCTTCAACAGAGTTAAATCGGTATAATACATTGTTTGGATTAGGATTACCACTAGCATCTTGTAAATCAAAATTAGTGGATGAACTTAATTCTGTAATATCAGCAGGAATATATGCATTACCTGATGTGTTTGTACCTGGTCTATTATCTATTGTATAATCACCAGGATATAATACGATAGTAAATGATTCATACGCATCATTAAACTGACCCGCCCTATAAGAAAATCTAGCAGATTCTATTAATGCCCTTTGAATAGTCTTAAAAGGACGGTTAGGTGAGTTACCTCTATTGTCAAATGAGTCTGATGCATCAAAGTCATCGGGGTTGACATATAGGCAACGTCCAGTTTTTGATGTAAAGACGTTCTTTAGTCTTGTAAGTGCCATCTTTTACTATCTCTATGTTATGAAGGGATCTCAGCAGTATCTTCAAAACCGATTAGAGTTGCAGATACAGCAGCAGTTGATTTAACATAAAGTGATTGATAAGTACCAAGTACTAATCCTGTCAATTCAAAAGTTTTTTGGTTATCAATGGATACATTACGAGCAATATACTGTGATGTTTCAACATCACGAACTGCAGAAATTAACAGTTCAACACCATTAGAATCAATGAATTCTGTTGCTGGTGTAGTATTACCTGCAGCTGCATACCTATTAACGGTAGTTGCTACTGGTGCATTATTAAATGCAGTAGACTTTGCAGCACTGTTGTTGTTTTCAGCAACAACTTCACTAGCCACGTCATAGATGGTTTTGTAGTTGATATTATTCTTGTACTCATAGTTCTGGAAATATATTATTCCAAGTTGTGAGTCAAAGTATCTAACCCTACCTGAGTGACCATCTGTTCCACCAGTACCAGCATAAGAAGGACCAGCAGATATTGTTCCACCACCTGCTCCAGTTAGAGTAGTATCACCTGGTAAGTCAAGTCCTTTTGGATGGCTCATGTTCCTTATCCAAAGTTTGCTGTTACCAGAATCCCATCTCTCAACAATGGCAGTCTGTGCAGTAGGAGTAAGTCCACTATTCGTCCAACTGACAAGCTCACCACTTGCAAATGTTCCTGTTACACCACCACCTTCTATTACAATTGAAGTTGTATATCCATTTTCTGTAAATGAAAATGCACTAAAACTAGCAGGTGTACCTGGTTGGTTACCTACAGCATCTAATTGCAATGCTTGAGTTTGTTCGGTTACTGCTATATCCACAGTAGCTGCACTACCAGTATTATTAGCAATTATTAATTTACCACTCATCAGAGTGGCACCAGGACATGTGTATATGTTGAACCCCTGAGTTGCGGTTGCAGCTGTAGTTCTTAGATTAGAGTACGGGGTAACAGATGGGGTGAAGTTTGCCAGTACTCCGACTTGTTTGACGGCCATGAGTTTTAATTAAATGAGTGGAAGTAGACTTTTGCCATTGATACACCGCTTCCAGTTCCAGAATTCAGCGTGGCAGTAGATCCTGTCTGTGGATCTGTTAGAATAATTTCTCTGGCAGTGATTTTACCACCAGTTTTATTAACGGGATCAGTTGTATTAATAGTTATATCACCATCAAACCAACCATCTCCAGATACATCTAACTTGTAACCTGGAGTTTTCCCAATACCAAATTGACCACCACCATCTAAGATAGCTTGGTCAGCACCAGCATCATCAGTAAAATGTAAAGCCGAACTTACTACACGCTTCTGAATAACCGATTTCGATGTTCCAGCATCTCCAATTATAAGTGAAGAACCTGTAGCATATATAGATCCTTCAACTTCAAGATTGTATGTTGCAGCAGCTCTACCTACACCTAATTTACCAGAGGCAGAAGATCCAAGTTGATGTGCAGTACCGTTACCT
>Ga0208277_1002186_pt1 | contig 11188 bp, 8 predicted proteins | sample ETNtaG_5_FD_185782 | JGI IMG/M metagenome (GOLD analysis project Ga0208277, IMG submission 185782) | Marine microbial and viral communities from oxygen minimum zone, Eastern Pacific Ocean - ETNP201406SV205 (SPAdes) (version 2) | ecosystem: Environmental > Aquatic > Marine > Oceanic ...
TCATCCTTCTCACGACTGTTCTCGTTATGTTTAGATGTATTATTTTTTTTCTTTTCTTTTCTTTCATTCCCAAGACTGGAGATTTATTACTGGTTGGTCGTAACGACGTTGTGAGACTCCATGTATTGATCCAATACCCAGCGAGGTAACCGATGATAACACGTCTCCTCGCCACTCGCGCTTCGCGATTTCATGGAATTATCACTACTCGTCTTTTTAATCTTTGCCGGTTTGTTTTGTTGTTGTTGTCGTTGCTTTTCGTTCTTCTCTCCAAGTTTTGATTTCTTATTCGTTACTGTCGCCTTCTTTCTTTGTTGTTGTTGTTGAGAAGACGTACTCATACCACCTCTCCGTACGACGGCACCATTAATAGCCTCAAACCCCTCCAATCGTTTTACCAATCCAACTTCATTTTTCCATAAATTTGCTCGCGAAAAAGCTTCGGTCGGTTCCGGTGGCGTCGCGCATATCGCATCTCTTTGCCTCGTAGCCACAATGCCGGGCGTACCAACCGCAGGGAAGAAGGCCAAACACGATGCCGCCACGGTCGCGTCGCAATTCACCGGCTCGTTCGGCTCGTTTACCATATGTTCCACCGTATTCGGCACGTTTTGTTTGATCGCGTTACTGTCGGTGTTCGTTTGTGCGTGATGATTCGGCGTTCTCTCTCCGCCCAACCCCGACGACGTTGGAAGTTGGCGGTTTCTATAAATCTCCGGTTGCAAATCCGCTCTTCGACGAAAACACTCCAAAGCTAAACGTTCGGCGACATCTTTGTACGCGAAAGCTGGCTCTTCTTCGTGTTGTATTCTTTGCGTGTGATAATTTTCTCTTCTCTCGTCGTATCGATCTTCATTTTCTTCTTCTGAGTTTTCTTGATCTCTCGTTTCCGAGCGCGCTCGAAAGAGAAACGCCGGCCCGTCGAAATACTCATCCTCTTCCGAATCGTACATCGCCATCGTTTTTCTCTTTTTGGCTTGCTCCACGGCTTTTTGGTGATGATAACTTCGATCTTTAAGCTTCGTGTGCATAAAATCACCGCCTTCCGAACTTGTCGTCGTCGGCGGCGGCGGCGCGTTTCCTCGTTTCTCTTCTTTCTTCTTCGTGTGCGCCGCCTTGTGCGCGATACTCGTCGTACACAAATCGTCCGGCACGTGTTCTTTCAACGCATACGTACTCGGTGCGACTCTTTGAAAGTGCGGGTCTTGAGATAACGCCGCGGTGACCGAGTTATTCGGCGTTTTGCACGTCCCCCAATTATACAAGTCCAATCGCTTCGCGATGCTTACAATGTTTGCCACCGTCATCCCCGCCGGTCCAGCCATTGCCAACAACGCGTACGCGGAATGTTTGATCGTCCCGAGTTCGTATCCTAGACTCATGGCTTTCTTGGAGAAATCCTCGTCAATTTTCAAAACCGTGTCTGGATCGAACGTTTTCGGATCGGTCGATATCGGTTTCTTATTCGCCAACTTTTGCTCAAACTCCGACAGCGCCGGTTTCTCGTCGTTGTTGTTCCCCTTTGCTTCCCCGGCGCTCTTCTTCTCTTCCCCGCTCGCGCCCGCCGAGCCAGACGCGTTGTTCCTCTCGTTTTGCTCGTCGTTCCCACCTAAACTGGAATTGTTATCTTCCTCTTCTTCCGAGGACGAGCTCGACCCGCCTCTCTTCGTCCCCGCCGGGGTTTCCTTCGCCGCCGACGGCGAGCGCGGAATCTTCGAATCCAAAGCGTCATTCGCATCGTCGGCCGTCGTGTCGTCCTTTGCGTTTTCGTCTCGCTCTTTTTTCCCCGTCGTCGTCGTCGTCATTTTCCCTCCGCACGACGACAAAGTCGCCGCGATCCTGCGCGTCGAGTGTCTCGCCGAACTGTTCCCACCACCCCCGTGGACGGCCATTCTTTCTTCTTCTTCTTCTTCTTTTGGATGACTCGAAAGTATTCTCTATAAAATTGGTGTTCCAATAAGGTCGTCTTGACGTCTTTGACCTTTTGGAGATAAAAGAGAAAAAAAAATTGTGTGTCAGTTTGGAACCCTAAACAGTCAAAAATTTTGGCCTCTTTTTTTGGAGTGGTGACTCGGACTCTCCCCCCTTCTTCTCTTTTGAGAGAGAAAACTATAGAGTTCTCTTTTTTCAACGAAATCCAACTTTACGAACGCGACCAACTCCACCAAAGAGGAGAGCCTTGCGACGAACGAACGAACGAACGAACGAACGCGCGACGACGAAAAACGCGCGACGTTCCTTTCGTCGCGCGCGAAGTGGGCGGCGACGCGCGTTGGTTTCCTTCGCGTCGTCTCGTTGTTGTGTGTTTCCTCTTTCTTTTTCTCAGAGAGCGAATTGGAAATGCCAAAACGTCTTCCGGTTTTGTAACTTCGAGCGTCTTCGTTCCTCTTCTTTTTGTCTCCTCTCCGAGAGAAAAGACGAGTGCCGACCAAAGAAATCGAAACGCGCGTAGAGAGGTCGGGGAGAAGATGATGCGACCAAAACGCGCCGCGCGAAAAAAAAACAAAGTCTCGTCGCGTACCCTTTCTTTCGAACGAATTCGATGCGCTCGCTTCGAAGGCGTTTTTTGTGCGCGTAAAGTCGAGCAGCGAGTCGTGGAAAGCGCGCGCGCGTGTGTCTGGCGGAAAAAGTATTATGGAGAGATTGTTTCCCCTCACTCGCACAAAAAAAAAGAGAAAAAAATATCTTGGTCGTTTTTTTGCCCCTTTTTTGCCCCTTTTTTGGCGCTCTTTTTTTCGCACCTCTTTTTTTTTCGGTCTCGTTTTCCTCTTTTTTGGCGGGAAGGGAAATCTTTTACAGAGTTTAGGGTCTTGGTCTTTCCAATAGTCTTACAACACCACCATCAAGCTACCTACGTACTTATGACGACGTACTACTATGTCTTCGTGCTTAAAATGCGCTTTGAAACGCGCACAAACTACTCTTCGCTTAAATAAACGAGCGAGGACGAAGACTCGCTCTACCCAGTCGCGATGCCCCACAGCATGGTCAACAGAAATACCTGCAATACCCCTCTGGCGAAATGTTGCGGGGGCGATAATACCATCATCTCTTCGGTCGCGTCTGGAGGTAAAGGACCGGGCGAATTGTTCGTGAACATGTACGTGTTCGCCGGAGTGACGGCGACCGTCAACGCGAACAACCCAAACGCCGAGGCTTTACCGAGAGAAGAGTCCGAGTCGAAGAGTAACGAGAGAGTACCTAAACCGCCCAAAATTTCGCAGACGCCAGTCCAATTCACGTGGAACCGCTTCGAACCCGGGAGCTTCCAAATGCCGCCGAAGGCGTTTTGATGCGGCACCATGGCGTCGAAGCCTTCCGGTAAGGCGAAGTGCGCCGCACCGGCGAGAACGTACGTCGCGCCGAGTATAGGCCACGTTTTTTTGCTAAACTGAAAAATGCCATCTGGAAGAATACTTTCCACAATCGGACCGACTTTTGCGCACGAGAGATACGTCGAGAGGAGTAATCCAACCCATATTGCAGTCACGACAAGAATTTGAGTCTGGTTATCTTGCTGCGATACCCAGGCGCCTTTATATCCCGGTTTCGCCCAAGGAGCATCTTCTTCGGTCTCGTCGTTGGTTTCTATTCCATCGTTCGCGGTATCGCTGCTACTTTGGAGTCCCGCAAAGGTGTTCTGTCGGTGGTGTCGTCGTCGTCGTCGTCGATTCTGGATTCCGACTGTGTGACGTAGAACTTTGGAAGAAGAAGAAGAAGAAGAAGATGATGATGATGATGATGATGATGAAGATGAAGACGCGCAGCTGCGACTCACGCGACGCGCCAAAGTCTCCGGCGCCTTCTTCGCGCCGTCGCTTCGAGACGACAACGAGGACGCGATGGTCGTAAAAATTGGTGAAACGGCGCGCATCTTAAATGTGATGCAAAAATGGTCTTTCCTTTTATTTCCTCTTTGGTTTCTTCTTCGCGTTTTGGCCGACGGCGGAGCTTCGGTGAATACTCTTCTTCGACCTCTCGGAAGGCCCGGCGTGATGCTCGCCTTGCGTTTGACGCAGTTGTGCCGGAGTCATCTTTCGTTTTTTCTTCGCATTTGCGGGTGTGTTGTTCTTGTTTTTGCCGGCATTCATACCGTTTCCTTCGTCTTCTTCGTCGGTCCTTTCGTTCTCCAACTGCGCGGCGAGATGCGTCAAAACCGCTTTCACTGGATTCTCCTTGAACGTTGGGTGTTTCAACACCATCTTCATCCTCTCGTTTTCCACTCGCGCGATGAATTCGCGCTTTTTGTTCTTAATGTTGCTACTGCTAGTGCTACCATTCTTCTTATTCCCTCCTAACGCGTTCGACAGCATCTTCGACATCTTCTTCGACCTCGTACTCCCGCTCCTCCCTTGTATCGACGCCGTCGTCTCCAACAACGACGCGTTGAGATCCTTGGCGAAATCCGCCAAGCCAAACTGGATGCTCTTGCGCTTCTTCTGCTTCGATTTGCTCGATTGTTTTTTCGAGATGGATGCTCGAGAGGCGGGGTTTGATTCGTGCGTCCGACGTATCTCTGCGTACGCGCACAACGCACAAGGAGCGAGGAAGAGGTCGTTAGTCGATTCGGGTACACAATTGGAAGAGACGAAAAGAACACCGGAACGGGACCCAGACGTCCGCGTTCCATCTCTCGCAAAGCCTTCGCTCGAAAAGAGAACACAGACGCGCACGCACTCTCTAAAAACTTCGCCTTCTTCGTCGCTTTCTTCATCGCGTGTTTCGCCACGACACCGAACGCCATCGCGTCGCCGCCAAAGTCTCTTTGTTTTGGGTGGTCTTTTTCTTTTGTCGCTAAAGTCGCGCCCCCAAAGTCCGTCGTCGTCGTCGTCGTCGTCGTCGTCTCGAGCCGCGAGACGCCACCGACGTCGTCGTCTTTTCTTCTTCGTCTGGCTTCGTTGATGAGCTTGAGGCGTCTTTTCCGCCCGCCTGGATCGCGTTTGGTCATGGTGTTCCCGACCGCCCACTTTTGTCGTGAGAAAAATGGCGCTTTAAAAGTGGAGCGGATTTTTCAAAGACGCGCGCGCGAGAGAGAGAGAGAGAGAGACTGACGCGCGCGATTATCCCTCGACAACGCGATCGACATGCTCCGCGCGATTGTCCGAGGCACGTCTCTCGCGAAAAAACCACCGTCCGGACGCCTGGCGCAAGAAGACGCGGACGTACAAAAGTTGTTCTTAGTGACGCAGTTTCGAGAACGGCTTTTGGAAGTTTTGGCACGCGATGATGGAGACGACGGACCGACGACGAGAGAAGCGGTGGCGAACAGAGTTTTGGAGGAGTCGACGCGGTGCACGTCTTTTGAGAGGAAAGAGAAAGTTCGGAAGAGCATTCAAACGCAGCTGACGACCGTTGGTTTGGATTTAATGGGGAGAACAGGAGATGTCTCGGAGACAGTTACGACGAATAGAAATGCGGTGCAACCGTCCGAAGCCATCGAAAACGAAGAGGGATTGTTTTTGAGTAAACCAGCGACGGTTGGGACGGTCGTGTCGCTGTATCCAGGGGTAGTGTACGCGAAAGAAGCTCTGAGGTTTCTTAAAGGCTTTCCGAACGTCGCGAAAGAGAATGCATTTTTGTTAGCGCGGTTCGACGATACCGTCGTGGACGCAAAGCCGTGGGAGGAAGAACGGAGGCGTAGCAGTAGTAATAATAATTATTATAGTGGTAGTAATGGTAGTAGTAGTACTTCTGGAGGTGGTAGCAATAGCCAAAGTAGGGGTTGGCCCGGTTTCCCCCTTCGAGAAGACTTTGAAGAGGAGAAAGTCATCGGCGCTTTGAAAAAAGAGTGGGTGGAGAAGCTTCCGCCGTGGCTGGAGAAACTCTCCAGACCAGAGTTACACGCGAAGATTAAGAAAGCGTGTTTGGACGTTTCGACAGAACTTTTAGTACAAGCGGGGGAGCATCCCCTCGCGTTTGCGCACAAAGCGAATCATCCACCGCGCGGTAAAACGCCGAATGTTATGATATGTATGCACGATTACGACGTGAACGAAGGCGCGAGGGAAGCGTTACGGATGATGAATATGGATACGGAGGACCCTCAGAAACTGGAAAGTATGACACACTTTGTACGCGCTGCAATACCGAACGTGTACTTAAGCAACGACATTCGCGATTACGAACGATTTGACGCCTCGACCAGTGCACGGAGTAAAAGCCTCCTCAAAATTGTGTCTACGTTCGCCGCCGGTTCCATATTTGATGATCCCAACGAGAAGGCGAAAGATTTGAACGAAGCGCAAATGGTTGATATCGTCATGAAAGCCGCGCCAACGATTGCTTTAGTCGCAACGAGAGACATCGGAGCAAACGAAGAGCTGTTCTTAGATTACCGCTTATCCTCACACGTTGAACGACCGGATTGGTACGTTCCAGTCGATGAAGACGCCGAGAAAAGACGGTGGAGTTGATTCGCTATATAATTTGCGCGCGTCAGAAATAGTCACGTTATAGTTATTATATAAACATAATTTTACACGCTACCCTTCCCAGACGTCATCACTAAATCAGCGTCCGATCTGTGTTCCTTTTGAACATTACCGCTCTCATTTTCCGGAAAGTACGCTAGAAAAGCTCTCTCCAAGATTGCCGCAAACGCCGGCGTTCGGGTCTTCTTAGACACAGACGGTAACATCATCGAGCATATCGTCACTGTGACAATCACACCAGTGATGTCCATGACCACTTGCACTACTGTGCCAGCATGCGCAGGATCTGCACCAAACTTTGCCAACAAAAATGGCAACATTACCCCAATGAGCGTCGAGGAAAATACAATCACCGCTAAACAGCACGTCAGCGCCAACACGTTCAAGAAACCACCCCGCGCTCTTCCGTGCGTAATATACGCCCTTACAAAACCTCCAATCGCTACGAGCACGCACAAGAGCGTACCGACGATAATTTCTCTGTGCATTTCTTTTAAAAACGATCCAATCGAGACCGTAATTTCTCCTAAAACAATCTTCTCTATAATCTTAATAGCGCTTTGGTTCCCGGCGTTACCTCCGGCGCCGACTAACATGGTCAAAAATACCGCTATAACGACGTGCTCCGCTAATAACTGTTCGTATCGCTGCAACACCACACCTGAAAGCGATTGAAGAACCAACAAGCCTAACAACCATACGCTTCTCTCCGCCACTTCATCAAAGATACTTCTACCGCCGTACCCCCCCATAGCGCATGCTCGCATTACCGTCGCGTCTCTCTGTTGTAAAGCCGCCAAAAAATGATCAAAATCCACCGCGGGATGATCGTGATTCTCTGGCTCCCCAGCTTTTATGTGCACAAACTCGCTAAAATCTTTCACATACCCCTTATCTAAGTTCATTCTCTCCGCGTACGCCTTCATCTCGTTCAGCGATATTTTCCCGTCGCCGTTCGTGTCCATCTGGTTAAACATCGCGCGTATCCACCCGTGTACGACATCGTCTGGGTTGGAGCTGATCGCTTGCTGCCGTAAATCTTGCTCTTTTTTTCGTAACATCAACTCTTGCTTCCTTTTCTTCTTAAACTGCCTCGATTTCTTAGACACTTTGCCTAGGATGGTTTTACTTTTCCTTTCTCCTCCATCGTCGTCATCGTCGTCGTCGTCGTCGTCGTCGTCTGAGGAGGAAATGGAAGCTTTTGGAATCTCAAAATCCACGTGTTGCATCAATCGCTCTTTCTCTTCCTCCGACATGCTCTTGTGATCCAGATTCCGTCGTTTAGAGGACAAACCGCCAAAGAACACGTCCAAAAAGTTTCCAGCATTTCTATTGCCGGTCTTTGTTGTATCCAATTTGTCTCTCTCGATAAAAGACGCTGCCCCCCCGTCAAAGATCAACAATATCGCGAAGAAACCGAGAGTCAGGGCGGCTATAGTGGACGCCATTCGTTTGGAAGTGGATTCCATTTTAGGCACGAATGATCCAGAGTCCGCCATACCGGTGGAGTAAGCAGTGAGCGCCTTTTATGAGGTGTTTTGGATTATGGATGTGATTAAAAGAAAAAGAAAGAGGACTAAAAACTGGTTGTTTTATTACACGCGCGGGAATCTACGCGACAGGATACACTTTACGTCCACCAACCCAAGTTTCGTAAACGCTCGAGCGATCGTCGATGATTTCCTTTTCGTCTTCTCCTTTTTTAGTATTGCTAATAGTGCTAGTAGTATCGCTTTCGCTTTTCTTCAAAACAACGAAATCCATCAACGCGCCGTTGAAAAAACCACCAAACGCGTCTTCGTTGAACGAGGCTCGCGCACCTCCCATCGTTTGTGCTTCCAATGCCTTTTCTACGCTCATGGATTGATCCTCTTTATTCAACTTTCGTTTTGTGGAGGCTTGTAAGATGGCTTCGAGTGGATTTATCGGGGCGATCGGGACGTCTGAACCGAACGCGATGGTTGTCAATTCGCTCAACGTTTTATACATGTGCGTTCGTTCCATTCTTGAACGTCCGAGTTTATTCTTGAGCGCTGTTTCAGAATCCAACGCCAAGTGTAACGGTTGCACCGATGCGATAGGTTTTAAACGTTTTATGCGCGCCTCAACGGTTTCTGGCTTCAAGTTCACATCCTTGATGCTTCCGTCTCTGCTCAAATGTTGAATGTGTTCAATGCGAAAACGCCGGTCTCTTTTCCCATTCGTTTTTTCGATCGTTTCGAGGATATCCAAAGCCGCGTCCACAGCTGCATCTCCTATAGCATGTACGGCAATTTGCAATTCCGCTTTATCTGCTTGGATTGCGATTTTCTTCGCATGTCGGACGTCTCGAACAAACATCCCCGTCGCAGTGTAACTGGCTTTTGTGAAACCGCTCTCATACGGCTCGTGAAACTTTGCCGTGTTGGCGCCAAGACTTCCATCCAAGAAGAACTTCACACCGGCAATGCGCACGTTCGATCGTATCGTTTGGTCTAAATTTAACTCCTTCTGCCGTAATTCGTTCCCTTTATACCCGGTGTAATGAAAAAATGCTCCGTTCCCTCTTTCTTGCTCACGCGCAGCAAATTGCCAATCGTCAAGCGGCAAGTAACAATTCACTCTCAAAGGAAGACCATGAGGGCGCATCTCGTTGTCCAACTCCCTCAAAATCATATAATCACTTCTTGAAAGCTCAAAATCATACGCCTGTAAGGCATCGATCGCACCAAAGTCGCTCACTCTTGTCACGCCTAACTTTGAAAGCGGCGCAAGCGCTCGTTTCAAAGCGTTCTTCCGTTCTTTCTTCGTTCGTTTCGGGAGCACCTTTTGAAACAATTGCATGGCGTCGTCTTTTATTTCACCGGTATCGAAATTGATGTAATCACGAAATCGCCTGTAATAATCGTGCGTTGTGTTTTTCTTCACGTCTGCCCATCGTACGTTAGCTTTTCGAAACCCGGCTCGATTCACAATCGCCACGTGCATGTCCGCTCGAAATGCAATCACCGGATTGGAGATGTCGTCGATCCACCCCTTATACGGTAAATCCGGCCTATTATATTCTGTGAATATCTTCCCATCGTCGTACCCACTGGAAACTATCCACTCCTCCCTAAATTCTGGAAACGATGCCAAACTCTTCTCCTTAGTTTTTAACCTCGACACGAACTCTTTCTTCGTTTCGACGTCGGACAAATCCACCTCGAATTCTCTCTTCAACGCCAACGATAAAACGTGCGTGTGTGAATCGTGAAATCCAGGCACAATCAATTTGCTCTCGTCTCCTTTTTCCGTCACTATAACTTCCTCTACCGTCACCCCTACGCTCCTAAATATCTCGATCATCTTCTCCGCTTTCTTCTCCGATGTCGCGACGCTCATGATTCGTTTCGTTCGGTTATTCATCGCCACCGCTTTCGCGTACTGATTCGCCATCCCGTGAAACGGGAACAGCCTATCCACGAGTCGTTCTCTCACGCCCTTCTTTTCATCTTTGGCTTTCTTCTTTTCATTCATTTCATTCTTTCTCCTTTCCTCGCGGTCCCAGGGTTTTTCGTTCTCGTCTTCGACTGACGCGATCGTTCGCGTCGTCCTTTTCTCACTTTTGCCTTTGAGAAAAAAGTTACCGCGAAAGACGACGATGTCATCAAATTTCGAGATTTCATTCTTCGTCAACATCGGAGGTCCAAACGCGCTCGTATCCTTTCCTGTCTTTGCCTTTTCGACGTCGTAGGAAACCAACTTTGGATGCCACGACGGTAAATCCGTTTCTACGCGCACATTTGAGCTCGATTTGAAGCCAAATGGACACTTCTTTTTCCCGTCGTCGCGCAGTGGATTTTTACACCAAGGAATAACGGCCGCGAGAGCGACGAGGAGGAGGGCGACCTTGTACTCTCGAGGCAAAGAGGAGAGTCGAACGAACGGCGTTCTGTTAGAACGCGCGACTACTGGTTTCCCGCTCTTCCTCTTGGCGTTTGTCTTTTCCGTCCTCTCCTTCTTCTTCTTCTTCTTCCTTGGCCCTTCCTCCTCTTCTTCTTCGGACATGATTGATGCGAGGCACAAAAAGTGAGGAAGCCAGAAAAATTGTAAGGTTTGTGTGTGTGTTCTGTGTGTGTGCGTGCTGTAATAGTATTTTGGTGTACAACGTGTAACGCGCAAAAGAGCATCGTTTCTCCTACGTCTATCTGGCGCCCCAGCCGTTGCCTCTGTCCGAGGATTTCGCTGCGTTTTCGTTCATCATTCTCAACGCGGCGACTTGCGAAGCGTCAAAGACTTGTTGCTCTTCGCGTTCGTTCCATTTCAAACATCTTCGTAAACTGGAGATGAAATCGCCGGTTTGATTTTCAAAGTTGATTGTAGGAACTGGGTATTCGCTCATTTTGACGAAGACGGAGTCGCCTCGGCAGAGTTCGCATCGTTCGCGACCGTCAAAGGAGACCCAGGCGCTGTTGCGGGCATTTTCGGAGACGCGGAGTTCAACTTCGACCGAATCGGGGAAGATGACTGGGCGGAAGGAAAGGGTGTGTGGGCAAATCGGGGTCATCAAGATGGCTTGAACGTTCGGGTGGACCATGGAACCACCGGCGGAGACGGAGTAAGCTGTGGATCCTGTGGCCGTGGCGAGCATAACACCGTCGGCTTGGATGGAAGTGATGAGCTGCCCGCGATCGTACGCTTCGATTTTGGAGAGGAACGGTGAAGGACCCCGGTCCACGAGGACTTCGTTGAGAACAGTGTACACGAAGGACGGTTCACCATTGCCGCCGTTTTCA
>Ga0208277_1002190_pt1 | contig 11181 bp, 17 predicted proteins | sample ETNtaG_5_FD_185782 | JGI IMG/M metagenome (GOLD analysis project Ga0208277, IMG submission 185782) | Marine microbial and viral communities from oxygen minimum zone, Eastern Pacific Ocean - ETNP201406SV205 (SPAdes) (version 2) | ecosystem: Environmental > Aquatic > Marine > Oceanic ...
CTCTTCACTGTCGAACGGAAGGCGGAGAGTACAGAAAACATCAGCCAAGCCCTGGACGCCCAGTCCTATTGGACGATGGCGCATATTAGACCGCTCCGCGGATTTAACCGGATAGAAATTTCTATCGATCACGTTATTTAAATTTTTAGTCATGACCTTAATGGTTTTGTGTAGTTCCACATAATCAAATTCACCACCCTTAACAAATTTAGGTAGGGCAACCGATGCTAAATTACACACCGCCGTTTCATCGGGACTCGTATGTTCGATGATTTCTGTACATAAGTTTGATGATTTAATGGTACCAAGATTGGATTGGTTGGATTTTTTGTTACACGCATCCTTGTATAACATATAAGGTGTTCCCGTTTCTGCCTGACTCTTTAGTATGGCTCTCCAAATATCTTCGGCGCGTACGGTCTTTGTGGCGAGACCCTCACTTTCATATTTTTCATATAATTTTTCAAATTCTTCACCATATACATCCGAGAGACCTCTAGCCTTATCCGGACAGAAAAGACTCCAATTTCCGCCTTCTTCCACCCTTTTCATGAATAGGTCTGGGATCCAGAGAGCCAAAAAGAGATCGCGACACCGTGCCTCTTCTTCGCCGGTATTGAGTCGTAATTCAAGGAACGAAAAAACGTCGGCGTGCCATGGTTCTAGATATACAGCAATTGAACCCTTACGACGTCCGGCTTGGTTAACGTATCTTGCCGTTGCGTTATACACGCGAAGCATGGGAATTATTCCGTCCGACGTACCATTGGTTCCTCGAATATGAGATTTATTAGCCCTGATGTCGGAACAATGAAGGCCTATTCCTCCCGCCCATTTTGAAATTTGGGCACATTCCTTGACCGTATCGTAAATCCCATCAATGCTGTCTTCTTTGTTTGCCACCAGGAAACACGATGACAGTTGGGGACGAGGAGTACCAGAATTGAACAGTGTGGGTGTTGCGTGTATAAACATTCCCCTGCTCATGTAATCATATGTTTCCAGAACCTTCTCTACGTTATCGCCGTGGATTCCTATACTAACCCGCATGAACATATATTGGGGCGTTTCAACCAATTTACCGTCAATGCGTTGGAGATACGATTTTTCGAGTGTTTTTAAACCAAAGTATGAAAAGTCATAGTCTCTATCGTGTTTGATATTTTCCTTGACCTTTGCGGCGACTTGAAGAACTTCGTCGGTTATAATTTTAGCTTTACTGAGCTTTCTCATTGCCAAATGGAAATTATTGGGACATATTTTATGGATATTACTTGCTACGATACGAGCCGCCAAGATTTCATAATCCGGATGACTGGTAATCATTCCAATACAAGTTTCCGATGAGAGATCGTCAATTTCTTGGGTGGTTATCCTGTCATATAACGACGAAAACACCTGTTGTGCTACCTTCGATGGTTCGAGTTCCGATGATAACCCTTCCGTGAGGACATCTATTCTGCTAGTGATATTGTCAAACCGCATTTCAACTTCACGACCAGAACGTTTTATAACTTTCATCCTTCTATTACTATATTTCACTGATTATTTTTATATCACTTCTTTCCCCACCACCCCTTCTTCTTGTCTTTCACGGGAACAGCACCCACACGTTCAACTGCGGGCGGAATCAGGGAACTGGTATTCACAAAAAAACGACCGGCATCACCCGGACGAGAGACAGGCGGATATGAACCGATAAACGGTTCGGCGTCTGAAGTCGGTTTCATTTCAAAGTTTTTGACTTTGGCATTAAATGACTTGTCGAAGTCGGCTCCGGTTATCATTTAATATACTCCCCGAAAAAAAACTGTTCACTAATATTAAATGTGTGATAACTTGAACCTCAATTCACTCAGCCAAAAGGAGACTCCCCTGAACACGCTTTTCTTTTCGGAATTTAACCGAAATGTTTTACAGCGAGGTATCAGGCAGACTTTCAAAAACAAGACTGGTATTGCCATCGATTATCAGAATGACCAGGATTTATATGGAATTATGCGTGTCGCATTTATAAATAACAGTGGTGATCATTATCATAAGGTGAATGAACAAGTCAAGTTTATTAACGAACAGGTGATAAATACTGCGGTATCCCAAATTCAAACGGGAGTTACACAGTACATCGATTATTTGAAGGACTCAGACACTATTGCCAATCCCGAGGACAGGCCAGTGAGTACGAGCTTAGTGGGCATGAAGATTCCTAAGAATTCAAAGATAGGTATGTAATCGGCGCAATTGCCATGTTAATTTGTGTAAATTGTCGGAATCCATATCACCGATGATCATTTTTACATCATCTGGAAGTATGTCCATTTTATTGATACGACGAATTAAACCATCTAATATACCTTGGATTGTTTCTACTGTAAGATTTGTGGCCTCTTGTGCAACATTTATGGGGTTTGGGTACAAACTCAGTGAATTAGAAATTTCTTGTAATCTACTGAGTTCATTATAGTGACTGACAGACAAAAGACTCATTATTATTGTTTACGAACATTTTTGTTTTTATTTTTTTTAGATCCTCTCACATATTCTGGGGGAATGCCCATGCTAGCGGCAAACATGGGTGTCGTAACCCCGGCATCTCTTACCTTTTTTATTTCTGATTTTTGTAATTTCTTTAACGAGAACATGTCACCTATATCCACCTTTTCCTTGTCGGGTATAGTATCGTCTTTATTTTCGTAAAATTCGGCATATTCACTCTCAAGTTTTTTATCCGATTTCCTCCTGATATAGACCATAATTCCAATGATACTAACCAGACATATGATAGACACGACAGTCATTCTTCCTCTATTGTTCGCGAGCCTCGCACGAATGGACATTGTTACTGTGTACAAATATTTAAAGTTATGACACTAGACACAATTAAGTAACATGACCACCTTAAATTATTACAAAAATGAAACCGAAAAGGTGTGCAAATCAAAGGGATGGGATCGTGCGAATGTAGATACGGTATGGCTTCTTCTCACAGAGGAGGTGGGCGAACTGGCATCTGCTATCAGACAATACAAGAAAACATTCAAGAAGACAAATTTAAAAAAGGAAAGGGGTGTAGATGTTATGATGGAAATGGGGGACGTATTTAGTTATTTATTTCAATTGGCGCACATGCTTGATGTTGATTTAGATACAATGTGGTCAGAACACAGACAGAAGATCAAAACTAAAAAATATAAAATGTAAGATTATAATAAATAATGAGTTCTTGTATGATCGATGATGAGGCGGCCATAGATAAGATTAATCCATTTGTTCAGAACGATTTTTCATTGCCGGGTGGGAGACGTGAAACACTTAAATCTGAATTTAAGGGATCTATCAAAGATGAAACTCCGGGTGTTGCCGAACCGGAAGAGAGTCCCATATGTAAATATGGTATTTCTGCGGGCGATAATACGTTAGATTGGTGCTCTCGGCCAGCCGTCGACAAGAGTTTGCCGATTCAAAAGAGAAATATCGATACCGGTTTAGAACCCCCCATCGATAAAGATGAAGACGATACCAGGACAATTATAATTAAGATTGTGTGTGTTGCCGCCATTATTGCCGCAATAATACTCATTGTTCGTCGATTAGCTTCAAAACGGTAAACATCCTACTCAATCGTTTCTTATTGAGACAACACTCGATGGCGTCCGGTAAATAATCTCGAATAAATCCTCTAGCAAATTCAATCTGCCACGTATTGTTTTTGTTTATATAAGGCACTTTAAACGTAGGATTCACAATTTTACACGTATTCATAATACGTATAACATCATGATTTCCCAAATTCTTTCTAGCGAGTAAATTATCTAGAGCGATCAAAGCCATTCGTTGCGTGGATTCGATCGTTTTTTCAACCATGGTTTGTAGAAAATTTTCATATTGGATATCTTGTTTAGAACAGGTGATTTCTGTCCAATCACCCTTACTGGACGTATATAAGTAATCGGTAAAATCTTCATATGTATTAGAATTATAGTTCCATTTAGTATATTTTATTTCCACATAATTTAAATTAGAATCGAGATCAACGACATTCAGCGCACTCTTTAAGAATGACGTCATAGACTAATCTCCGTGCTTTCTTTTAAACTCATTAACATGACATTAAAGACTTCCTAAGTTACTTTGGTTCATGACTTTTTTTAAGTCAAAAAGAATGAAATATTCGAGTATCGCCAATAATACATTTTCTTACCTCTTAACTCTGGATGAGTTTAGATCTAAGATGCCCGATGAATATAAACCTTCGTGGATTAAAATTACGACTATAACCGTGATTTCTAAATTTGAACGGGAAATTGAGATTAAAAAACTCCGACAGCTTTTTGAAGAAAATGGTTCTATAAAACTCCGGCGTATTGGTTCAGATTTTGATGGATTTGAGTGGAAACTGAAACCCACGACATTCTATAATCAAATCACCCTCACATACGAGGATCAATACTCCGTCAAGTCCGTGAAAGTCTTCCCAAACGGTTCTATCCAGATCGCGGGTGCATCTGATCTCATCGACGCAAAGCGAATCATTACTCAATTGGAATATCTGTTTAAAATCTGTTTAGGTTTGGAAAAGCCCACACCATTGGATTCTTTCCGTGTGGTCATGATAAACAGTAATTTCAGTTTGAATTATAACGTCAATCTTATGGAAGTTGCGCAACACTTTGAAAAACATTCGGATATTTTTAAGATTAGCTTTGAACCGGATCGGTATTCGGCGGTGAAGATCAAGTTCAGGCCAGCAGAGGAAATGAAAGAAATTACAACCAGTATTTTTAGTACCGGTAAAGTTATCATCACCGGGGCGGAGACATTGAAGGAGATCGTGTTCGCATACAATATCATCAATCAACACATTAACCAAAATGAAAAAATTCGGGTTACCGAAACTCAAGACAAGGACATATTCAATATATTTCTTGGACACAAAATTGAAACCATGGTTGATGCCTTGCGAGACAGTGGATATCATTCATGGCTCAAGACTATCACAAATAGAAAAATTAATTTCTAACGTCATGGTAAATCAGATCATGTCGCAACGACTGGGAATGGCAGATGGTCGTCAATATTCTCTTAACTCTTCAGCACAGCTCTTGAATAACCACATCATGCAAAAAAATGGTGTTCAATATGCGGATAATTATTCCTACCGACAACTTCTCCAGAAAGGCGGTCCGGCCGTGATTGAACAACTCCAAAAGGAACAGGCGAAAAAAGGTCTCATTAAACCGGATACTAACTAATCACGTAAAATACGCAAAAAAAACTTATACCAATACTTTAATGTCCTCTCCCTGTTCTATATGTCTTACAGAGGTTAGATCGACCAGATCAAATACACGCCTACGGTGTGGACATATATTTCATACGGAATGTTTAGATAAATGGAAAGAAAAAGGTAAGAACACGTGTCCTACATGTCGAAAACTATTTGATGTTTCTAAGTTTTCTGTGACAATAACTGTTAAGAACAATGATACAGAAAACTCCGAATCTAGAGTTGTACCGGAGTCAGAAGCCATGATGGATTTTCTAAATGAATGTGATATCAATTTTGATATAGAAAACGTATTAGACCTTAGAAGCCTTTTGTCCGACCTTGGGATGAGTCTTTCCGACTTTGATTCCCGTGTCACGGACACAGAATGAACTGCAATAGGTTGTGTAATTTAAACCAGGATAATTCCTTGCCGCATATCTAGGATCCTTTATCATTTTACCAGACGCATCACTCAAAAGAGGACCTGTGGCCCAGCCCCTCTTATGAGAGAACACATTAGCTTTAAAAACGATTTTCTTACCCTTTTCGATCTTACCCGCACTACGAATTCTTGATTCCGGTACTTTGAAGAATTTACTTAAACTCGCGACCGTATCACCCTCTTTCACTTTATATTCAACGACACCGTGTTGTTTGTAGAAGTGGAAATCTCCCATTCTAATATAATTTGTGGGTCTCCCAGGGCTAACAAACATCATCACTTTGTAATACCCCTTTTTACACTTTTCGTTCGCTGCGACTTTGTATATTTTGGTGGGATTATCGGACAAAACTCTCTTTGGGAGACTTGTACAGTGTGTATAGGTGTGTCCTTTATTTGAAAGACCGGATCTGTCACCTGGAATACTCTTCTGCCATCGATACGCCTCGTAGTCACCCACGGCGTATGCGTAACAATTATTATTATTTATTCCCGTTTTTGACCCCCACCGTCTATTGGTGAATTTTTTTTCAGAACCAGACAAGGGCAAATCCTTCGCCATTTAAGTTTACTTCAGAAAAAAATTATTGACTAATATTAAATGTTAAAGGAAATCTCCCAAACCCGAAGCCCGAATGAGCGTACTCGCATCATTATTTTGTTCTTACTCAATCTCGTCATCAGCACATTCTTACTTAAGCTTCTTTGGAACAGGTCGTTGGTGAAGCACGTAAGCACTTTGAGAAAGGTTGATACGCTTCTTGAAGCTTTTATCCTCTCTATCGCGTTGTCCGTCGTTCGTGGTCTTTAGACTTCTCTGTACCCGACAATTTTTTCGCCTTTTGGGCTAATGAGCGTAGGGAAAGCCTCCATTCCGGGGCATCCTTCTTTGTCGCAATCGACAAATTTATAGGATTTACCCGATTTTTTAAACCACTCTAGCTGTTTAAGAGTCCATCCACATCCCATGGTCCCGTAAACAGTCCAGGTCTTTCCTTTTCCTGCGACTTCCTTTGGATGCTGATGGCTTCCTGTTTTATATAAAATATAGATATCCAAAATAAGGAGAATAATTAAAGCAATCATGTTACTATTTATGAATATTTTAATTATTGTCGGGGTATAAGATTTATTACAAATTTAGACATGAATGATGTTTTTGCCGAACAATCTCCAGGCAACGAAGAGAGCCACCAATATGAGTAAAATCATCACGTACGGGGCGATGTTCGTTTTTTTCGTTTCTTCTGGTTTTTCAACAGAGGGTGCGACGGCATAAGATTCGTCTAACATTTTAATATATGTCGCGAAAAAAAATTGTGATGTAATGGTATATAGATTATTCGGCATGCTTCCGCCTAAAATATTAATAATACTATTAGTGGTTTTTGCTGGTTTGGGATTTGTGATGTATAAACGTTACAAAAAACAAGGAGCCAAAATGGCCGAAATGGCTCGAATGATCCAGGAAAAGGGGGCAGCGAATGAAGACCGCGCCGACAGAGACGAGGCGGATGCCGAAAAAAGACGAATGTACCGCGCCGATCAAGAGCGTGCGAGAAAGGCAAAGGAAGCGGCGAAGAATGATTTTTCCAATATAGACACAAAGGAAGGTCATCCCATCGTTAAGGCACCGACAAAGACTCACTATCCTTACGGAAACACGTGGTTTTCCGTTCGTGCTGGACGCGCAAAAACCGCAGAAAGGTGTTGGAAAAACGCAAAACGGAACAATATCAGGGGTTGGGGATGGAGAAAACACAACAAATCTTGTTGGCACTACATGGATCCACTTCTCATGACAGCGGATACAGACCCCGGTTCCGAACAAAACCACTTAATGGGGTGTAATGAACCGGGTCAAAAGGTCGATGACGGATGCATGGATTTCGATCACGGACACACGGTGTGGGGTCATGATAATCGAAAAAAGCGGGGGCTTAAACCTCATCAGGCATGGGGAAAGCATTGGGGTCACGACAAGATGTCACCGGACGAATGTAGACGAAAAGCTAAAGAGGCTGGGTTCAAGGCAACCGGATACAGAACGGCTTTACATCCAAACGACACTTGGAAAAATACGTGTTTTACAATGGGCAAGAAAAATTCGTCTAAAGGGTATATCGGAAATGCTGGAGATTTGGCGCACATTACGATGTGTACGGATCCGACAAAGAGAGTCGTCGATGGGTGTTAATACACTAAACGATAAACAATTATCAATTCTTATATTTTACATATTTTATAAAGTATCTAAAATATAATTTATATAGTGGTGATCGCGTTACTTATTTCATAGCTAAAATTTTCTTACACATTTCATCCTTTGTCAGTGTTGGATCGAGTTTAAATTTCTTAACTAATTCGTCTTTCTTGTAGAGACGACACTTCCGTCTGTCAATCTTGGTGTCGCCATTCTTGTTGATTGATATCTTTGGTTTCGCGACAGCCGTCTTTGGAGCCTTCTTTTCGACCGACTTAACCCGGGCGATACCGGGTCTTTTTAACGGCGCCTTCTTCTTTTCAGCATTCTTTTGGAGGACAGCCACGGCACGGCGAATGGCGCTCGATTGATTAGCACTCTTCTTAGGCGAGGGCGGGGGTGGAGCGCGAGGGGTGATAGCCTTCTTTTTCGTTGGTGGTAGAACCTTTTTGAGAATATTCTTCTTCTTCGATGTAGTACTGAAGAATGGGTGTTTTAAAATTGTTTCGTAGGTTGGAAGATCGTGTTTCGCACCCATTACCAATCTGTAATTATCAACGTATTTGCCCCAACTGGACTCCGTCCACCGCTGTCCTTGTGCTCCCAGGTACTTTTCGGGTAATATATCGCGTATGAATTCTTTTGTCTGTTTATAACCACCATACTTTGACAATTCGTAATACATTGAATTAAGAATGTAGTGTGCATCATACATTACGTGACTTTTACTACCAATACCGTGAGACGCGGCGAGTTCCCCGGATGTTACGATCGGGTTTCTCACACCTTCCATGGCGGACATACCAAAATCTATGATTACTGGTTTAACTCCACCCTTCGTTTTAAGAATGAGTAAGTTGTTTGAGTGAAGATCGTGGTGTCTGAATTTTGGGTATTTTTTATGAATGTTGGCCAGGTTTTGTATCACTTGTTCGATGACCTTTTTAACCGCGGCCTCACTTGGTTTGGTCTTTAACCATGCCTGAAGGCTTTTACCGTCGATGTATTCGAAATAAAGAATATCGTCCGCGCGACACGATTTGAAATGATACATGCGCGGTGCGCCCATTCCTTTCAATTTTTCGGCGATACGATACTCCATCTTGGCGCTTTCTTCCGTCGTAACCTTAATCGCGACTTGCGTGGCACATTTATCATCGATACACCCATAGAACACTGTACCATACTGACCCTTCCCTATGGCACGTAATCGTGTCGCCTTATTGATTAAGAGTGGTTTTTGTTGGATCCTAGTGAAAAAATGATTCTCAGGGTAACACGCCTTTGAGACGCCATCCTTTTTTCCTCGTAGGATTTTCTTAACTTCTTCTCCGACCGCATTCTTCTGGGCATTTGTTTTAGCACTATTCGCTATGTGGACAAGTTGTGCTAACTTAACCATCCTTATTAGAAACCAAGAATTTTTTTGAGTTTTTAATGGGGACGTCTAGGTATTTTTATTACAAAGTATCTATTTTTATGTTTATTCATCTACTTCGATGTCATCATCGACTTCATCTTCTGGGGCACCAACACCCTGGAAAGCAAACGAGGGCAATTTCGTAGAGGGTTCGAGGAGGGCTTGTTGGAGTCGCACGGTAACGCCAAACTTATTGTCGATGAACCAAATTTGATTGAGATCAACAATCGTCAAAACCTTTTGTCCCTTCTCAACCGAATCCAGGGGGACTGGTTGGCGAAGATTATTATAGGCTTCAGGGACGAAGCTACCATCGGGCTTCGTCAGAATTTTGAGTTTCAGGGTACCCGGATACTGTTCCTTACCCGGTCGGACCATGGGCTTGTATAGAGCTTCTTTCAGAACGGCCACGTTGAACGATTTTCCCAACCATTCTTCGCTGTTTTCTGCCACAGTATTAACGATGATATCGTCGAGCTCTTTCAACTTTTCCTGTAGAGCCATGGCTTCGGCATTGTCCGGATCAAAGGAAAGATCCAGGCTGTAAGATGTTCTCCCCGTCCCCTCGTCAGTGAAGGCGGAGAGACCGTACGGAGACCGCATGTACGGGAGTTGAAGGAAAAGTTTCTTGTTGTCGCCACTATTAAGATAGACAGCTTTGCCGCCATTCTTGTTTTTGCGCAGTTTCGAAAGGATTACAGAAGTAGGTTGGAACTCGGATGATTGCTGGATAGTGAGTGACATTGTGTATAGTTGTATATATCTCTCATGAGTCCAACCTTTAAATGATTTTTTTTCTTCATGTATTTTAAAACAAACCAATGGGTGTCTTTAAGGATTGTGGATGTGGGTGTAATGGCAAGCGTGCCCAGGACAAATTCGTGTATTCCATGATTTCTGCCGTAATTTTCTTTTCTATCGCCAACCCGGCGACTTTCCGTCTCATGCGCCGAGTGTTGGGCAAGTGGGTGTCTTCTCCTAATGGATGTCCCAGCATCAAGGGTTTGGCGCTCCATAGCGTCGTGTTTCTTCTTATCGTTTGGGGTTTGATGCAAGTTAAACCGATTGAAAAGGAATCGTACAAGGGCGAAGAAGGTGGTATGCCAGGAGATGCCGAAGACGATCTTACCGACGACGAAGACGACGATCTTACCGACGACGAAGACGACGATCTTACCGACGATGATCTCAGCGACAGCGAAGATGATCTCAGCGACAGCGAAGATGATCTCAGCGATAGTGAAGACGATTTCAGTGATGACGAAGCGCCGTTTGAAGATACGGTCGAAGAATACACATCGTACCTCGAAGGGGAAGAACCTCCCGCTGTCACCAAGAAGATGAAAAAGGACGCAAAATCTCAGAAAAAGCAACCGGCACCGGCACCGGTGAGCGAAAGTTCGTCCATCATCGGATCCCCGGCGATGAGCAAGAAGGAAACCTCTAAACTGGGAGCGTTGGATCTTGGCATGAGCGATGACTTGGGTGCCCCGATCACGAAGTCTTCCAAAAAATCGAAGGGTAGTGGTACATACACGTCGTGTGGTTGTGATGACGGTTCCAAAGTGAAGATTTTACGTTAATTTTTTTTAGAGTAAATAAAAATGCCAAATTCGACACACATCGGCATGGCTTTCGGTATTATATCATTAACTTCAATAATAGGCGCAGGTGTGGGTGTCGGGAGTGGCATGGCATACTTGTTAGATAAATATAATAAACGATAATATATATGGTTCGCGGATATAGACTCACGGCTTACATTACATTTTTAGGAAGTCTTGGTTCCGTCGGTGGATGGTATCTAGGACAGGGGATTGGATCATACATCGGATCGGGTAGTGATA
>Ga0208277_1002191_pt1 | contig 11172 bp, 11 predicted proteins | sample ETNtaG_5_FD_185782 | JGI IMG/M metagenome (GOLD analysis project Ga0208277, IMG submission 185782) | Marine microbial and viral communities from oxygen minimum zone, Eastern Pacific Ocean - ETNP201406SV205 (SPAdes) (version 2) | ecosystem: Environmental > Aquatic > Marine > Oceanic ...
TATTAATTTTATTTATTTAAAGCAACAAAAATTATGCTCAAAAACATAGTTATTAAAGGCGCAAAAGAACATAACCTAAAGAATGTTTCGCTAACAATTCCTAAGGACAAATTTGTCGTAATTACAGGCCTATCAGGATCAGGAAAATCTTCTCTGGCGTTTGACACAATTTATGCAGAAGGTCAAAGAAGATATGTAGAGAGTTTATCGGCTTATGCAAGACAGTTTTTAGATAAAATGAAAAAACCTAATGTGGATTTTATAGAAGGTTTGAGTCCAGCTATTTCTATAGAACAAAAAAATACTTCTAAAAATCCGAGGTCTACTGTTGCTACGGTTACAGAAATTTATGATTACATGAGAGTCCTATATGCAAGAGTTGGAGTACCTTATTCTCCATACACAGGAAAACCTATTAAATCACAAACCATCACACAGATGGTTGATAAAATAAAAGAATTACCTAAAAAATCCACCATTTATTTATTTGCCCCTGTTGTTAGAGGAAGAAAGGGTGAATATAAAAAAGAAATTAGCAGCTATAAAAGAAGAGGTTTTAGAAAAATTAAAATTGATGGAAAATTATATGATATTGAGAAAGCGCCCGATTTAAATAAAAAGATAAAACATGATATTTCTATTTTAGTAGATAGAATTATACTTAACAGTTCACTTGGTAATAGATTAGCAGAAAGTATTGAAGTAGCTTTAAATTTATCCAATGGATTGTTATTTATAGAGTATGAAAATGAAACTTTACCATTAAAATATAGAAAAACAGAAAAATTAATTTTTTCATCCAAATTTGCATGTCCAGAAAGTGGATTTACAATTGAAGAAATAGAACCAAGATTATTTTCTTTTAATAGTCCTTATGGTGCCTGTGAAGAATGTGAAGGAATTGGTATTAAACTTAATGTAGATCCAAATTTAGTGGTACCTAATGAAAAAAAATCGATTGCGGATGGAGCTATTGAGCCATGGTCAAAATCATCAACTCTTTATTATGCACAAACATTAACATCTTTAGCCAAACATTATAATTTTTCATTGAGTGATAAATGGCAAAAAATACCAAAAAAAATTAAAGATATAATTTTATATGGTTCTGACGATGAAGAAATAAAATTTACTTACGATGATGGTTATGAAAAATATTCACACAAAAAAACATTTGAAGGTGTTATTAATAATTTGGAAAGACGATATCTTGAAACTGATAGTGACTGGAAAAGAGAAGAAATTTCACAATATCAATCTGATACAAAGTGTGAAATTTGCAAAGGATATAGATTAAAAGATGAGGCTTTATGTGTAAAAATTGATAATTTACATATAAGCGAAGTAACAGAAAAATCAATTACTGAATCACAAAAATGGTTTAAAAATTTAGAAGTTACTTTAGATTCAAAACAGCTAAAAATTGGACAACATATTTTAAAAGAAATTAATGAAAGATTAAACTTTTTATTAAATGTAGGTCTTGATTATCTAACATTGTCTAGAGAATCTGGAACTTTATCTGGTGGAGAATCTCAAAGAATAAGACTGGCTTCACAAATAGGCTCTGGATTAACTGGGGTACTTTATGTTCTTGATGAGCCATCTATAGGTTTGCACCAAAAAGATAATATTAAATTAATTGACGCATTAAAAAGACTTAGAGATTTGGGAAATACAGTAATTGTCGTTGAACATGATACAGAGACTATGCAAAGCGCTGATCATATTATTGATTTAGGTCCTGAAGCAGGAAATAATGGAGGTCAAGTTGTTGCTCAAGGAAATTACGATGATATTTTAAAAAGTGATAAGAGTATAACTGGTGAATACTTATCTAATAAAAAATTTATACCTATTCCAAAAAAAAGAAGATTAGCAAAAAATGGTAGATTTTTAGAAATCGGTGGTGCAACAGGAAATAATTTAAAAAATGTTAATTTAAAAATACCATTTGGTAGTTTTACTTCGATTACTGGAGTATCAGGAAGTGGAAAATCAACTTTAATAATTCAAACACTTTACAATGCTTTAAACCTTACTTTAAATAATAATAAATCAAGAAAAATTCCTATGCCTTTTAAAAATTTTAAAGGTGTAGAGTTAATAGATAAAATTATAAATATAGATCAATCGCCAATAGGTAGAACTCCAAGATCTAACCCCGCAACATATACAGGTGCATTTGGTCCAATAAGAGATTGGTTTACTGCATTACCTGAATCTAAATCAAGAGGTTACAAACCAGGTAGATTTTCTTTTAATGTTAAAGGCGGAAGATGTGAAGTATGTGAAGGTGATGGAGTTATCACTTATGAAATGCATTTTTTACCTGATGTTTATATTACTTGTGATGAATGCAAAGGTAGCAGATACAATCGTGAAACTTTAGAAATAAAATTTAAAGATAAGAGTATAGCTGATGTTTTAAATATGACAGTTGATGAGGGTTGTGATTATTTTGAAAATATTCCAAATATAAGATCAAAACTTTTAACTCTTAAAAAGGTGGGTTTGGGATATATAAAAATAGGCCAACAGGCTACTACTCTATCTGGTGGTGAAGCTCAACGAATAAAATTAGCAAAAGAATTGTCTAAAAGGTCAACAGGAAGAACAATGTATATATTGGATGAACCAACAACTGGTTTACATCAACATGATATAAAAAAACTTTTAGAAATATTACATACTTTTGTAGCTACTGGTAATACTGTTGTAGTAATAGAACATAATCTTGATGTAATAAAAACCTCTGACTATATTATTGATATGGGTCCCGACGGTGGTGTGAATGGAGGAAATATTGTTGCTGAAGGTAAGCCAGAAGAAATTATTAATGCAAAAAATAGTTATACTGGCCAATTTCTTAAAAACTTGCTCGAAAATAAAGTTAAAAAAATTGCTTAAATACAAATAAAAATATGTTAAAATAAATTGAAAATGGGAAACTTATTATCATCATTACCAAAAACAATTCATACATCACTAGCTATATCTATAATTTTATTTCTTGGACTTTTTTTTAATAATGGTGGATTTGAAATAGACAGAATTTTTTGGAGTTGGTTATTTAGATTTATTCACGTTGTGGTAGCTATAATGTGGATAGGATTATTATGGTATTTTAATTTTGTACAAATACCAAGTATGCCTAAAATTCCTGATGAACAAAAACCTGCTGTTGGTAAAGTAATTGCACCAACTGCATTATTTTATTTTAGATGGGCTGCATTAGCTACAGTAGTATCAGGGTTAATTTTGTCATGGTTAAATGGTTATGCACATGATGCAATGACATTAGGTATCGGTTCTGGTGGAGGAAAAAACACTGCAATTGGTATTGGTATGTGGCTAGGTTTAATAATGGCTTACAACGTTTGGTTTGTTATTTGGCCTAACCAAAAAAGAGCTTTAGGAATTGTCGACTGTGATCCTGAAAAAAAAGCTAAGTCAGCACGAACTGCCATGCTCTTCTCAAGAACTAATACATTACTATCATTACCTATGCTACTGTCTATGGTAGCTGCTCAAAACTTATATTAATTATTTTTCTTCTTTAACAACAGTTTTGTAAGAAACTTTTAGATAAACTAAAATAGGATTTGCTATATAAATCGATGAGTAAGTTCCAAATACAACACCTAATATCATTGCTAATGAAAAACCTTTTAATATTTCTCCACCAAAAATAAATATAGATAATAAGGCTAAAAGAGTTGTTGCAGATGTAATAATAGTTCTTGATAAAGTTTCATTTATAGAAATATTTGTTAATTCAAAAATCTTAATATCCATATACTTTTTAAGATTTTCTCTAACTCTATCAAAAATAACAACTGTATCATTCATTGAATAACCAACTATTGTTAAAATTGCAGCAACAATTGAAAGATTGATCTCAAGACTAAATAAAGAAAAAACACCAATTGTTAAAATTACATCATGAAACAAAGCTAATATTGCACCGATACTAAATTGCCATTCAAATCTTATCCAAATATAAAAAAGCATAGCCCCTAAAGCTGAAGCTATAGCTATTAACCCACCTTTTAATAATTCAGCACTTACCTTAGGGCCGACATTTTCTACCCTTCTAAATTCATATCCACTACCTAATGTTTTTGTAAGATTATTTTTAATATCTTGAATTAATGTTTTGGTATTATCTTTTTTTTCAAATTTTATTAAATAATCAGAATCTTTACCAAATTTTTTAATTGCAACATCACCTAAATTCATATTTGAAAATGCACTTCTTAGAGATGATATAGTTATTTGTTTATCATTAGCACGCAATTCAATTAAAGTGCCACCTTTAAAATCTACTCCAAAATTTAAACCTTTAAAAATTAATAGACATAATGAAATTATAACAAGTGCTGAAGACAACATATTGAAAAATTTATAATATTTATTAAATGGTATATTAGTTTTTATCATCAAATTAAATTTTCCTTATTTTTATTTTTCATCAAGTATAATGAAGTTAACAATCTAGCAATAAAGTAAACTGAAAATAATGTTGTAAAAATACCCACACCAAGAGTAACTGAAAAGCCTTTAATTGGTCCTGACCCTAAAAAAAATAAAATTACCGCTGCAATTAAAGTTGTAACGTTGGCATCTAAAACTGCAGTTTTAGATTTAGTGTAGCCAGTATCAAAAGCTATAACTTGATTTTTTTCATTTAATTTTTCTTCTTTAATCCTCTCAAATATAAGAACATTAGCATCAACAGCCATACCGACAGTTAATATTATTCCTGCAATTCCAGGCAAAGTTAGAGTAGCTTCAAATAAAGTTAAAATACCAATCAATAATAATAAATTTAGTATTAATGCTGTATTTGCGATTAATCCAAAAATTTTATATTTAACTAACATAAAAGATATAACTAGTAAGAAACCTATTAATAAAGCCATTAAACCTGCCTTTATTGAATCTTCTCCTAAATCAGGACCTACAGTTCTTTCTTCAATAATGTTCAGGGGTGCAGGTAAAGCTCCAGATCTTAATAGTAAAGCTAAGTCAGTTGCTGTTTGAAAGGTAAAGCCACCCGTAATTTGACCTGATCCGCTAACAATTGCATCCTGTATTACAGGTGCACTTATTATTTTACCATCTAAAACAATCGCCATCTGCTTTCCAATACCAGTAGTTGTTGCTTTTCCAAAACGTTTTGCACCAACACGATCTAAAGTAAATGTGACAACTGTTTGATTGGTTTCACTATCCATTCTTGGTTGTGCATCAAGTAAATTTTCTCCACTCATGATAATTCTTTTACTAACCAAAACTGGCTCTTCATACTCATCTGAGCCTTCTTCGTATTCAAGAAGTTCATTTCCGAAAGTTTCTTCTGAAGATTTGGAAACAAATCTAAATGCAAGATTAGCGGTTTTACCTAAAAGATTTTTTATTCGCATTGGATCATCTAAACCGGGTAATTCAACTAAAATTCTATCATTTCCTCTTTTTAATATATTTGGTTCATTTGTTCCAATTTCATCAACTCTTCTTCTTACAATTTCTATAGCTTGGTCAAGTGAAGCATTTTTTAAAAGAACTAAACCATATTTAGAAAGTTTTAACTCAAATTTATTTCCCTCTAAAACTACATCGTACTGGTAGGTTTTAAATCTTTCATAGTATGGATTTACTCCTTCATCTTTATCTTGTAAAAGTTCATTAGTTTTTTCAACATCTTTAGCATCTACATTAAAACTAATTATTTTTGTATCTGTGACTCGTAGATTAAATAATTTAATTTTTTTTTCTTTAAAATAATTTTTGAATAATGTTGCTTTATTTTGTAAATTTTTAACTACAACTGGCTCATTATCAATTTCTAATAATAAGTATGAACCACCTTGTAAATCTAATCCTAGGTTAATTTTTTTATTAAATAAATTATCATCAAATTTTGTAAAGTTAGATAATGTAAAAAAAGAAAATAAAATCGAAATCAGTATGACTGTAATTATTTTTGTTCTCGAAAAATAAAGCACTTTAATATTATTTGAAATTTATTTTTTAACTTCTTGAGTAGTTAATAGACCTTGTATCCCAGTTGACCTATATACTTCAACTTTAACATTATCTGCAATTTCTACTTCTACTTTTTCGTTATCAATAATTCTTTCAACTCTCCCAACAATTCCGCCTGAAGTAATTACTTTGTCTCCTCTTTTAAGATTTTCAACCATAGTTTTATGTTCTTTGGCTTTTTTTTGCTGTGGTCTTATTAAGAAAAAATAGAATATTACAAAAATTAATATTAAAGGTATGAATTGACCTATTCCTGAATTTGACATTTTACTCCTAAGTTTATGAGGATTTTTATACTATATGAATTATTAAAACAACTCTAATTGTTTGAGATTTTTTCTAAATTATTCATATATGGTTTTAAAACATCAGGAACAATAATTGAACCATCTTCTTGTTGGTAGTTTTCTAAAATAGCTATTAGTGTTCTTCCTACTGCTAAGCCACTACCGTTTAATGTTCCAACAAATAAAGTTTCTTTTTTATCATTTTTATATCTTGCTTTCATTCGTCTAGCTTGGAATGATCCACAAGATGAACAACTAGAAATTTCTCTATATTTATTTTCAGAAGGTAACCAAACCTCAATATCATAAGTTTTCTCTGCACTAAAACCCATGTCTCCTGTTGATAGTATAATTTTCCTATAAGGTATTTTTAATAAGTCTAATAAACCAGTAGCACAATTTGTCATTCTTTCTAATTCTTCAATACAATTTTGTGGTTCAACAATACTTACTAATTCAACTTTATAAAACTGATGTTGCCTAATCATACCTTTGGTATCTTTACCATAACTGCCAGCTTCCTTTCTAAAACAAGGAGTAGAAGCAACTAGTCTTATCGGTAAATCTTTTTGATTTAAGATCTTATCTTTAACCATATTTGTTAATATTACTTCAGCAGTAGGTATGAGAAATTTACGTTCAGTCTTATCATCAAGTTTTAATTCAAATTGATCTGTTTCGAACTTTGGTAATTGTCCGGTTCCATACATAGTGCTCTCAGATGCCATTAGCGGGGGAGAAATTTCGATATAACCATTTTTGTTAATATGATTATCTAGCATAAAATTAGAAAGTGCTCTTTCCAATAAAGCAAATTTACTTTTAATAAAAACAAATCTAGATCCAGTAGTTTTAGTAGCTAGATCAAAGTCAAGCATATTAAGGTTATTCCCTAGTTCATAATGCGATTTTGGTTTAAATCCAAAATTTTTAATTGTTCCTTTTTTTTCAATTTCTACATTTGAATTTTCATCTTTACCTTCAGGAACATCACTTAATGGTACATTGGGTATAGATGAAAATATATCATCTAATTTTTTTTTCGTATCAGATTGTAACTTACTTATTTTTTCTATTTCTAAAGATATTTTTTTTGATTTTTCGAAAAGAGTTTTATCCTTAGATTTAGATATATCTTTTTTTTCTTTTTCTAAATTTTCTTTTTCTTGAATAAGTTTTCTGTTATTCTTGTCAAGATCGATGATGTTGTTTTTATCTATTTTAACATTTCGTTTTAATATAAGTTTAATAAAATCATCTATATTATCTCTTATATCTTTTATATTATGCATTTTCTTTTTCTTTGATTTTCTTTTCAATTATATTTACAGAAAAAATTGATAATTCATATAAAATTAAAAGTGGTATTGCTAAACCAATTTGTGTTACTGGATCAGGCGGTGTAAGTATTGCAGCAGCAGCAAATATTATAATAACTACATATTTTCTTCTTTCTTTTAAGAATTTCGAATCAATAAATCCAATTCTAGCTAGAAGGCTAAGAACAACTGGTAGCTGAAAACTTAATCCAAAAGCAAAAATTAATTTCATAATTAAAGATAGATATTCATTAACTTTTGCTTCTAATTGTATTGGTAAATTTGTTACAACACCTGAACTTTCAAATGATAAAAAGAACTTAATAGCTAAAGGCATAATTAAATAGTAAACGAGCATTCCACCTAATAAAAAAAGTATTGGTGTTATAACTAAATACGGTAACAAAGATGATTTTTCATGCTGATATAAGCCTGGAGCAATGAATTTCCAAATTTGGATGAGAATGAATGGACTGGTAATAAAAAAAGCTGCAAAAAAAGAAACCTTTATATAAGTTAAAAAAGTTTCTTGTAGAGCTGTAAATATCAATCTTCTTTCAACTCCATCATCTTTTACAGCAGATGAATATGGTTCAACTAAAAAACCATAAACATGTTCAGAGAAAAAATAACATATTATAAAAGCTACAAACAAAAAAATTAAACAATGAATTAATCTTTCTCTTAGTTCTACTAGGTGACTAATAAAACCAGTTTTTTCCTCATTTTGAGTCATTGTTTTCTACTTTTTCTTCCTTTTTTTTATCAGTTGAAAAATCTTCATTTCCTAATGAAGAAACTTCATTTTGCACATTAGATACATATCGTTTGGCTGAACCTATCCATGAGCCAACTTTTTTAAGCATTATAGGAAAATCTTTGGGCCCAATAATAATTATTGCTAACGAAACTATGATTAATATTTCAAACCAGCCAATTTGTGGCATCTGATTTATTCTTTTTTATCGGAGTCTTGATTATTTTCAGTAATATTTTTTGGCTGACCTTCTTCAGTATCAGTAGAATCTGTAGCCATGCCTTTTTTAAAACTTTTAATACCTTTGGCAACATCTCCCATCAAACTTGAAATTTTACCTCGACCAAAAAGTAAAACTACTAAAATTACAACAATTGCTATTTGCCAAAATCCTATACTCATATTTATTTTATATATCTTTTATTATAGATTTTAAAGTGTCTTTTTAGTCAGTTTCTTTGTCTTTTAAAGTACTACCTAACATTTCATCAATATTAGAATAAATATTTTCTTTTTTCTCTTCTTGTTTTTCTTTGTAGAACTTACCAGTACCAAAAACTGAAGCATCTATTGAGGTTGAATCAATAAGACCAGCTGAACCTAATTCATCAACAGTGGGTAAATCAGATAATTTTTGAAGATTAAAATGACTTAAAAAATCATCAGTAGTTCCATATTGAATTGGCTTTCCAGGTACATTTTTTCGTCCTTGAGGTATTACCCAATTTAGTTCCATTAGAATATCTAGGGTATTTGTTCCAAATGCAACTCCCCTAATCTCTTCAATTTCAGCACGTGTTACTGGTTGGTGATAAACTATTATTGATAAAGTTTCTATTGCTGCTTTAGAAAGTTTTTTTTCAACAGCTTTTTGTTGTGACATTAAATTAGATAAATTTTGAGCTGTTCTAAATGACCATCTTTTTGAAATACAGACTAAATTAATTCCTCTGGATGAATATGTGTCTTTTAATTTGTTAAGAACTTTTTCAACATTAATATTTTTTGATAGTTTAGATTCTATTGTATCAATATCCAAAGGTTCAGCAGCAGCAAATAATATTGCTTCAACCTCACGTTCACCACTACTTAAGTTAGAGGGAAAATTAACAACATTATTTTTTTTATTTTTTTTCATATAATTTAATTTTCTCGGACAAATATATCTCCAAATAATGTATCCTGTTTAATTTTAATATTTCCTTCTTTTGCTAATTCTAAAGATCCAGCAAAAATTCCTGCTTTACCAGTTTTTTTATATTTTTTTTTTGTAATAAAATTTTTAGGTATAAGTTCATCTATATTTTTCCAATCTGTTAATTTGCCAAAGAAACTTTTTATTTGGTTTATACCTTCTTCTGTAGTGAAAACTGGTAATTTTGGAATATTAATTCTCTGAAAATCTTTAGTCATTATTATAGATGAGTAAGTTTTTAAAAGTTCAAATAAGCTAACAGAATATTCGGAACTATATATAGATCTTATTTGTCCCTTAACTCCTCTCATAAAGATATCTTTACCAAGACGTTTTCTTTTCAACATTTGGTCTGACAATAATCTTATTAGTTCTAGTTTTTTTAATTGTAATTTTAATTGTTCCGCAACCTCAAGAGCTTTAAATTCCTCTTCATCAGATTCAGGTAACAACAATTTAGACTTTAAATAAGCAAGCCAAGTTGCCATTAATAAATATTCTGATGCTATTTCTAAATTTAAATCTTTAGACTTTGTAATAAAATCATAAAATTGATCTGCCAGTTTAGTAATTGAAATATTTTCTAAATTTACTTTTTGTGATTTAGCGAGATCTAATAATGTGTCTAATGGACCCTGGAATGATGTTAAATTAACATTAAAATTTAAAGAATTATCAGTAGTCATATTAAGATATAAGCTTATAAAATTCTGATGTTTTTTTCATTAAAAAACTATCTAATTTAGGTGAATTATTTGCAACCTTAATCATTTCAGACATTCTTCCATTGCAGTGTAAAACTAAATTACAACCTGCACTAAAAGCTTTAATTGTGTTTTTTTCAATTGAAAATTTTAAACCTTTCATTGAAACATCATCAGAAATAATTACATTTTTAAATCTAATTTTATTACGGATAATACTAATTATTTTTTTTGAGTGTGTTGCTGTATTTATTGGATCAATTGATTCGTAAATAATATGCGCAGTCATGGCAAATAAAGATTTTTGCTTTTTAAATGTAGAAAAATCATTTTTTAATAAATATTTTAAACTTTTTTTAACTATAGGTGTTTTTAAATGGCTATCTGTCAAAGCGAGACCGTGACCTGGAATGTGTTTTATTACTGATGCAATTTTATTTTTGTGAAACTTTTCAATAAACAAGCTACCCAATTTTTTTACAATTTTAGGATTTTGTGAAAATGAACGATCACCTATAATTTTATTAGTATTTTTACGTCTTACATCTAAAACTGGTACAGTATTTATATTAACTCCTACTTCACGTAACAAATAACTTATTTGATTAATATAAATGTTTAAATAATGGGAGATTTTTTTTTTATTTTTTTTATATATTAAAGCAAAATAGTTAGCTGAAAAAGTTTTTGTATTAATAATTTTTTCTAATCTTGAAACTCGACCGCCTTCCTGATCAATTAATATTGGATAATTAATATCTTTAAATATAGATTTAATTTTTGCTATTAATTTTTGCGACTGCTCTATAGATTTAATATTTCTTGAAAAAAGAATTACACCCCAAGGTTTATATTTTTT
>Ga0208277_1002192_pt1 | contig 11170 bp, 9 predicted proteins | sample ETNtaG_5_FD_185782 | JGI IMG/M metagenome (GOLD analysis project Ga0208277, IMG submission 185782) | Marine microbial and viral communities from oxygen minimum zone, Eastern Pacific Ocean - ETNP201406SV205 (SPAdes) (version 2) | ecosystem: Environmental > Aquatic > Marine > Oceanic ...
AAGTAGTGCTATCGACCAAAAGAAATTAGATAAGTTAGCGCGATTAGCTGTTTATACGGGGGTGGGGTTACAAAAGGGACAGAACCTACTGCTAACTGGTCCAGTTGAATCCCTGCCATTGATAAGATTAATAGCAAAACATGCATACAAAGCGGGAGCAGGACTTGTGACCCCTTTGTTATCTGATTCAGAGGTCACTCTTTCTAGATATAAATATGCTCAAGATCAGTCTTTTGATGTAGCAGCAGATTGGCTTTACAAAGGCATGGGTGAGGCTTTTGATAACAATACCGCTAGAATGGCTATAGCTGGTGATGACCCAATGTTACTTTCTGAAATGGATCCAGAAAAAGTGTCCAGAGCAAACAAAGCTAATTCAATAGCTTACAAACCGGCAAGAGAAAGAATAACTCAGTTTGATATAAACTGGAATATTATCTCATGGCCAGGGATGAGCTGGGCAACAAGAATGTTTCCCGATTTGGATCCATTAGATGCTCAACATCGCTTATCGGAAGCCATTTTTCTTGCATCAAGGGTAGTTGAGGATGATCCAGTTAATGCCTGGGCTGAGCATAATAAAGCATTGAGAAAGAAAACAGATTGGCTAAATGGAAAGAATTTTAGAGATTTACACTTTTCTGGTCCAGGTACTGATTTAAAAGTAGGGCTAGCAGATGACCATGAGTGGATGGGGGGCGCATCTCAGGCACAGAATGGAGTAATATGCAATCCAAACATACCTTCAGAAGAGGTTTTTACTACCCCTCATTATCTCAGAGTGGAAGGTCATGTATCTTCTACTAAGCCACTTTCGCACCAGGGTTCACTTATTGATGAAATAAGAGTGGTATTTAAGGAAGGGGCTATAGTTGACGCCAAGGCTAGCAAAGGAGAAAAGATTTTTCAGAAGGTTCTTGAGTCAGATGACGGTGCCCGTCGTCTAGGAGAAGTAGCTCTTGTTCCCGACAGCTCACCAATTTCTCAGTCTGGTCTATTGTTCTACAATACTCTATTTGATGAGAACGCCGCTTGCCACATAGCACTAGGACAATGCTACTCAAAATGTTTTAAAAGCAAGAAAAACCTTTCCCAAGAGGAAATAAAGTCCAAAGGTGGTAATTCGAGTATGATTCATATTGATTGGATGATTGGGTCTAAGGAAATTGATATTGACGGTCTTTCCCAGGATGGAGAAATCACTCCAATTTTTAGGAAAGGTGAATGGTGTGTCTGAAATAAGTTTGAAGATGTCGAAGGTTTTGTCAGAAGCTTTATTGAGATCGGCTAGGCAGGAGGGAATAGAGAGAAAAAAAGAAGCAGATACAGTAAAACTAGCAAAAGCAGTTAACGTATCAATAAGTGCTGAAGCAAAGCAAAAGTTACTTAAAAAGCTTTAAAAAGTATTAATCTCTAGCCTTTATCCAATGAATGTAATTCCCGCCGCATTATTTTTCCTGTACTAGTTTTCGGGACATCCTCAACGAATTGTACTTTTCTCGGGCACTTATATGCAGCGAGCTCTTTACGACAAAAGGCTATCATTTCATCTTCAGTTGAGGTCTTGCCTTCCTTAAGCACCACGTAAGCTTTGGCAATTTCCCCTTTTAATTTATCGGCCTGTTTTCCCACTGCTGCTAATGCAACATCTGGATGGCCTGCTAGTACTCTCTCTATTTCTGCTGGATAAACATTATAACCGCCTGTTAGTATCATATCTTTTTTTCTGTCTACTATGTATACGCAGCCATCCTCATCCATGGTTCCTAGATCTCCTGAGTGCAACCACCCATCAGGTTCAAGAGTTTCACGTGTTTTTTCTTCATCTCCAAAGTAACCCATCATTGTTATGGGACCACGAACCATTAGCTCCCCAACTTCTCCACGAGGCATAGTTTTTAAAGGATCATCAACATCAGCTATTTTCAACTCACAATAGGGTATGGCACATCCGATTGACCCATGTTTGTTAGGTCCATATAAAGGAAATGTAGAGCCAAGTCCTGCGATTTCTGTCATTCCCCAAAGTTCAATTAAAGGAACTTTAAAGTCTTTTTCCACTGCCTTCATTGTCGCTACAGGCATAGTTTGCCCACCAACGTAACACCTCTGTAAGCTTGATAAATCAGCATTTTTGAATGATGGGCTGTTTAGCATAAACATATACATTGTTGGCACTCCATCAAATATTGTTGCCTGATATTTCTCTATGTCTGAAAGCATTTTCTCTGCGTCAAATGTTTTATGAAGAATTAACTTGGTTCCAAACATCATCATTCCTGTCATAAGAACATTCCCATAAACATGTGGGCAAGGTAGGGCGCTGACTATTACATCCTCTGACCCTCGAGAATGGAGTTGGCTGGTCATAGATCCGTTAAGTATTACTGCTTCATGTGATTGCATTGCTCCCTTAGGATGGCCTGTTGTTCCAGACGTGTAACCTATAGTAGATAAAGACTTTGGTGATTTAGAAGGGATGGGACTCGGGCTTAAGTTGCTGTCTAATAAGGAATTAAATGCCATAGAACCTTCTATGTTGGTTCCAAATGATATAATCGTTTCTAAATTTGTCTTGTCTTTTAAGGGTAATAAGGAAGGAGCTTTATCTTCCGATGTTATAATTGCTTTTGCCCCACAGTCATTTACAACATATTCAATTTCTGGAGGAGTGAGCATGGTATTTAGAGGGTTTATAACAGCCCCAATCCGGGCTATCGCAAAATAAGAAACAACCCATTCCCAACAGTTAGATGCATAAAGAGTAACCACATTATCTTTCTCTATTCCGATTGATTCTAAACCTCCAGCCACTTTTTCAACCATTTCATTCAATTGATTATATGTGTAGGGTGTTCCCTCGAAAATTAAAGCTTCCCTATCTCCAAACTTTTGGGCAGCATTTAGAGCAATTTGACCTAAGTGTTCAAGCATGACGTAATCCTCCTTAGAAGTGAATTTTTCCACAAAACCGATGCTTTGTCAAAATAGTCAATTTCAGTCTCAGTCACACATCAGCTATTCTATTTTTAATTGTCATAGAAGTTTTTAAGAAGTTGGAATACTCTGGGTTTATGATTAGAAATATCCGTCCAAAAACTTTCATCGGTAAGTTCTAAAAATCCAGTTAGCTCCTTGAAATCCTGATCATTGAGGTTTTTAAATCCCATAGACCAATTAGGAAAACTTCTTTGGTCGTATGATCCTTCTTCCAATATAGTTATGGTATGATGTTTTGTGTCTTTTAAGATTCTAGGCCAAACGTTTTCAATAGCCTTCTTTGGACCTTCAATTATCTGTAAAAAATTTCCGCGATTAAACTCTTGATTAAATCTGTAAATTAATAGCCCCGTGATATTCTCTCTGCTATTCCATTCTATTGATTTTGATAGTAGCTCTCCTAACTCGGAATTAGAGATCTTTGACTTTGAAAAGCTGAAATATAAAATATAGTGATACATTTTTTTTCTGAAATATAAATAAAGACATAATTATTTTTATCTTTACCACATGATTTAAAATTAGCGACTTAAGTTTATTTATTGTAACTTATAACCTGACTAATAAAATAAACCGTTTTAAGGAGAGTTCAATGAGAGAAGCCGTTTTGGTTTCAACTGCAAGAACCCCCATTGGAAAAGCCTTTAGAGGAGCTTTCAATGACACTCATGCGCAAGAGTTAGCTGGCCATGCAATTCATCATGCAGTAATTAGAGCGGGAATTGAAAAAGATGAGATAGATGATGTAATTATAGGGGCCGCTGGTCAGCAGGGCACTCAACAAGGCAATATAGCGAGACAATCCTTACTACGAGCTGGACTACCTGTTACCGTCGCTGGGATGTCTTTAGATAGGCAATGTGCATCTGGACTTATGGCTATAGCAACTGCTGCAAAGCAAATAACAGAAGATGGAATGGAAATTACGATAGGAGGAGGAGTTGAATCTGTCTCCTTGGTGAGAAATGAAAATTTTAGAACAGATAGGGTTAGAGATCCCTGGCTAGAAGAAAGATTGCCAGACCTTTATATGACTATGATAGAGACAGCCGAAAATGTAGCAGAACGTTATGAAGTCTCAAGAGAGTCACAAGATGAGTACGCTTTGCAATCTCAGACCAGAACTGCAAGAGCACAGAATTTGGGGTATATGGATGACGAAATTGTTCCTTTGAAGTCTATTATGAAATTTCAAGACTCAGAGACTGGTGAAATAAAGAAACATGAAATGCTTTTAGAAAAAGATGAAGGTAACAGACCAGGTACAACTATAGATGGATTAAGAGGGTTAAAGCCTGTCTTTAAGGATGGTATAAGTTTAAAGAAAGGAAATTATATAACGGCTGGCAATGCATCTCAATTGTCGGATGGAGCTTCGGCCTCTGTTTTAATGGAAATAAAGCAGGCGGAGAAAAGAAACTTAAATCCACTTGGTGTCTATAAGGGAATGGCAGTAGCAGGTTGTGCCCCTGATGAAATGGGTATCGGTCCTGTTTTTGCGGTCCCAAAATTGTTAAAACAGCATAATCTAAAAATGGATGATATTGATCTTTGGGAATTGAACGAAGCATTTGCTAGCCAAGTCATTTACTGCCAAGATAAACTTGGCGTCCCCAATGAAATACTTAATGTCAATGGAGGAGGAATATCAATAGGACATCCCTTTGGAATGTCTGGGGCCCGTTTGGTAAGTCATGCATTGATAGAAGGGAAACGTCGAAATGCAAAAAATATTGTTGTTACTATGTGCGTGGGGGGTGGAATGGGCGCAGCTGGATTATTTGAGGTATTATAAATGCTTTGTGTAAATGAACCAGAAGAGTTGAGCAACTTTAAGAATTATGATTTAGGTTCTGGTAAATGGGTATTAATTGACCAAAACTTAATAAACGAATTTGCTGAAGTTTCAGGAGATAACCAATGGATACACGTAGACGTAGAAAGGGCTTCTACAGATATGCCTAATGGTCAAACGATAGCGCATGGTTTACTTACATTGTGTCTTTCAACAAAGATGGGTCAGGAACAGCTAAAAATAGAAAATATTAAATTAATAATAAATTACGGAATTGATAATTTGAGGTTCACATCTCCAGTCAAGGTAAATTCTAGAATAAGAATGCGTTCTATAATTGTAGATGTAACTGGCAGAGAGGACAAAAGTATTTTGCTTAGAATTAAAAGAGTTATTGAAATAGAAGGACAAGAAAAACCTGCGATGATAGCTGAAACTCTTTCCTTGGTTTATCCAAAAAACTAATGTCTTTCAGAGAAAGGATCAGAATTAATAAATTGATTTAGCAAATTCCTCTAGAGACTTTGTTAGACCGTCATTATTTAGGTGAAAACGGTCAATTTCCATTTCCCAGTCAGCCTCTAAGAATTTAGGTTTATTATCTTTAAACCATAGTTCATTTTCAAAGTTAATTTGATCATCAGAGAAAATTTTTGCAGTCAATATCCATGATTTCAAATCAACTTCCTGAAGATTAGAAATTATTTCCAGGCATTTTTCTCGGTTTCGCTCCATGAAATGTGCAAATAAAACAGCGCTCATACGATGATCGGTATTTGGTTTTCCCATAGGAATAGGGTCTAATTCCAAAGCACTCTCTAAAAGCTCTAACCCTTTTTCAACAGATCCAATTCTTACTAAAATTTCTCCATAGACTGACAAAACACGAGGGTCATTCGGAACCATTTTATAACAAGCTCTGGCATACCTTTCTCCTGCTTTGAAATCATGGCTGCTAAGTGATACCTCGGCCAACATTCTATGAACTTCAAAGTCATTGTCATTTAGTTGTTGAGCCTGTTCAATACACTTCATTGAGGTGTCCCACCAGCTTTTCATGTCACCTTCAATATAGCCTCTGCCCATTGCTTGACCAATTGCACAGGCTTTCCAAGCATAAGCCTGACCATTTTTTGCGTCAGCATTTATTGCTTTTTCAAAAGATTCTATTGCCTCTAAACAAGATTCTTTCTTGAATTTGTGATGCAAGACTTTTCCTTTCAGCAGCAGTTCATAGGAAGTCAAGTTTTCAGTTGGTTTTCTGTTGGCTCTTTCTAAGCTAGAAATCTCAATCTCTCCCAAAAGCGCAATAGATATTTTTCGTACTATTTCGTCTTGGACATCAAAAATATCTTCTAAAATTCTATCATATTTATTATTCCAGAGTGCCTTGCCGTCAGAGGCATCAGAGAGTTCAACAGATATTCTTACTCTTTTGCCTGACGATCGTATACTTCCTGAAACAGCATAATCAACACCAAACTTTTTTGAAAAAGAACTTATGTCGCTATCTGTATCTCGGAACTCAAAGCAAGATTGTCGGGATAGAACCTCTAACTCCCTTATTCTTGAAAACTCAGTAATTAGATCTTCCACAACTCCATCTACAAGATAACCTCCATCCTCATCGTTATTCATATTATCAAAAGGTAAAACTGCTAATTTTGGCTTATAGCTCTTAGTGGCCTCTGAGAACTCTTTTTCTTTTCTTGCATCAGTTTTTATAATTTTTTCGCCTGAAGGAGATATTCCGTAAACTTGGAAAGCGTCATCAATATTTTTTAATGGTTTTGTACCGGCATCTTCTATAGTAAAGTTTATTCTTTTGTTTACCTGATCCTGGACTGCCGTAGACAATAAAATTTGACCGGGGGCACAAGCGGTTTCCAGTCTAGCAGCAATATTAACTCCATTTCCATAAACATTATCGCCCTCAATTATTACATCATCCAGATGAATTCCTACCCGCCAGTCCAACTTGGATGTTTCGCCAAGTGTTTTATTTCTATCATATATAGCTTTTTGGAATCCAATTGCGGCATTTACACATTCAACTGGACTTTCGAATTCTGCTATAACGGAGTCCCCTGCAGTATAAAAAATTCTGCCACCAAAATCTTTTACTAAAGGGTCAATTAGAGATCTACAAGCTTTTAAGTTTTCTAGTGTTAATTCTTCATTTTCTTCCATGCGTCTACTAAAACCGACGCAATCTGTTGCCAGTATAGTAGTAAGTTTTCGTTTTACTTTTGACATATCAAATTTCAAATTAAAGTGTGGTTGCAGGTTTCAAAATATACTTATTGAGTTCTATTATAATATTTCATAATTTTATTTTTCTGCAATAGATATAATTGAAAATAATATATTAAACTTTTAAAGTTATTAGTTATAATTTTCGGTTGAACCTATGGAGAGTTTTATGAAATTATTATTACCATATACTACATTGATAGTAGCAGTTTTTTTTGGGACCTTGTCTAATTCTTTTGCCAATTCAGCTAATGGATTTACGAAGATTATTCCCTCTACATTAAGTGCTGTCACAATCATCGCATGTATGTATTGCTTGTCGATAGTAATGAGGTCTATGCCAGTTGGAATTACATATGCTTCCTTCGCTGGTTTTTGCATAATATTTACTACAGCCGTAGGGGCCATTAAATTTCAACAGATACCAAATATTTTTACAATAACTGGTATTATACTAATTATTATTGGTGTGGTCCTTGTGAATGTTTTAGGGAGCTCAAATTCTAATTAGAAGGTTATCTTTTTCTAGAAAATTAGTTAAAGAAATTCTATTAAGAATATACATAACCTTAATCCTCATAGTCGGACATTGGCGGGCAAGTGCAAACTAAATTTCTATCTCCAAAAACATTGTCGATACGATTAACTGGAGGCCAATATTTATCAATTCTGAAAGATCCAGGAGGAAAACATGCTTGTTCTCTCGTATAGGGTCTATCCCATTCACCAACTAAATCTTCCACAGTATGAGGAGCATTCTTTAAAGGATTGTTTTCAGCATCAACTCGACCCTCTTTTATATCGTTTGCTTCTTCAAATATAGCTAACATTGCGTCGCAAAATCTGTCTAATTCTGCTTTTGTCTCACTTTCAGTAGGCTCTATCATTAGAGTGCCAGCAACAGGAAAACTCATTGTGGGAGCGTGAAAGCCACAATCCACTAGTCTCTTAGAAATATCATCTACTGTAACTCCTGTCTCATTTGTAAGTGGTCTTATGTCAATTATACATTCATGTGCTACTCGCCCCTTTGGCCCCGTATATAATATAGGGTAACAGTTGCTAAGTCTTTTCGAAATATAATTGGCATTTAGAATTGCTACTCTAGTTGCTTGGGTTAAACCAGTGCCACCCATCATCAAACAGTAAGCCCACGATATTGATAGAATTGAACCAGAACCAAAAGGTGCTGCAGAAACTGCGCCACCGTTTTTGTCTTTAACTGGGTTTCCAGGCAGAAAAGGTTGAAGATGGCTCTTTACGGCTATGGGCCCCATTCCTGGACCACCTCCTCCATGAGGAATGGCAAAAGTTTTATGAAGATTAAGATGGCTTACATCTGCTCCAATTTCACCTGGTTTAACTAATCCAACCATTGCATTTAAATTTGCTCCGTCTAGATAAACTTGACCCCCATACTTATGAGTGATTTCACATATTTTTTTAACATGTTCCTCAAACACACCGTGAGTTGATGGATAGGTGATCATGCATGAAGAAAGGTTTTCTTGAAACTCTTCTGCTTTAGCCTCAAAATCCTCTACGTCGATATCTCCATTATCCGAAGTTTTTACCGGAACAACTTTCAAACCTGCCATTTGTGCTGACGCTGGATTGGTTCCGTGCGCTGACATTGGAATAAGGCAGACATTCCTTTGAGTGTCTCCACGAGATTTATGATAACGAGAGATTGTTAGTAATCCTGCATACTCCCCCTGAGCTCCTGAGTTAGATTGCATGGAAATGCCGTCATAACCTGTTGCATCACATAACATTCTAGACAAATCATCTATCATTTTTTTATAGCCCAAAGCTTGGTTCTCGGGAACCAGCGGGTGGACTTGAGAAAATTCAGGCCATGTAAGAGGTATCATTTCTGCTGAGGCATTAAGCTTCATTGTGCAAGAACCCAATGGAATCATTGACCGATCCAGAGCAAGATCACGGTCTGCTAGTCGACGCATATATCTTGTCATTTCACTCTCTGCTCTATTCATATGAAAAACTGGATGAGTTAAGAAATCCGATGTTCTCAATAATTCATTTGGTATGCGATATTCGGCTGTCAGGTCACTGTCTTGCCGATTTATCCCGAATGATCGCCAAACTGCTTCTATAATTGCAGGTCTTGTACGCTCATCCAAAGAAATACCTATTTTAGTATTCCCAACTTTTCTCAAGTTTATACCCTCTGCTATAGCTGACTTTAGTACAACGGGTTGCATGGGACCAACATCTACAGTGACAGTGTCAAAAAAATATGTTTGCTCAACTTTTAATCCATTCTCTTGAAGCCCTTTTGCCAGTCGAACAGTTTTCCGGTGAATTCTTTGTGCAATAGCTTTTAGACCTTTAGGTCCATGCATTACAGCATAAAAAGATGCCATAACAGCTAGCAAGGCTTGAGCGGTACACACGTTACTTGTCGCTTTTTCTCGCCTAATATGCTGTTCTCTTGTTTGGAGTGCTAATCTATAGGCTTTATTTCCTCTGCTATCTACTGAGACACCTACAATTCTGCCTGGTAAGAATCTTTTAAAAGCTTCTTTTGTAGCCATGTAAGCAGCATGTGGTCCGCCAAAACCTTGTGGCACTCCAAATCTTTGAGTTGATCCCACCGCAATATCTGCTCCCATTTCTCCAGGCTCTTTTAATAAAGTAAGTGATAAAGGATCTGCGGATATTATTGCTACGGCATTATTTGCATGTAGGCTAGCGATATTTTTTGTGAAATCATTTATGAAACCGTGTGTGCCGGGGTATTGAAATATGGCACCAAAACAATCACTGTAATTTAGATCTTTTTCAGGATTTCCAACAATTATAGTTAATCCCAGAGGTTCTGCCCGTGTCCTTAAAACTTCTATATTTTGCGGGTGACACTCCTGATCAACAAAAAAATTGTTTGAGCTTGATTTAGAAATTCTTCGTGCCATGGTCATGGCCTCAGCACAAGCTGTTGACTCGTCCAAAAGTGATGCATTAGCAATTTCTAGCCCGGTGAGATCGCTAATCATAGTTTGGAAATTCAAAAGAGCTTCAAGCCTTCCTTGAGATATTTCTGGCTGATAAGGAGTATAAGAGGTGTACCAAGCAGGATTTTCTAAAATATTTCTCTGTATCGCTGGAGGAGTAATTGTTCCGTGATATCCCTGACCAATAAGGCTCATCATTCGCTTGTTCAAAAGTGCTGTTTCCCTCATATGATACAACATCTCTCTTTCTGACTTAGGTTTTTCCCAGTTGAGAGCTTTTTTTTGCCTTATTGATTTGGGTATTGTTTCGTCGATAAGTTTGCTTAAATCATCCACACCAAGAGATTTGAGCATTTCTTTCATCTCTTCAGGAGATGGTCCTATATGCCTCCTATTAGCAAAATCATACGGCAAGTAATCCGTAGGCTCGAAGTCTTTTGGTTCATAGTTCATTTTGTTCCCCCATTTTCAAAATACTTATTCAATCAATTTTTTATATTCTTCTTCATTCATCAATTCATTTAGATCATCTTTATTTTCTAAATTCATTTTAAAGAACCAAGCATTTCCCTCTGGATCAGAATTGACCAGAGAAGGATCGTCAACAATAGCAGAGTTTACTTCAACTATTTCCCCATTTAACGGTGCTAGTATATCTGATGCCGCTTTTACACTCTCTATCACAACAATTTCTTGTCCTTTTGAGACTTTACTTCCAGGTTCGGGTAACTCAACGAAAACTATGTCGCCTAGTTGGGTTGCAGCGTATTCTGTAATGCCAACTGTTACAATGTCGCTGTCAGCTAGTAACCATTCATGTTCTTCTGTATATTTCATTTTGATCTCCCTTTTTTTAATTTTTGAAACTGGTTTTAACAAATGGCAGATTTATTATCTTCAATGGAAGGAGTTTGTTACGTACATCGCCATAAACCAACGTATCTTTTTCTATCCAAGATTGATCTAAATAACCCATAGAAATTGGTTTTTCTATTGTTGGAGAGTATCCTCCTGAAGTAACTATTCCAATTTCCTGTGAACCGATTTCGTCTTTATATAATTTTGTGCCATGCCTGATGGGAGCTTTCCCAATCGGAAGCAATCCAATTCTTTTCTTCTTTGGATGTTTATCAATTTGATCCAGTAT
>Ga0208277_1002193_pt1 | contig 11167 bp, 13 predicted proteins | sample ETNtaG_5_FD_185782 | JGI IMG/M metagenome (GOLD analysis project Ga0208277, IMG submission 185782) | Marine microbial and viral communities from oxygen minimum zone, Eastern Pacific Ocean - ETNP201406SV205 (SPAdes) (version 2) | ecosystem: Environmental > Aquatic > Marine > Oceanic ...
TGTAAAGGAGTAAGTTTAAATAAATTATTTAAAACAACTTGAGGATATGAATCTCTTCTTAATTCAACAACAATTCTCATACCATCTCTATCACTTTCATCTCTAATGTCTGCAATACCTTCAAGTTTTTTATCGTTCACCATATCAGCGATTCTTTCAATTAATCCTGCTTTATTTGTTTGATAAGGAAGTTCAGTAATTATCACTGCGTCCCTATCAGGTCTCCCTGGATTTTCAATTGTTTCTATTTCAGCCACTCCACGCATGGTGATTGAACCTCTCCCAGAAAGATATGTTTCCTTAATTCCACTCCTGCCAAGGATCTGACCACCGGTCGGAAAATCTGGACCTTTAATTATATTCATCAAATCTATTTCTTCTAACTCAGGATTAGAAATTAAAGCCATCAATCCATCAATCAATTCGACCAAATTATGTGGAGGTATGTTGGTTGCCATACCTACAGCTATTCCAGACGAACCATTTAAAAGCAATTGTGGAATTCTTGCCGGTAATACTGTTGGTTCTTGTACTGATCCATCAAAGTTATCGGCGAAATCAACTGTTTCAGATTCAATATCTTCAAGCAAGCTGTCTGTGGTCAAAGATTGTAATCTGGATTCTGTATATCTCATTGCGGCAGGAGGATCATTATCAACAGATCCAAAATTCCCATGCCCATCTATTAAAGGCATCTGCATGGAAAAATCTTGCGCCATTCGGACCAAGGCGTCATAAACGGCTGTATCACCATGAGGATGGAATTTACCTAAAACTTCTCCAACCACACGTGCGCATTTCCGGTAAGGTCTGTCGCTAGTCAGTCCAAGTTCATACATCGCATAGAGAATCCTTCGGTGAACTGGTTTAAGTCCATCTCTCGAATCAGGTAAAGCTCTCCCAACAATCACACTCATCGCGTATTCCAAATAGGAACGCGACATTTCGTTTCTTAAGTCAGTCTGAATGATCCGATCGTCGGATTCCCCAGGACCAGTACTATTAGGTCCCAATGGATCAGCCATATATAAAGGTTTTACCAATTATAAGAACATCTGAGCATTAATAAACCTTTTAAAGTGAATAACCATATATCTGAAAGTAAATCACCTCCAACAAAATCAACAATTACAAAAACATGACATAAATGCCCCCTCCAAGCCCTCCTTTATCATCTAGTTAATCTAAAAAAATAAGCAAAATCTTGATTATCTATTCCCAACATTTGCTCAATTTGGCACTTCAGTTGGTAGTTTGACGAGAACTTACAAAATTTAGGTGTGAATATTCAACTAGGACGCACCAAAATTGTTCGAAGAGCCTACGGGATTGATGAAATTGCATTAGTTCCGGGAAGAAGAACAGTTGACCCTGGCATCACAAAAACCAATTGGGAAATCGGTGGAATTGAAAGGGATATTCCCATAATCGCAAGCGCGATGGATGGTGTTGTAGATGTAAACATGGCCGTAGCCCTGTCAAAATTAGGAGCCCTAGGTGTTTTAAATCTAGAAGGCGTACAAACTAGATATGAAGATCCAAAAGAAGTTCTAACTAAAATCCAATCAATCGGGAAAGAGGAATTTGTTCCCCTAATGCAAGAAATCTATAATAAGCCGATCAAAGAAAAATTAATTTTAAAAAGAATTCAAGAAATCAAAGATAGTGGGGGTATTGCTGCTGTAAGCGGGACCCCATTAGCAGCAATTAAATATAAAAATTTAGTCAAAGACTCAGGTGCAGACTTATTTTTCCTTCAGGCGACTGTAGTTTCAACAGAACATCTGGGTAAAGAGGGTAGTCAAAATCTTGATCTTTATGATCTTTGCGAAAACATTGGCATACCGGTTGCTGTGGGTAATTGCGTTACTTATGAAGTCTCTTTAAAGCTTATGAAAGCAGGCGCTGCCGCAGTGATGGTTGGTATTGGACCTGGAGCCGCATGCACCTCCAGAGGAGTATTAGGGGTTGGAATTCCTCAAGCAACTGCTATTTCTGATTGCGCTGCTGCAAGGGATGATTTTCAAAAAGAAAGTGGGAAATATGTCCCAATTATTGCTGATGGAGGAATTATCACTGGTGGGGATATTTGCAAATGCATAGCATGTGGTGCTGATTCAGTGATGATTGGTTCCCCTATCGCAAGATCTCAGGAGGCTCCAGGTAAAGGTTTTCATTGGGGTATGGCAACACCAAGTCCTGTTCTACCAAGAGGTACAAGGATTCAAGTTGGAACAACCGGTAGTTTAAAAAGTATTCTTTGTGGACCAGCAATTCTTGATGATGGAACCCACAATTTATTAGGAGCAATAAAAACCTCAATGGGAACTCTAGGCGCGACTAATATCAAGGAAATGCAAAATGTTGAGGTAGTTATCGCACCTTCTTTGTTAACAGAAGGAAAGGTTTACCAAAAAGCGCAACAGCTTGGAATGGGAAAATAAAGCTACCGAAAGATTTCAGAATTAAATACAATGGCTACAATTGAGTAGTGAGAGCCTTTGCTCTCACACTCCTCACACTTAAAAATGCCCGACTTGTTCGGGTTTTTCCTATTAAAAGGGGCCGAATGAATATTCAAACTTCGTTTAAAAATGGCAGCAAAACTTTTTATAGGCAAAATACAATTGTTATGATCAAGTTCTTAAGACTTCTAAGGTATGTCCACAGCTTCTGCAGTAACTGATTCCTCTTTCGAACAAGAAGTCCTCCAGAGCGATGTTCCTGTTTTGGTTGATTTTTGGGCACCTTGGTGCGGACCATGCAGAATGGTTGCTCCAATTGTCGAAGAGATCTCAAAAGATTTTGAAGGCAAAATAAAAGTTTACAAATTGAATACCGATGAGAATCCTAATGTTGCTAGTCAGTATGGGATCAGAAGCATCCCAACGCTGATGATCTTCAAAGGAGGTCAGAAAGTAGATACCGTTGTGGGAGCAGTCCCTAAAGCCACCCTCTCAGGAACAATTTCCAAACATCTCTAATCCCAAAATTTAGAATTTCTAGAGCCCAATTCAAATGATTCATAGGTAAATCTTTTGACAAAAATTGGATTAATAGATTATGGAATGGGTAATCTTTTTTCCGTTCAACAAGCATTTAAAAGGTTTAATCAGCCTTTAGATATTATTTCTGATATCAAAACACTTCAGTCTTGTGATGCTTTAATTCTTCCCGGAGTTGGTGCTTTTGATCCCGCAATGATGAATTTAAGAAAAACTGAACTAGTACCTTCAATAATTGACTGGATAAATAATGGTAAACCACTTTTTGGAATTTGTTTAGGATTACAGCTTTTATTTGAGACTAGTGATGAGGGGACTTCAGAAGGATTAGGAGTTATCAAAGGTCATATTCGCAGATTACCTCAAGAAAAAGACGAAAGGATTCCTCATATTGGTTGGTCTCCAATATATAAAACAAATGAATGTCCTATTCTAGAAAATTATCCTGGTTCTAATTGGATGTATTTCGTCCATTCCTACTCAGCATGTCCTTTAGAACCAAAACATACCGTAGCCGTAACAAAATTTGGTAAAACTGATGTCTCATCTATGGTCTGGCATAAAAATACTGGTGCCTGTCAGTTTCATCCCGAAAAGTCAGGAGTTGCAGGACAAAAAATTATTTTTAATTGGATTAATTGGTTAAAACAAAACAAATTTTAGTTTGAAAGGGAAATTGAAATTAATGTCTGGGAAAAGGATAGAAAGTCCTTTAAGCCAAAAGACAAGACCAACCTCCTCAAAAGTAAGAGAGGCACTAATAAATATTCTTGGGAACAAGCTTAGAGGAGCAAGTTGGCTAGATCTTTGCAGTGGAAGTGGAGCAATGGCATGTGAGGCTCTGCAAAAAGGAGTAAAGAGGGTTCTTGCAATTGAAAAGCAGAGGGAAACTGCAAAAATATGCAAAAAAAACCTTATTGATGTATCAAATACTATGGATCAATCAATACATATTGAAGTCATTTGCAATGAATTGATCTCATTTCTCAAAAAGGGACCAAAAAATCAAAAAATTCAGTTTGTTAAAGATTGCCAAAATCCTGAAAAATTTGATTTTGTTTTTCTAGATCCTCCATACGAATCTGAAGTATATGAAATTACTCAAGAACTTTTATTATCTAAAGAATGGATTAAAGAATCAACTACTTTGATATGCGAATGCTCGTCAAAATCAATGCCAAGAATACATAATGGGTGGAAATTAAATAAAGAGAAATTTTATGGAAGCACCTCTCTCATTTTTCTTATTCCCAATCAGGCATTGAACTGCTTCGACGATACTGATTCCATGCACTAACAAAAAGGCCTAATAGTGTTATGGGAACTAGTCCAAGAACAATCCCACATAGCAAAGGCTCAATCATTTGCTCGCATTTTTATGATTACTAATAACAATTCTTTCATGTCAAAGAGGTTTTAGTGAATATTCCGTCATCAAAAGCATTAATTAAGGAGGGCCAAGAAATCAGCTCTTGGAGAATATTTTTATTATCTTCTCTCACTCTCATCCTGTTAATTCTTTTTTGGAGAATGGGTGACTTCAAGCAAGATCCTTTCATAACTGAAACTTTATCTATTCAAGGTGAAGCTTTATCAGGAAGTAAATTATTCAAAATCAATTGTGTCGGTTGCCATGGGATCTCAGCTCAAGGGTTTGTAGGGCCCGACCTTCATGAAGTGACTCAAGAAATGAGTGATAAAAAGATTATTAATCAAGTTATTCGAGGATTGACTCCACCAATGCCAAGTTTTGAAATCGAACCTCAATCAATGGCTGATCTGCTGGAGTATATGCATTCACTCAATTAATAGTGGCTATAAATAAAACTCTAAAAGTAATACTTGTCGAGCCAGCGGGGCCAATCAATGTTGGGAGTGTTGCAAGACTCTGTGAAAACTTTAGTGTTCATGAATTACGACTAGTTTCACCTAAATGCGATTATTTAGCTCAAGAAGCAAAAAAGATGGCTGTAAGAGGATTGAAGATCTTAGAGAAAGCAAAAGTGTATGAAGATCTAAATTCAGCACTTTCAGACTGCTCAAGAATTATTGCCACTTGCGGTAGAAAAGAACATGGAGAAATCCCTCTTAATTCAAATAAAGATGCTTTGAGCTGGGTTCTTAAATCAGAAAGAGAAGAGACAATAGCTTTAGTTTTTGGAAGAGAAGACAGAGGTTTATCTAACGAGGAGCTTTTAAAAGCAAATAAAGTGATTAGTCTTAATACCAGCGAGGATTATCCATCATTAAATCTTTCACATGCAGTCGCAATTGTTCTTCATCAATTCAACCAATTGAATGATCTTGATTTATTAAAAAACCATACTAAAACAAGCTCTCCTGCGAATTTAATTAAATTAGAAGATTGTATTAATGATGCAGGTAGTCTTTTGCTTGATATTGGTTTCTTGATGAAACATACCTACAAAGCTAAAATGACGAAGATCAAACAATTACTCTTAAGAGGTGAGATAAAAGATGATGAAGTTGCACTAATTAGAGGTATAATTAGCCAAGCAAGATGGAAGATTAAAAATAAAAATGATTAATCAAAATAACAAGCTACAATAAATAGCAAAGATTTATATTCTTTAATTTTAAAGTGAAAAGACACCTCAAAGTAATAGCGAATATATTTTTAACAAGCATGGCCTTATCAATTTTACTTGGTAGTTTTCTAAGAATATTAGGTCCCATTAATCAAAGCAATAGAATAAACAAAGGAATCAATATAACAGGGAAATCTAGAAGGTCAGTTAAAAAAGAATTACTAACTAGAAAATCCAATTTATTATCACTCTACAATGATAAATTAGAAAATTTTGAAAGACTGGAAAAATTAATTAATAAATGGGAAAACCATATAATCAAAAACCCAGGTTTAGATGTTAGTGCTTTTTTTATATCATTAGATGATCAAGTCTATGCAGAAATAAAATCTGACATAAAGCTATCTGCGGCAAGCAGTATTAAGGTACCTATTCTAATTATTTTACTTAGAATGCTAGAGAAAGAAGAAATAATTTGGAATGAAAAGTTGATACTTTCTGATGATGTAATCGGTGGCGGCTCAGGCTGGATGGCATATCAAGAAATTGGTGAGATTTTCCCCGTTTATGAAGTAGCATCAGAAATGATTAGAGTTAGCGATAATACAGCAACTAATTTACTAATAAAACGTTTGGGAGGTATCAAAATAGTGAATCAAAAATTTAAAGAAATTGGGTTGAATAATACACAAATAAATAACTATCTTCCTGATCTAGATGGAACGAATCTCACAACAACGAAGGATCTATCTTTAGCAATGGCTCTTGTTGATAATGGTTATCTACTTAATGTTAGTTCGAGAGATATTTTCAGAGAAATAATGCGCAAATCAAAAACAAATACATTAATACCCTCAGGAATTTTAAGAGGTCTTGGGAAAGAATCCAAAGACATAGACTATCATCTTTCATTAAAAGGTTATCTAGTTCACAACAAAACTGGTGATATTGGAATCTCATATTCAGATACTGCTCTAATTCAAACTCCTAATAATTCAAGAGCCTTCGCAAGTTTTATAGTTGAAGGTCCATTTAATGATCCAAGATCAACTGAGTTGATAAGAAATTTGTCGGCAGAGTTAGTTCCTTTTCTAAGGCAAGATCAAAAATCAAGTAATCCAAATTAGATTTTTTACCGACTTAAATAAACTTTTGCAATTCATTATCATTTTTTTTTTGAACTTTATCAATCTAAAGAGGCCTGTTTATGAAACAATCTTCTTACCAGTAATAAGAAAGTGAGTTCAACAAGAAAACGCAGAGTTTTTCCATTCACTTCAGTGATTGGACAAGAGGAAATGAAGCTAGCGCTTCTCTTAAATGTAATTGACCCTAGAATTGGCGGAGTAATGATAATGGGTGATAGAGGCACGGGAAAGTCCACAACCATAAGAGCACTTGCAGATCTATTACCTGCAATTGAAGTCGTTGAAGGAGATCCCTACAACAGCTCTCTTGAGGATCCAGACCTTCAAAGCAATGATGTCAGAGAGAGAATAGACAGTGGTAGTGACATTCAAAAAGGTGAAAAACAAGTTCCGATGATTGATCTACCCTTAGGTGCCACTGAGGATAGACTTTGCGGAACTATTGATATTGAAAAGGCCCTTAGTGAGGGAGTTAGAGCTTTTGAGCCAGGACTGCTAGCCAAAGCAAACAGAGGGTTGCTTTATGTTGATGAAGTCAACTTGCTAGATGATCACCTTGTTGACGTACTTTTAGACTCTGCGGCATCAGGCTGGAATACAGTTGAACGAGAAGGTATTTCGGTTCGACATCCTGCAAGGTTTGTACTTATTGGTTCAGGAAATCCTGAGGAAGGAGAGTTAAGGCCTCAGTTACTTGATCGTTTTGGGATGAGTGTAGAAGTAAGAACAGTAAGGGAGGCAAAACTACGAGTTCAAGTCGTTGATCAACGTACAGCTTTTGATAATGATCCTGAATCTTTTAGCGATTCAGTTCAGGAGAAACAAGAATCACTTCAACAAAAAGTTGTTGATGCTCAAAATATACTTAACGAGGTTTTTATCGATGAAGATCTCAGACTAAGGATTTCAGCAGTTTGTGGTGAACTTGATGTTGATGGACTTAGAGGAGATATCGTAACAAATAGAGCAGCTAGAGCCCTTGCTGCCTTTGAAGGGAGAAAAGAAGTAACCGAAGAAGATATTGCTCGTGTCGTGTCGACAGCTTTAAGGCATAGGCTTCGAAAAGATCCTCTTGAACAAGTTGATTCTGGAGATAGAGTAATAAAAGCTTTTTGCAAAGTATTTGAAAGGAATGAAAGTGATGATGTATCTGAATTCGAACTAGCCACCGCTAACTAAGTGCGAATAATAGGAATTGATCCAGGGCTAGCAAGGGTAGGTTACGGAATTATTGATGAAATAGAAGGGAAAAAAATAATGATTGATTGCGGAATTATAGAAACAAAATCAACACAAAAAGAAGAAGAAAGACTTGTAGAAATTTCCAATGATTTGAGCTCAATAATAAAAAAATGGAATCCCAATTCTGCAGCGGTAGAAAAGTTTTTTTTCTACCGCTCTAGCACAACAATTAGTGTTGTTCAAGCTCGCGGAGTGATAATGATGACTTTAGGAAAGTACAAGCTTCCGATTCAAGAATTCCCCCCAATGCAAATCAAACTTGCTGTTACTGGTTATGGTCATTCCGACAAGAATGAGGTGTTAAATTGTGTTATGCATGAACTCAGTATCACTTCACCACCAAAGCCAGATGATGCCGCTGATGCTCTAGCAATAGCACTAACCGGAATTTATCTTAAATAATCTAATCGGTAATTAAAATATACTATTCATGAAAAATATTGATGATGAGATTAAATCAAAAAAAAATAATTTAAGAAAAGAATATACTTTGATCCGTAATTCAAATTCATCATTAGTACATGAGAAAGTAAAAATAAATGTTAAATTAGCGTTAAATATACTTTTAAATAAATATCACGTTCAAGAAAAATATATAGGAATTTATTGGCCATTAAAAGGTGAAGTGGATATAAGATTTATCAAAGAAATTAATAGTCTAAAAGTTGCTTTACCTTATAGTTCTAAAAGCAAAGGTATAAGCTATCATCATTGGTCAAACAATCAACTAGAAATAGATTCAAACAGTATTCCTGCACCAACGAAAAAAAATGCCATTAACCCTAATGATATTTCTATCCTATTTGTTCCCGCAATAGCGATAGATCAGGAAGGGTACAGATTAGGTTATGGTGGTGGGTACTTTGATCGTCTTCGACAAAAAGATTTGTGGTTTTCAATACCATCATTTCTAGTCATCAGTAATAATTGCATATCTAAAAAACCATTACCTAGAGAAGAATGGGACGTGCCATTTAATGGTTGGATTAGTGAAAAAGGTCTACATCAAATTGAAGCAACTAATTAATTAGTTAAGCTTTAGGATAAGTTAATTGCTTGATCTAAAGAGGTGACTGAAATCAAAGAAAAATCTTTCATCAATACTTATGGGAGTGATTCATTAGACAATCTTATAGAGCGTCTACAATCAACTTCAGATGCCAAAAGACGTTACGAATATATTTTATGGCTAGGGAAAAGTTTACCGTTGCTAGACGAAGATCTTCACCTGAAAACCACTCAAGTAAAAGGATGTATTTCAGAAGTGTATGTTCTTGGAATTCTTTTGAATGGAAAAATCCAGTGGAAAGGATATTCAGACGCCCTTATAACTAAAGGGTTGCTAGCTTTTCTAATAAAAGGTCTGAATGATCTAACACCTTTTGAAGTACTCTCTGTAGATGAGAAATTTATTGAGATGACAGGATTAAGTAAAAGTTTAACTCCATCGAGAGCAAATGGTTTTCTCAACATATTCCTAAAGATGAAAGCTCAAGCCAAAAACCTCTCAATACCTAACTCTGACAATGAATAAATAAGGTTCAAACAAAATTATCGCTCTATAAGAACATGAAAAAAGTTGGTATCGGTTTACTTGGCCTAGGAACTGTTGGCCAAGGCGTCGCAAATATCATAAGCCAACCAAAAGATAGGCATCCTTTGGTTGGAGAACTTGAACTTGTAAGTGTCGCAGTAAGAAATCTCAAAAAGAAAAGAGATATATCCATCCCAGATTCAATACTTACAACAAACCCAACTGAAATAATAAATAATCCCAATATTCAAATAGTTGTTGAAGTAATGGGCGGTATAGAGCCCGCCAAATCATTAATTATCCAAGCGATAAGAGCAGGTAAATCTGTTGTTACCGCTAATAAAGCAGTAATTGCACGACATGGTGAAGAGATTTCAAATGAAGCAAAAGCCGCTGGGGTTTATGTACTTATCGAAGCAGCAGTTGGAGGAGGAATTCCAATAATTGAGCCTTTAAAACAATCTTTAGGGGGGAATCAGATAACAAAAGTAAGCGGAATAATAAATGGAACAACTAATTACATACTCTCCAGAATGGATAAAGAAGGAGTTAATTATGCTGAAGTTTTAAAAGATGCCCAAGTCCTTGGATATGCAGAAAGTGATCCTGCCGCTGATGTAGAGGGATCAGACGCAGCTGACAAAATTGCAATTCTTAGTGGCCTTGCTTTTGGTGGAGCAATTAATAGAGCTAACATTCCAACAACTGGAATAAACCTACTAGAGGATATAGATGTTAATTACGCTAGGAAGTTAGGGTATGGAATCAAGCTTTTAGCAATATCTGAGAAAGGTGAAACTCAATCAAGCAGAGAAGACAGTCAACCACTCTCCGTTTGGGTTGAGCCAACATTAGTACCTGAAGACAATCCATTAGCAGGTGTAAATGGAGTTAACAATGCAATCCTTGTAGAAGGAAATCCCATTGGCCAAGTAATGTTTTTCGGACCAGGTGCAGGTTCCGGCCCAACTGCATCAGCTGTTGTTGCAGACATACTTAACATTGCAGGTATCCAGTCTATGAGTGAAGACAAAATCTTTAACTTAGATCCTCTTCTATCAGCGAAAGGTTGGAGAAGTTGTCACGTAGCAGAAAAGGAACAAATAACTAAAAAGAATTACATACGGCTTATTGCAGAAGATAGCCCAGGGGTAATTGGAGAAATCGGGACTATCTTTGGAAAGAAGAAAATATCTATTGAATCAATTGTGCAATTTGATGCAAAGGATAAAAAAGCAGAGATAGTAGTTATTACCCACAAAATCAATCAAGGTCAACTTGAAGAGGCTCTTTTAGATATCGAAAACTTGCCACAAGTCAAAAGAATTGCAGCAAAGATGGGTTGCCTTTAGCTAACGAAAGCTAGTCAAATCGAAATTAAGTTGCTAATTATATAAATAGAACAAAGGAAATTTTATCTTAAATTTCTTTTCGGAACTAAACCATGAAAACATCCAAGAACGTAATTGAGAAAACCAAAAAAGAAACAGAAAAAAATATTAATCAAGGAGATTGTGTTTATCTAAAGAATCAAGAAGAACTTTTTCAAGTATTAGGTATAGATAATGCTTATGAAAAATGTTGGGTCAGGGAATGGCCTCTTAATGCTAATGGATCGCCTGTTTTCGAGATATCAATTAAACAAGTATCTCCAAATCAATAAATATTTTTCTCAGGTAGAAGTAATCA